>Ga0065721_10001450_pt1 | contig 149828 bp, 121 predicted proteins | sample Mesricmetagenome_FD_59108 | JGI IMG/M metagenome (GOLD analysis project Ga0065721, IMG submission 59108) | Mesophilic microbial community from rice straw/compost enrichment Sample: eDNA_1 v2 (version 2) | ecosystem: Engineered > Solid waste > Grass > Composting > Bioreactor | place: USA...
TCCCCCGGTCTACCTGGCAATAAAGCATCGGCTATGACCTGTAGCGCTTTTTTAGGACTTATGGACTCGGATGTATAACCAGTATCAGGACTATTTTATTCACCTGTATAGCTATTTTAGGACTAGACAGATTGCGGGTTGTATGCATGATGTCCGGTACATGTCCGGTATATGTCCCGTAGTTGAGGGGTAGATGTCCGGTACCTTATAAGATACCAGACATCTACCCCTCAACTACCCGGCAACTACAGGAAAACCTCCGGTCAACTACGGGTATCCATAAAGAAAGAGCCCGTTCGCCAATCAGCAAACGGGCTCTGTTCAATATTGTTTATCTTGCTTTATGCTTCTTCCCTGATACTTACCTGCTCCATACGCGGTGCAAAGAAATGCATAATTGTCCAGGCCAGGAGGTAGGCAAAACCGCAGATAACAAACAGGATGTTATAGCCGGTATTGATATTGCCCAGCAGTTTATAGTGATCCAGCAGGGAGCCTACAAACAAAGGGAACAACATGCCACCCAGGGATCCCGCCATACCGCCAATTCCTACAACGGAGCTTACCGCGTATTTCGGGAACATATCAGAAACAGTGGTAAATATATTTGCAGACCAGGCCTGGTGAGCGGCGCCTGCCAGACCTACCAGCGCTACAGCCACCCACATGTTGCCTGAATACGGGGCCACTATCACGGGCACTACGCAAAGCGCAAAACCAAGCATGGATGTTTTACGTGCCCTGAACACCGGCCACCCTTTCTTGATCAGGTAGGAGGAGATCCATCCGCCTCCTATACTACCAAAGCTGATCATGGTGTAAATGATAATGATCGGCAAACCATTGTTGGCTTTCATGTCTACATTAAAGGCAGAAGACAGGTAGGAAGGCAGCCAGAAAAGGAAGAACCACCAGATCGGGTCTGTAAGCAGTTTGCCAAATACAAAGGCCCAGGTCTGGCGGATACCAAATAATTTGAACCAGCTGATCTTATGCGTCTCTGCTGCCGGTTCTACCGTATCGCTGTGAATATAGTCATACTCCGGTTGTTTAACCCGTTTGCTTTTGGAAGGTACTTCATAAAAAATGAACCAGAAGATCAGCCATATAAAACCAATGGCGCCGGTCCAGATAAAGGCGCTCTGCCAGCCATGTGTTTTTGCCAGCCAGTATACAATAATGGGCGCCACTACAGGTCCCAGGTTGGCGCCTGCATTAAAGATCCCGGTTGCCAAGGCCCTTTCCTTTTTAGGGAACCATTCAGCTACCGCTTTAATGGCGGCGGGAAAGTTACCTGACTCACCCAGGCCCAATGCCGCACGGGCTACCCCAAAGCCAAATGTGGACTTCGCCATGGCGTGCGCCATTGCCGCCACACTCCACACCACAAGAGAGATGGTATTAACCCCGAATTTGGTGCCTAGTTTTATCTACAAAACGGCCAAAGGCTAACAGGCCAATAGCATATGCAGCAGAAAAGGCCGCCACTATATAACCGTAATCCTTCTCTGTCCAGCTGAACTGCAGCTGCAGGTCGTCTTTCAACAAGCCAATTACCTGCCTGTCAATATAGTTAATGGTAGTGGCGAAGAAAAGCAGCGCACAGATGGTCCAACGATAATTTCCGGTTTTTGTGGAATTCATTCTGATTATTTTGGAATTTATAAAAGCAAAGGGTTTTAGTTCTGCCTTAAATTTAATGCAATGCTTTCACTAAAGCAAACGTTTGCACAATCTTATCTTTCAACGCGTTCCAATCTTTGCTTTCAATCACTTTTTTAGACAGTAAATTAGACCCCATGCCTACACAGATCACACCTGCGTCAAACCATGACCGGATGCTTTCCTGGGTGGGCTCCACCCCTCCGGTGGGCATAAATTTCATGCCGGGAAACAGCGGCCTGACGGCGTTAACAAAGCCGGGGCCCAGCACATTACCCGGGAACAGCTTTACAAGCTGCGCCTCAAGTTTTTCCGCTACAGCGATCTCGCTGGGCGACATACAACCCGGGATCCAGAGAATATTGGCAGCCTGGCAGTATGCTCCCGTGGAAGTTTCTGTAATAGGGCTCACAATGAAATCAGCGCCCATACCGGTGAAAGTCTCGGCATCTGCAGCATTTTTGATAGTACCTATACCCAGATACATATCCGGCATAGACACCAGTTTCTTATCGCGCATGGCGGCAAAATTTCGCCGCGCATGCTCTCCCCGGTTGGTAAACTCAAATACCCGGATGCCGGCGTCATAGCAGGCCTGCATTACCTGTATACACACTTCTTCGTCATCATGATAGAAGACCGGTATGATGCCGCTGCGTTCAAAGGCAGCTATAATGGTTGCTGGTTGTGGAGGCATAATTGTTTGCAATGGTTACGTTTTCAATGTAAGTTTTCAGGCTGATCTGCTCAGATCAGCTTTTCAATATCCGCTTTATCCGTTTGATTGAAATCGCCTTTTATGAACAGTTTGGAATAAGCGGCGGCGGCGGCAAAAGAGATCGTTCGCTGAGCGTCAAAACCTTCTGCCAGGGAATGGATCAGCCCTGCCATAAAACTATCGCCACTGCCTACACGGTCTATCACTTCATTGGTCTCATACTGACGCGAAACCGTTTGCTGCCCCTGGTGATAGTAAGTGGCATAATACAGGTTGTGTGTAGGCCCATCAGAGAAACGGAACGTGAAGGCCACATGTTTACAACGTGGATAACGCTCCGTTATTTCATGCGCTACCTTAATGGCCTGTTCCAGGTAGATCTCTTTTTGCTGCTTTTCAAGCGCAACGGTATCCAGCGCGGTATCCAGCATCTGATGTGCGGCCCATATATTGCCCATGATCACATCGCAGTACTGCACCAGCTCCGGCATTACCTGGAAAGGTTTGGCGTATTGCCACAGTTTGCTCCGGTAATTAAGATCGGTGGAGATGGTGAGACCTTTACGACGGGCGGCTTCCAGCACTTCCTTACAGACGGTGGCTGCCTGCTGGCTCAGCGCAGGTGTGATAGCGCTCCAGTGGAACCAATCTGCTCCTTCCAGCAGTGCATCCCAGTCTGTTGTGCCGGGCTGTATCTCGCTGAAAGAAGAATACTTGCGGTCATACACTACTTCTGCATGCTTCAGATCACTGCCCTGGGCCAGGTAATAGGTACCTATACGGTCACCGCCCCACAGCATACGGTCTGTAACAATACCGGCTTTTTCAAGTTGCTGTAATACCTGCCTGGAAAGGCCGTTATCAGGCACTTTGCTGATATAGGATACAGGTGTGCCCCATCGCGCCAGGGAGGCCGCCATATTGGCCTCTGCCCCGCCTATATAAAGCGCTGATGTATGCTGATCGAATACCGGCGAAAAACGAAACAGGATCTCCCCGTAAGAAATAACTTTTACTGGCTTCATCAGAAATTAAAATAAGCTTTAGCGTTATTGTAGCAAATGTCCTGCACCATTTTACCGAGCCAGTTAACATCGCCCGGCAGTTCACCATTTTCAACATCATTACCCAGGAGGTTACACAAAATACGCCGGAAATACTCATGACGTGAGTAGGAAAGGAAACTCCTTGAATCGGTCAGCATGCCTACAAAACGGCTGAGCAGTCCCATATTGCTGAGCGTGTTCATCTGTTTTTCCATACCGTCCTTCTGATCCAGGAACCACCAGCCCGAGCCAAACTGCATTTTGCCGGGGATAGTGCCATCCTGGAAATTACCCACCATCGTAGCAAACACTTCGTTATAGGCAGGGTTGAGATTATAGACGATGGTGCGGGCCAGTTTATCTTTTTTATCCAGCGCATCAAAAAAGGCAGACATGTTCTCTGCCACCTGCCAGTCGCCAATGGAATCCACGCCTGCATCCGCGCCTACGCGGCGCAGCAGCCGGCTGCTGTTATTACGGATAGCCCCCACATGAAATTGCTGCGCCCAGCCTTTTTCATGGTTCCATTCGCAGATAGTGTGCAGGGTGGCTGCTTTAAACTGCAGCGCTTCTTCCGGTGTAACGGCATGGCCTGTACGCAGCTGGCTGAAAATACGCTGCACGCCTGCTTCCGTATAGTTTGCAGCATAAAAGGTATTGATACCATGATCTGAAAGACGGCCGCCCGCTGCATGGAAGTAGTCATGCCGGCTGCGCAGGGCATCCATCAGGGCCTGATAGCTGTTGATAGTAATGCCTGCCGCTGCCCCCAGCTTATCAATATAGGCGTTGAAAGCAGGTACATCTTCCACGATCATGGCTTTATCCGGACGGAAAGTAGGCAGCACCCTGATGCCGAAACCTTTTTGCTGCAGCGTCTTATGGTGCTGCAGATCATCTGCAGGATCGTCTGTAGTGCAAAGGGCTTCTACCCTGAAATGCTGCAGCAGCGCGGGAGCAGTCCACTGCGGGAGCTGGTCATTACAATGCTGGTAGATCTCTTCTGCAGTATCTGCATTCAGCAGCTGCTTCACACCGAAAGGGTTCAGCAATTCCATGTGCGTCCAGTGGTAGAGTGGATTACGCATGGTATAGGGCACCGTAGCCGCCCAGTGTCTGAACTTGGTGAGATGATCTGCGTTGCCGGTGATGTACTCTTCTGCCACCCCGTTTGCACGCATGGCGCGCCACTTGTAATGGTCGCCCTGCAGCCACATGGCGCTGAGATGCTCAAACTGCCGGTTGCCCGCAATATCCTCCGGTGGAAGGTGATTGTGATAATCGATCACCGGCATTCCCTTGGCATACTCATGATATAAACGCTTAGCCGTTTCTGTCTGCAGTAAAAAGTCTTCTGTTAAAAATTGCTTCATATCTGTTGCTTCATAAACGTGAAAGTACCATACTATCTAACTGCCTTTTGCAGGCCGGTTGCATAGGCAAGCGCACCTTCCTGCAGCATGCCGGTGAGGTGCCCCGCTACCACTGCTGTAAAGCCTGGCAGCTGGTTAAGATCTGCTTCCCATAGCTTACTGTCGGCACACACCTGCTGCACAAATTCCGTTATCGTTGTAGTGTTCGCCGTATCCACTGCTTTCCAGTAGCCGGCAAATACAGCTGCATTGTCATCGGTAATAAGATAATGCTCCGCACCCCTGGCGCCGTAATATCTGCCTCCCTCCTCCTTAACCGGCCGCAGGAACAGCAGCATGGCTGCGAAACCCAGGCACATAGCTTGTGGCAGGGCTTTATACCGTTCGTAATAGCGCAGGAATGTGCGCAGGTTACGGGCGTTCATCTTGGCGCTTTCCTGGAATGTTATGCTGATCAGCTTGTGTGCAATATAGGGATTGGCAAAGCGATCCAGCACATCCCGGGCAAAGATATCTGCCTGCGGACAAATATCCTGTATCGTTGGTAATATCTCTTCCAGCACTACTGCCCGGAAAAAAGAACGCATATATGTGTGTTCCATACATTCATACACAGTGTTGAGCCCTCCAAGGAAACCCAGCGGTACCGATATGGTATGACTGCCGTTCAGTATGCGCAGTTTCTGTTCACGATAAGGCGTGATGCTGGGCGCGATCAGCATACGGTCATCTGCCTGGTGGAAAGACAGCACCTGCTGTATATAGGCGTCTCCTTCTATTGCCCATAACAGGAAAGGCTCCGCATCGATCCAGAGATTGTCTGTATATCCTGCCTGCTGCTGAAGCGTTTCCAGCTCACGGGGTTTACCCGGTACAATACGGTCTACCAGTGAATTGCAGAAACGGTTCTCTGTCTTCACCCATTGCACAAAAGCTTCCGGCAGCTGGTTAAAGGCGGCGAGCCTTAGCGTGATCTCCTGCAACAGGTGGCCATTATCCACCACCAGCTCTGTAGGCACGATCACGAAACCAGTGCCCGTGCTGCCTTTAAAATGCTGGTACCGCTCCCACAACACCGCCAGCAGTTTGCCCGGATAGGAAGCCGGCACACTATTGTCGATTTTTTCTTCCACATACTGGATGCCCACCTCGGTTGTATTGGATATAATCACCTGCAAACCAGGTTGATGGACAGCCGCTAATACCTCCGCCCAATCTGCATTCGATTGCAAAACACGGCTAATAGAAGCGTTCACCAGGGTTTGATTAACCAGCTCTCCCTGGGCCACTCCCTTGATATGCGTAGTGTAGAGATGATCCTGGCTGGAGAATTCAGTCACCGGCCCGTCTGTAGATTTTACCACTATCACCCTGCCCTTAAAGATGCCCTGTTTGTTGGCTTTGTCTACCAGGTAATCTACCAGGCCTCTTAACAACACGCCCGTACCAAACTGAAGTATCTTCTCGGGATAGCTGAAATATTCGCTGGAAACTGCCAGATCCGGATGCCTGGCCACATAGGCTTTGTCTAGTACAGGTAACATGGAACTAATTTATAATATTTAATGCTTTACCCAATAAATATAAGCTTACCTTTTAAGATTTTATAGTAAATGCAGTAAAAAAAGCGGTTCCTTTTTCTATAGCCCTTCTCTATACCGCTATCAGCAGTATCAATATCCCACCGCAGCCAATGGCAGGATTTTCACTAACTTTGCAGCCTTAATGTATTTAATATGAGCAGACACGGTAAAGTGCTGGTAGCAATGAGCGGTGGCATAGACAGTACGGTAACCGCCCTGATGTTACACGAACAGGGGTATGAAGTGGTGGGGATTACCATGAAGACCTGGGATTATGCTTCCTCCGGCTCCAGCAAAAAAGAGACTGGCTGCTGCAACCTCGATTCTTTCAACGATGCGCGTGCAGCTGCCGTGCATCACGGTTTCCCTCACTTTGTGCTGGACATCCGGGATGAGTTCGGGGATTTTGTGATCAATAATTTTGTAGATGAATACCTGGCCGGCCGCACTCCCAACCCCTGCGTGCTGTGCAATACCCATATAAAATGGAGGGCGCTGCTGAAAAGGGCAGACGCGATGGACTGTGCCTTTATTGCCACCGGGCACTACGGCCAGGTGCGCGAACATAATGGCCGTTATGTAATCAGCAAAGGCATTGACGAGCTGAAAGACCAGAGCTATGTGCTGTGGGGCCTTCAGCAGGACGTGCTGGCGCGTACCCTGCTCCCGCTGGGCCAGTACCGCAAAACGGAAATCCGCCAGATGGCGTTCGACTTCGGTTACCCCGAACTGGCTAAAAAGGCGGAAAGCTACGAGATCTGCTTTGTGCCTGATAACGACTACCGTGGTTTCCTGAAACGCCGGGTCAGCGGCCTGGAAGAAAGCGTGAACGGCGGCAATTTTGTGCTGAAAGACGGCACTATTGTTGGCCAGCATAAAGGTTATCCCTTTTATACCGTAGGGCAGCGTAAAGGGCTGGATATTGCCCTGGGCCGCCCCATCTATGTAACAGGCATCATCCCCGAAACCAATACCGTGGTACTGGGCGAAGAAGAAGACCTGCAGAAGAGTGAAATGACGGTATCCGGCATTAACTACATCAAATACGATCATATTCCGGAAGGCCTGGAAGCCACTACCAAGATCCGTTACAAGGACAAAGGCGCGCTGAGCAACCTGTATAATGAGAACGGGCAGGTAAAAGTGCGTTTTTACGAACAGGTAAAGGGCGATTGCCCCCGGTCAGTCTGCCGTATTCTATGAAGGAGACGACGTAATAGGCGGCGGCATTATCCAGCGGATGTGATCATATACATATCAGATTTTTCCTTATTTTTTCCGTAATTGCTCATAGGGGGTGGTACTAAATTTAATTTTGTACGACTACTAGCGTCCTGAAAAGGAAGCATAACCATTATAAATTAAAACCGAAAACCCTCTATGAAGAACCGCGTCACAATGTATGCGCGACATCAGCGATGTCGTGTCAGCAATCTTTTCCCTTTTGCTTTATTGTTCATGCTGCTGGCATTATGCCTGGTCAATACCGCCAGCGCCCAGCTTAGCCGCCTTCGGGCAGACGGTCCGCGTATTGTAAATGCCAGCAACCAGGAGGTGATCCTGAAAGGCGTAGGCCTTGGCGGCTGGCTGCTGCAGGAAGGGTATATGATCAAGCCCTCCTTCAGCGGCGGCGGTACACAGTGGTCTATCAAAAAAAGACTGTATGACCAGGGACAGTCTGACGCTGCGGTAGAAGCCTTTTACCAAAGCTGGAGAGATCATTTCATTACCAGGGCAGATATAGACTACCTGGCCTCCCTGGGCTTCAACTGTGTACGTCTGCCCATGCACTATGAACTGTTCCTCACAGCCAGCCAGCGTGCCGTACGCAACAGCGTTGCCCGCAACTCCGGCAATTACAACAACTATGTGAACTCGCTGACCACCTGGTACAACAACAACCAGCTGTTCAACGATCCCAGCCTCGAAGGTTTCCGCACCATTGACAGCCTGCTGAAATGGACGGCCGCCAACAACATGTACGTCATTCTTGACCTGCACGCCGCCCCCGGTTCACAGGGCACAGACGCCAACATCTCTGATGCACTGGTAGGTAATGACCTGTGGAACAGGAGCATCTACAAAGACATTACCGTCCGCCTGTGGCAACGCCTCTCTGCCCGCTATATCAACAACGACGGTATTGCCTTCTATGACCTGATCAATGAGCCGAACAATGTACCGGACAACCGCTGGATACACGACCTGTTTGAGCGGCTGATCAACGCCATCCGTGCACAGGGAGACAACCACCTGCTGATGATAGAAGGCAACGGGTTTGGCAACAACTACAATTACATGGAACCCTTTACTTTCACCAACCGGTCTAACCTGGTTTATAACGCACACCGCTACTGGCTTACTAATTCTACTACTGAAACAGATGCCGACCCTAACCAGGTCAGCAAGATCGCCAACCTCGTGAATTTCCGCGCCCGGCACAATGTACCTGTATGGGTAGGCGAAACCGGCGAGAATAACAACGCCTGGCTGAGTGAGAACATCCGCGCGCTTAACAGCAAAGGCATCGGCTGGTGCCACTGGACCTACAAACGTACCGACGCACAGGAGAACGCAGCCCTGCTGCGCATCAATCCTCCTTACCTGATGGATGGCGCAGCCAATATGGCCGCTGTACTGAATAACATCAAATTTGTGAACAACGTGAAGAATAACGGTACCATCGCTGCTGTTGCACCGGGCATTACGCCTCCCCCTTCACAGGGCCCTATAGGCCGCACTATCTGGCTGCAGGGATTCAACGGTCAGTTTGTTTCTTCTGAGAACGGCACACAGCCTATGAATTGCAACCGGCCAGCCGTCCAGGGATGGGAACAATTCCTGGTAGTAGACGCAGGCAACGGTAAGATCGCACTGCAGGGCAGTAATGGTATGTACGTTTCCTCAGAGAACGGCGAACAGCCTATGAATTGTAACAGGCCCACAATACAGGACTGGGAAAGATTTGACTGGATGGTAAATGCAGATGGCAAGATCTCCCTGAGAGGCAACAACGGTATGTACGTTTCTTCTGAAAACGGAGAACAACCGATGAACTGCAACAGGCCTTCTATCCAGGGATGGGAAGCTTTCAACTACGGCTTTGCGGACGCTGCGGCCAGGACCACCAGCACTGCGTCTGTCAAAAAAACGGACAACAGTGCAAACGTTTCCATCTCCCTGTACCCGAACCCGGTAGTGAAAGATGGCAGCTTCACCGTTAAGGTGGATCAGTACGACGCCGGCTCACCGGTACAGGTGGTACTCATTGATGTGAACAAGAAAGTAGTGGCTTATCATAAAGCACAAGCAGGTACCATTACGGTGCCCACGCATAATATTGCCAGCGGCTTTTATGTAGTGAGCGTCACGAACGGCCCGCGTACCTGCAACAGGAAAATTATCATCCAATAACTGTCAATCAGCTGCGCAGCCGCACTGCCACGCGGCTGCGCACTCTCTTCCATATCCTATTTCATCATCAAACCATCGTCATCATGAAAAAAACTCTATTGAACAAAGCACTGATGCTGCTTATCCTGGTCCTGGCATCCTGCCAGGCTTTTGCCCAGTTTAAAGTAGTGGGCTATCTGCCTTCGTGGGCTGGTAACGTAAGTGATGTGCAGTACAGCAAACTGACACACATCAATTATGCGTTCCTGTTACCTACTACTACCGGCGGACTGCAGGGTACACCTAACCCTTCCAAGCTGCAAAGCCTGGTGAGCACTGCCCATGCCAGAGGCGTGAAAGTGATGATCTCTGTAGGCGGCTGGAACAACGCCGACGACAGCGGCTTTGAAAGCCTGGCTGCCAACAGCACCTACCGTAACAATTTTGTAAATAACATGGTCAATTTTGTAAACCAGTACAATCTTGACGGTGTGGATATTGACTGGGAATATCCTAATGACGGCGCTTCTGCCAACAACTATGTAGCGCTGATGTCTGCGCTGTCTACCCAGATGCACAACCGCGGCAAACTGCTCACCGCTGCCGTGGTAGCGCATGGCGGCTCCAGTATCCTGAGCAGCGTGTTTCCTTTGGTGGATTTCCTGACCATCATGGCATATGATGGCGATGTAAACGGATCTCATCACTCTACCTATGACTATGCAGTGCAATCCCTCAACTACTGGAGGGGCCGCGGACTGCCCAAAGAGAAGGCTATCCTGGGTGTTCCCTTCTACGGAAAACCCAGCTGGGAATCCTACGCACAGCTTTTGGCCAGAGGCGCCAGCCCGAATGCAGACTGGATCGGCAATGTTGGCTACAATGGCATACCCACCATCAAACGCAAGACCAACCTGGCGTTTGACAATGGCGGCGGTATCATGATATGGGAACTGTCCCAGGACGTAGCTGGCGCCAACTCCCTTTTAACAGCCATTAACCAGGTAGTAGTGGAAAGAGGCGGCACCGGTAACCCGCCCAATCCTCCGGGCCCTGCTCCTGTTGGACAAACCATCTGGCTGAGAGGCAGCAACGGCCTGTATGTTTCTTCTGAAAACGGCGTAGAACCCATGAACTGCGACAGACCTGCCGTACAGGGCTGGGAACAGTTTACCGTAGTAGACGCCGGTAACGGAAAGATCGCCCTGAGAGGCAATAATGGCCAGTACGTTTCCTGCGAAGACGGCCTGGCGCCCATCAATTGTAACCGGCCTACCATCCAGGCATGGGAACAGTTTGACTGGATCAACAATGCAGACGGCACTATTTCGCTGCGCGCATACAATGGCCTGTATGTTTCTTCAGAGAACGGTACCCAACCCATGACCGCCAACAGGCCAACGGCCCAGGGCTGGGAAACCTTCAACTACGGTGTGGTGGGCGCTGCTGCCAGAACAGCTGCCAGCACTACATCCGCTAAAGTAAAAGATCCTGAAAACGCTGCTGCCGGAGCGGCTATCGTCTATCCCAACCCGCTAATAAAAGGAAGTCCCTTTACCGTGAAAGTGGATAAATATGACGCCAGCGCCCCGTTGCAGGTAATGATCCTGGACGTAAATAAGAAAGTGGTAGGTTACCATAAGGCGAACGCCGGTACCCTCACCGTGCCCACCAGCAATATTGCGAGTGGATTCTATGTGGTTACCATTACCAACGGCAGCCACACTTACACCAAAAAGATCATTATCCAATAAAAAACCAATGCAGGTACCAAACGCACTGCCGGCAATACACCGGCAGTGCACCTGCGATGTGCTTTCGAGAGGCCAGTGTTTAAAGGAAGTTATCAATACCGGAAGAGAGTGATACAAATAAAAACAACCGAAAAAGAACAGGGCTGGATCTATATCCGGCCCTTTTTAGTTATATTTAAAACACAAAAGATGGAAATAGTGTGAAAATATCTCTACTGCCCGGATACCTTATTCTTACCTCCCTGTTGCTTTACAGCGGTTTACAGTTATCAGCCCAGGCACCCCGCTACCTGATCTCTTTTACAGATAAACATAACAGCCCTTACCGCCTGGATGCACCCGCTGGCTTACCTCTCTGAACGTGCGCTGCAACGCCGCACCAGGCAGCACATTGCCATAGACAGTACAGACCTGCCGGTAAACCCCGCCTATATAGACAGCCTGCTAAAGGCAGGCCATGTGCAGGTATTGTATACTTTGCGCTGGACCAACCAGGCGGTGATACGCAGCAGTGATGATGAAGCCCTCCAAAAGATACAGGCCCTACCTTTTGTGAAGGAGGTGAACAGGAATGCCGCCCGTATATCCGGTGAGGACCTGGAACGATTGCAACCCATTATAAAAAGCGCCGGCCCGGCAAACCGGTACCAAAGAGATGGACTACGGCAGTGCTTATACGCAGATCCACCTGCATGAAGGTGAATACCTCCATCACCGCAGCATGAAAGGTGATGGTATGATGATCGCCGTGTTTGACGCAGGCTTTCTTTCTGTCAACAACAGCAGCGCCTTTACCCCCTTGCGCAACCGGCAGCAGATCATTGCCACCCGGAACTTTACTGATAACACGGCGGATGTTTACGCCTATGATGATCATGGCACTCACTGCCTTTCCATACTGGCGGCTAACCTGCCGGGAGAAATGACGGGCACCGCACCGGAAGCGGCCTACGTGCTGCTGCGTACGGAAGAAGAGGGCGGCGAACAACCCATTGAAGAAGTGAACTGGGCCGCCGGCGCTGAATTTGCAGACAGCCTGGGCGTTGATGTGATATCTTCTTCACTGGGTTATAACACTTTTGATGATCCCGGCTTTAACCATAGCTATGCGCAAATGGATGGCCACAGCCTGGCCATTTCCCGGGCGGCAGATATGGCAGCGGCAAAAGGTATGATCGTGGTAAATGCTGCCGGTAATGAAGGCAATATCAGCTGGAGATACCTGTTAGCCCCGGCAGATGGCGATAGTGTTCTCACCGTAGGCGCTGTAAACAGTCAGCGGCAGCCTGCTTCCTTCTCCAGCTATGGACCTGCGGCAGACGGACGTGTAAAACCGGACGTAGCGGGATTAGGCGTAGGCACTTCCTTCATCACCAGCGATGGCAGTGTGGGCACGGGTAATGGCACTTCTTATGCCTGTCCGGTGGTAGCCGGACTGGTAGCCTGTTTATGGCAGGCTTTTCCACGCCGCAGCAACATGGAAATACTGCAGGCAGTAAAAGCATCGTCCAGCCGCTATACCACTCCGGATAACCGTATAGGTTATGGCATTCCCAATTTCCGGGTAGCGTATGATTCCCTGCTGCGACAGGAAATGGCAGATTCTGCCTACATCCGCGAACAGCTGGCAGGTCAGCTGATCAAGGTTTTNCCNAATCCTTTTACTACGCGGCTGAACATTTACTATCAATCTGCTGCTGCTGAACCAGTGCACCTACAGCTGATAGACGGCATGGGCCGTGTAAGCAGGAACCGCACCGCCGCCAGCTACGGCAGCTATGGCTATTTTACCTGGGAAACCGGGCTGGAACAATTGCCCACCGGTATCTATTACCTGCGGATGGTACAGGGTAATAGCACGCAGGTAGTGAAACTGATGAAATGGTAGATGAACTAAGGCTTTATTAATCTTACTGCAAACATGGTATCGGCGCCATGGGTATATCCTGTGATGATGCCTCCCTCCTCCTGCCGCAGGCCTGCTGATGTACAGAGGTGCTGTACTACAGCTTCGTTCTCCTGCTTAAACACAGAACAGGTAATATAGATCAACGCACCGCCTGGTTTCAACAGGGGGATCACATTGGCGGCAATGCTTTTTTGTAATGCATGAAAGCGGCTGATCTTCCCGCGGTCAAAGAAACAGAGCTGCTCCGGTGTTCGGCTCCAGGTACCGGATCCGCTGCAGGGAGCATCCAGGATGATGCCGTCAAACTCGCCATGGGCAAAGGTAGACGGGGAAACAGGATGGGTAAGGTCCAGCATCCTGCTTTCATAATTGCGGATGCCCGCCGTTTCAAAACGTTCGTGCAGGTTATGCAGGATGGATGAACGTATATCACTGACCGTTAGCTTCACACCAGGCTCCTGGTCTACCAGGAGTAGCGACTTACCACCGCTGGCGGCGCAGCTGTCCCACCAGTACTCTCCTGCCTTTGGGCGGAACAGGCGGCCGGTCTGTTGCGAAGATGCATCCTGTATCTCATACCAGTCCCGCTGCGGGATGATGGCTTCTGTTTTAGTACTGTTGGGCAGTGCTACCAGTTCATCTGACAACCACTCATAGGCTACGCCTGCTTTGTCAAACAGCAGGCTGAGCTCCCGTTGTTTTTGCTTACGTGCACGCAGAAACAGGCGGGGCTGCACCAGGAAAGACTGTGCAAAGGCGGCCGGGTCTATACCATCTGACAACTCATCTGCAAAGGGAAAGATAGCGGCAGCAGCAGGCTGATGCCCGTTAAAGGTAACGAGCGCCAGTTTTTCCCTGGTGGGAAGCGTAACCTGCTCATTCCATTCGGGACGAAAGGCGGCCAGCATTTCAGAGGCTTGTGTTTCGCACAGGAAAAGGCCCAGAAGTATCCGGTCTTTTACAGGCATTTCCGATTTCCAGAGGTGCCCCAGTCGGTAGAACGCGTAGCTCAGCTGGGAGATCCATCGCCTGTCGCGGCTGCCCATCTGTGGATGTTGTTTGAAAAATGCTTTCAGGAAATGATGTAACGGCAGGGTACCGTCATAGCCGTTAATAATGCGCTCTGCAGATGATAAGTAATTTTCCCAGCGGGTCATGAGGCAAAGATAAGGCCTGCAAACAAAAAAGGTGGAAAGGCCTGTAATACCTTTCCACCTTTATCTATGAACGTTATACGGTTACAATTTCAGCAATGCTTTCACCGGATCCCTTCCAAACAGCAGCTGCTCTGGGTTTTCCAGCATTTCCTTTACTCTTACCAGGAAGCTTACGGATTCGCGGCCATCGATGATGCGGTGATCATAGCTAAGCGCCAGGTACATCATGGGGCGGATTACTACCTGGCCGTTCACTGCCATAGGACGCTCCTGTATCTTGTGCATACCCAGGATAGCAGACTGCGGTATGTTGATGATCGGCGTACTCATAAGCGAACCGAACACACCACCGTTGGTGATAGTGAAGGTACCGCCGGTCATCTCTTCCATGGAGAGTTTATTGTCACGGGCTTTGGTAGCCAGTTCCACTACTTTCTTTTCAATATCGGCCATGCCCAGGCTTTCTGCGTTGCGGATCACGGGCACAACCAGGCCTTTGGGCGCTGATACGGCGATAGAGATATCGCAGTAATCGTGGTAAACCAGTTCTTCGCCATCAATATAGGCATTCACAGCCGGGAACTCCTGCAGCGCAAAACATACGGCTTTGGTGAAGAAGCTCATAAAGCCCAGGTTCACCTCGTACTGCTTCTTAAACACTTCTTTATACTGCGCGCGGATCTCCATGATACGGGTCATATCTACCTCGTTGAAGGTAGTGAGCATGGCCGTTGTATTCTTGGCTTCTACCAGGCGGCGGGATACTGTTTTACGCAGGTTGCTCATTTTCTCCCTGCGCTCGTTACGGCTGAACAGCTCTTTGCCGATGGCTACGCCCGGGTTCTGCAGGGCTGCGTACACATCGTCTTTCAGTATTTTGCCATGTGCGCCGCTGCCTTTGATGGAAGCGGGATCCACATGTTTGTCTGCAATTACGGCGGCAGCTACGGGAGATGCTTTGATATTATTCGGGATGCTGGTTACCGGGGCCTGCTGCGGCTGCGGGGCAGCCTGCGGAGCGGCGGCTTTAGCCGGCTGTGCGGCCGGTGCAGCCTGGCCTGCGGGGCGTGCAGCATTGGTATCTATCTTGCAGGCAACGTCGCCTATTTTCAGCACATCACCTTCTTTTGCTACGGTCTGTAATATACCTGCTTCTTCGGCGTTCAGCTCAAAGGTGGCCTTTTCAGACTCCATCTCGCAGATCATCTCATCACGCTCTACGTAGTCGCCATCTTTTTTGATCCATTTCACGAGCGTTACTTCGCTGATAGACTCGCCTACGGTAGGTACTTTTACATCAATAGTTCCTTTGTTGGCCGGAGGAGGAGCGGCAGCAGCGGCGGGTGCGGCAGGCGCTGCAGCGGCGGCTGGTTTAGCTTCGGCAGCCGGGGCTGCGGATGCGGGGGCTGCAGCATCTGTATCAATGGTGCAGGCAACAGCGCCGATGTTAAGGGTGGCGCCTTCGGGGGCAGCAATTTTCAATACCCCTGCTTTCTCTGCATTCAATTCAAAGGTGGCCTTTTCAGATTCCATTTCGCATAACACTTCATCCTGCTGCACATAGTCTCCGTCTTTCTTCAACCACTTTGCAATTGTTACCTCGCTTATAGATTCTCCTACCGTAGGAACTTTGATTTCGACAACCATTATTTCAGTTTTCTGTTTAGCAATATTACGGGTGAAAGGTGAAAATTTAAATATTGAAAGCCGTCTCGATGATCTCCTGCTGCTCGCGGGTATGCACTTTGGCGTAACCGGTGGCGGTAGCGGCGCTGGGGTTACGGCTGATAACACCGTAGTTCAGCGTTTTCAGGTTCATCTGCAGGTAAGAAGCAGCGCCCATGTTCAGCGGCTCTTCCTGTACCCAGAACCAGGTAGCGCCTTTGTACTTCTGGTTGATGGCTTCCAGCTGTGCTACCGGTAAGGGGTACAGCTGTTCCAGGCGTACAATGGCAACGTCCTTGCGGCCTTCTTTTATTTGTTTTTCACTCAGGTCAAAATAGATCTTACCGGTGCAGAACAATACCTTCTTTACTTTGGTAATATCGTCAATGAACGGATCATCCAGCACTTCCTTAAAGCCGCCTGTGGTAAACTCGTCCTGGGTGGAGTAAGAGCCTGCATGGCGCAGGTTGGCTTTGGGTGAGAAGTTGATCAGCGGTTTACGGAACGGCCATGTGAGCTGACGGCGCAGCGCATGGAAGAAGTTAGCCGCTGTAGTGATGTTGGTCACTACGATATTGTATTCAGCACAAGCCTGTAAGAAGCGCTCGGGGCGGGCGTTGGAGTGATCCGGGCCACCGCCTTCGTAGCCATGGGGCAGTAACAGCACCAGGCCGTTCATGCTGGTCCACTTTTGTTCTGCGCTGGTAATGTACTGGTCAATCACTGTCTGGGCGCCGTTCACAAAGTCGCCATACTGTGCTTCCCACAGTACCAGTGCGTTGGGGTTGGCCATGGCATAACCATATTCAAAGCCCATTACGGCAAATTCGCTCAGCAGTGAGTTATAGATACGGAACTTGCCCTGCTTTTCCTGCAGGTGTGCAAGCCTGTTGTAAGTAGCGTTGGTGTTCTCGTCAGAGAGGATGGCGTGACGGTGGGAGAAGGTACCGCGTTGTACGTCTTCACCGCTCATGCGCACATCTTTCCCTTCTATCAGCAGGCTGGCGTAAGCCAGCAGTTCGCCGGTGGCCCAGTCTACCTTACCTTCGGTTTCAAACAGCCTGATCTTGTCTTTCAGCAGCTTGTCCACTTTACGTAAAGGCACAAAATCCGCAGGCCATTGCATCAGGCTTTTGAACAGGCGGGTAAAATCTTCTGCCTTGATAGCGGTAACCGGCGATGCTTCAAAGTCCTGCGGGGTAGCCTTACGCAGGGCGGCCCACCATTCTTCGGGTTTCTGGCGGCTGTAGGGCAGCGGGTGCTGTTTTACTTCGTCCAGTCTTTCCTGCAGGTCGGCCCAGAAATGCTGCTGCATATCTTTAGCCAGTGTTTGCGCATCTGTTTCACCGTTCTTGAGCAGGAACTGGGTATATACTTCACGCGGATCTGGGTGTTTATCGATCAGCGCATAGAGGCTGGGCTGGGTAAATTTAGGTTCATCACCTTCGTTGTGGCCGTGCCTGCGGTAGCAGAGCAGGTCAATGAAGATGTCGGAGTTAAACTCCTGGCGGTAGCGTACGGCTATTTCGGATACTTTTACCACGGCTTCGGCATCGTCTCCATTTACATGGAACACAGGCGCCTGTACGATGGATGCCACGCTGGTACAGTAATCTGATGAGCGTGCATCATCATAATCAGTGGTGAAGCCGATCTGGTTATTGATCACAAAGTGCATGGTACCACCGGTGTAGTAGCCTTTCAGCTTACTCATCTGCACCAGTTCGTATACCACGCCCTGGCCTGCTACGGCGGCGTCTCCGTGTATGAGTACGGGTAAGATGCGGTCGTAATCGCTGTTATAGATCACATCGGCTTTACTGCGGGCAAAGCCGGTTACCAGCGGGTCTACCACTTCCAGGTGGGAAGGGTTGGGCAACAGCTGGAGGTTTACCTGGTGACCGGAGGGGGTGGTTACCATTGAGCGGAAACCCAGGTGATATTTTACATCACCGCTGCCCATGGTGATATCCGGGGTGGCCAGGCCTTCGAACTCTGTGAAGATCTGTTCGTAGGTTTTACCCAGGATATTGGCCAGTACGTTGAGGCGTCCGCGGTGGGCCATACCGATCACGGTTTCCTGTACACCCAGTCCGGCGGCGGTATTGATCATAGCATCCAGCGCGGGGATGGTATTTTCGCCACCTTCAAGGGAGAAACGTTTCTGCCCGATGTATTTGGTGTGCAGGAATTTTTCAAAGATCACGCCCTGGTTCAGTTTCTCCAGGATGCGTTTTCTTTTTTCCAGGGGAAGCGGTTGCTGGAAAGTGGTTTCCATTTCACGCTGCAGCCATTCCACCTGTTTGGAATCATTAATATAGGTGAATTCCAGCCCTACAGATGATGCGTACACCTGTTTAAGCCTGTTCACGATATTTTCAAGGGAAGTTTTGCCCAGGCCCAATACCTGTCCGGCAAAAAATTCGGTCTTCAGATCAGCTTCGCTAAAGCCATAGAAAGAGATGTCCAGGTTGGCCTGGCGGTCTTTTCTTTCGCGGATGGGATTGGTTTTGGAGATCAGATGTCCTTTTTTGCGATAGGCCTGGATGAGCCTGTATACGGCCAGTTCTTTATTAAGCTGGTCGCTGGATAAAGGTAAAGCACTACTTCCTGCTGTCGCTGCCGCTGCCGTACCTGCTTTGCCATTTACATTGGACACCGCGAAATCAAAACCTTCAAAAAACTTGGCCCAGTCTGGATCTACGGAGTTCGGATCTTTGCGGTAATCCTGGTATAAAGATTCAATGTAAGCAGGATGCGAGTTAGTGACAAATGAGAAGTCCTTCATTTACAACGAGTTTTGCTTGGTCTTCGATTCAAATTACTTTTCACCTGAAATTATTCCTTTCTATTGGCCAGGTGGAACTCCCGGACGCTTTCACCACACTTTAGCAACAGGTAGGATGCTAACATGGTCTTAGCATGGTCGTTTCTGTTGAAATTTGATATCCATTATAATATTGGATTGCAAATATCGCTTGTTTTTTGTTAAAGCGGTAGTAAAATAATGAATAAGTTTGAGGGGGAACGTTTGAGATCTGAAGTTTGAGGTTGGAGGTTCGTTGGAAGTGGCAGGCCAGGTATAAGTTCATTGAAAAACAATTAGTTATCTGTTTTACAGTGCCTCCGTGCCCAACTTTCAACCTCCAACGAACCTCCAACCTCAAACTTCAAACCTGAAACTTGCCTCCCGATTCGGTTTATTTGCATATTTTTTGTTTTGTAAAAAACTAATCTGTACCTTTGCCCTCCTGAAACTGAAAAAAGAAAAATGGCAAACCATAAAGCAACGAAAAAAGACGTACGTCAGAGCAGAAAGCGTAATGAGCGTAACCGTTACTACGGTAAAACCACCCGTAATGCCATCCGTGATTTGAAGGCACTGACTGACAAAGCAGCTGCTCAGAAGGATCTTTCAGAGGTAGTAGCAATGATCGACAAACTGGCTAAACGGAATGTGATCCATAAGAACAAGGCTTCTAACCTGAAGAGCAAACTCACCAAACAGGTGAACGCGCTGGCTTAATTACTACGCCACTACATTACTCAAAGATACATCAGCTCTTCCTGATAAAACGGGAAGGGCTTTTTATTTTGGGCATTTGAGCGTTTAAAATGTCTGAAAGTTTGAAGTGTTTGAGGGCTTAAACGTTTGAAGGTTTGAAGGCCCGCTAAAGTTAGCGGTTGAGGGTAAACGCCTGACAAACAGGAAGGTAACTTTTAGTCAAATGACTTGTGCAAAACCTGTAATTTTCTGACAAACTTACAAACGAAAAACGTTCAAACCTTTAAAGTCTGAAAACACGGATGAGAACACTAATCATTGCTGCCACACTATGCCTGGGACTACAACTGCCAGCTTCCGCACAGGAATTAAGTACCCGTTTTGAACGCAGCCAGGGCAGGGAAACTGCCACCTACACAGAAGTCATCTCCTACTACCAGCTGCTGGACAAACGCTTTCCGCAGATCAAACTGCAGGAAATGGGCCTCACAGACGCCGGCTACCCATTACACCTGGCCATCTACTCTCCCGGCGGCGACTTTGATTTTGCCAGCCTCCGGAAAAAGAATAAACGCATTATACTGATCAATAACGGGATACATCCCGGCGAGCCGGACGGCATAGACGCCAGCATGCAACTGCTGCGCAACCTGGCCCAGGGTAAGCAAAAACTACCAGACAATATTGTGCTGGCGGTGATCCCCGTCTACAACATCGGCGGCGCACTGAACCGCAGCCCCTATTACCGTCCGGATCAGAACGGCCCCGATGCCTTCGGATCCAGGGGCAATGGCCAGAACCTGGACCTGAACCGGGATTTTATCAAGGCAGATTCAAAGAACGCCCGCTCCTTTCAGCAAATCTTCCAGCTCACCGACCCGGATGTACTCATCGACAACCACGTGAGTAACGGGGCTGACTACCAGCATGTTATGACCTTACTAAGCACCCAGTACGGTAAACTGGGCGGCGTAATGGGCGATTACCTGAAAAAGGAATTTGAGCCAGGTATCTATCAGCTGATGAAAGAGCGCGGCTACGATCTTGTTCCCTATGTGAACCACTTCGGCGAAACGCCAGACAGCGGTTGGACGCAGTACAGCGACGGTCCGCGGTATTCCAGCGGCTATGCCGCCCTGTTCCACAGCTTTGGCTTTGTACCGGAAACCCACATGCTGAAGCCCTATCCACAACGGGTAAAGGCCACCTATGCGCTCATGGAAAGTTTTATACAGTTTGTAAGCCAGCACAGTGAGCAGATCAGGCAGTTACGGCAGCAAACCAAACAAACGGTACTCACCCAGTCCTCCTTCCCCCTGGAGTGGAAGCCCGATATGAGCAGGCATAGCACCATTACCTTCAAAGGATATGCCGCCGGCCATAAACCCAGCGACGTGTCCGGTTTACCCAGGCTGTATTACGACCGCAACAAGCCCTATGAGCGGCAGGTACCCTTTTACGACTTCGTTACCCCCGGCAAATTTGTACAGAAGCCCCAGGCTTATATTATCCCGCAAGGCTGGTGGGCCGTGATCGACCTGCTGAAAAACAACCAGGTGATCATGCAGCGGCTGAATAAAGATACCATCATAAGCGTAGAGGTATACCAGATAAAGGATTATAAGACCGCCCAGCGGCCCTATGAAAAACACTACCTGCACAGCCAGGTAAAAACAGAAACCCGCAAAATGGAGCTGGCCTTCCGGAAAGGGGACTACTACATTCCCCTGAACCAGAACGCCAACCGCTTCCTGGTGGAGACCCTGGAGCCCGGCGGTGGGGATTCTTTCTTTGCCTGGAACTTCTTTGATGCCATTTTACAGCCCAAAGAGCATTATTCCAGCTATGTTTTTGAGGATACCGCGGCAGAATACCTGCGGCAGCATCCTGAACTGAAGAAAGAACTGGAAGAACGGAAGGCAAAGGACAGCGCCTTTGCCAACAACGCGGAAGACCAGCTGGAATTTGTTTATGAGCATTCGGAATATGCTGAGCCGGGGTATATGCGCTACCCGGTGTACAGGGTCATGGCACAGCAGGAGGACTAAGCACTTACAGCACTATCACTAAGCTTTCACAGCAATGGTATTAAATTAACCCCAAAGGCATTCGGCGGGTAAACGGCAAGTAAATCCTTTGTAGAACAGAGGATGGGGTGGATGTAAGGTGGACATGAGGTGGACTTGATGAGGGTTTAAATTGTATTGGTTTTGCAGGTCCGCCAGGGAAGTCCGGGGGGTACGGTGGAAGGAAGTCCCGCCTGCCGGTGGGAGTTTACATGGTTGCGCGGCGCGTCTGCCTCCGGTGACAAGGCTGGGGGCTACCGCTCCAGCAATACAAACGTATGCTGTTCTCCAAAGAAATGATTATAGATCAGTATACGCTGGAAACCTGCTGCAGGAAAGTCTGCCTGCATCGGGAACCACTGCTGCGGCAGCTGCTGCGCCTTCATGATATGTGCCGCCAGCCATACGGCAAAAGCGCCGGAAGTTTCATACTCACCACAAAGATGTTTAAATGGTAGCTGGGGGACAGTCCCCAGCACCTTATCCAGCTCTGTATAAAAATGCTCGAAATTACTATCGCCATTACGCCCGGTGATCACCAGGCTGATGTCTTCAACAGCTAACTGCTGCTCCTGCAGAAAGGCGGATAATCCCGCAGAAATTCCCGCAACAGCAGGCTTGTATAGCAGTTTAAGTCCCGTTATATGGGCATAGGTATGCGCTGTTGGCGTTGCAGACAGTGAAAAGAACACGGCCCCCTCTCCTGCTATTGTCCCGGGCGACAGCGTATTGTATAACTGCACATTATCCACCGGCTCCTTTTTCCAGTACCCGATACGTGACTTTATATAGAAATGCTCTTCCGACATTTCATCTAGCGCACCGGTGAGCGTATGGGGAGCGCCTTCCTGTAACTGCAGGATACTATCCAGCAGGGCATGCTCAAATGAAAAGCCGCGGTGCACAAACGTATTGTTATAGGTGGTACACTGCTGTGCCACGGCAATCATCCCGTTCACCGCATTGTAGGTGGATTGGATAAAAGGCGTTGGGTTCAGGGCCTTCTCACCGTACTGGCGGATATCTTTCAGGAAACGTTCTGTGTCCTGCAGGCTGCCTTTACCCGTACCTGTAATGATGGCGCCCGGAACACCCAGGCTACTGTCCCGCAAACACTGCTGTGCAGCGGTAAGGCCCATTTTCAGCAGACGGCTCATGCGGCGCAGGCTGTTAGGCGGAATAAAGGCCTTATAATCCGGCTCAGTTACCTGGAGCAGGTTGCCGGTATTACTGCGCAGCGGCTGTGCAAAAAGGTCTCCCTCAAATGAATGCTGGGGAGTGATAGCCGCCATACCTTGTATGTAACAATTAGCCTTCATATTTGCTGATCACCAGGGAGGCGTTGTTGCCGCCAAAGCCAAAAGAGTTAGAGATAACCGTTGTGACGGCCTGTTCTTCCAGCAGCCGTGTTTCCGGCACAATTGACAGCTCTTCCATCTTCTCGGCAAAATTAAGATTCGGGAATATGAGCCGGTGCTGAATAGCCAGAACGGAATAAATAGCTTCAATAGCCCCTGCTGCGGCCAGGGCATGGCCCGTAAAAGGTTTGGTAGAACTGAAGGGCGGTACCTCGCTGCCAAAGAGGCGTTCCAGTGCGCGGCCTTCCGAAAGATCATTGGGCCAGGTGGCCGTACCATGTACGTTTACATACTGTACCTGGTCTATGCTGCGGCCGCTCATGGCCAGGGCCTCTTTCATAGCGGTGTAGGCGCCATCGCCTTCCGGCGACGGAGCGGTAGGATGGAATGCCTCATTGCTGTTGCAGTATCCGCTCAGCTCTGCCAGTACCCGGCTGCCGTGCTGCTTTACCAGGCTTTCGCTTTCCAGCACCAGGTAAGCAGCCCCTTCGCCCAGGTTCAAACCGTTACGGTTGTGGTCAAAGGGCCGGCAGGCTTGTTTGTCAATATTCTTCAGGGAGTTGAACCCGTTGATGGTAAAACTGGTAAGGGCTTCTGTTCCCCCGCAGATCACGCGCCGGGCCAGGCCCTGTTTAATGAGGCGGGCGCCATACATCAATGCATTGGCGGATGAGGAGCAGGCTGTACTGATGGTGGTGACAAAGCCGTTGATCCCTGTTCTGTCTGCAATGCGCTGGGTGCAGTCGGCACAATCCAGGGTATCAATATAGCGGAGGAAGTCGCCTTCCTTCTCCGGGTCTATAATATCAAAGTAGACTTTTTCCGTATCGCACATGCCTCCTACGGTAGAGGCGTTGATAAAGCCGGTGGGCTCCTGCTGCATATCCCGGATACCGGCCTGTTGCAGGGCTTCCTGTATGGCGATGAGCCCCAGCAGGGAGGTGCGGGTATATCCGGGTTGGCCTGGTACACCGGCCATTCGGGCCAGTTCCTCGTTGCTGTATTTTACTTCGGCCACGGGCAGCACCTCTTTATAGATGGTATCAATGAACCGTGTAAAACCCAGGCCGCTGTGTTGATGGGTAAGACTGTGAAGGTTGGCAGTTACTGTTTCACCAATGGCAGTGATCATTCCCATTCCCGTTATTAGCACGCGTTCCGCCATGATCTGCCCTTATCTTATGCAGGTTGTTTAGATTGTATGAACTCCGCCATGGATTGTACAGACTGTAATATCTTTCTTCCTTCACGGGGGTCTTCCACCTTGATCTGGTAATGTCTTTCCAGCAGCACCATCAGTTCCAGGGAATCGATGCTGTCCAATCCCAGCCCTTCACCAAATAAAGGAGCTTTGTCGTCTATATCTTCCGGTTTGGTATCCTGGAGATTTAATGCTTCTATGATTTGTTGTTTGAGCGTTTGTTTTAATGCTTCCATAATTAGGTGGGGGTAAAAATACAGTTTTACAATTGATTAGAAAATATTTGAATTGGTTACCGCCTGCGGTTACCCCATCCGTTTTTTCTCTACCCGCGCTGCTACCAGCAGCATGGCGGCGCAAAGCAGCAGCAGTTTAAGCGCATTGTCCCATATATGTGCGATGCCCGCATTCCGCAGGTAGATGTTATTAATGGCTTCCAGTCCCCAGTTCAGCGGTGATAAATGACCAACGAACTGCATGTGCGGCGGCATTACTTCCAGTGGAACCCATATACCGCCAATGGCAGAAAGGATCACAATGGAGATGGCGCCAAAATTCAACGCCTGGTTGGGCGTTTTAAAAACAGTGCCAATAAGTATGCCATAGGATGTGGCTGCCAGTCCAATGGCCACGGCAATAACAAAGGCGGAAATTTGACTGGGCCCCAGCACCAGGCGGGGCAGATCCAGCAAAGGCATCAGGTAAATGCCTACCAGTGTCATCAGGTAGAACTGCAGCACGCACACGGCCACAAAGAACAGCATCTTTCCCGCCAGTACGGCCAGGTAAGAGCCGGGTATAAGCTTCATGCGCTCCAGGCTGCCATCGCCTCTTTCACGGATCATGTTACCGGCAATGGGAATCACGATGAAGAACATGGCGAAGATAGTCCAGGCGGGAACATTGTGCTGTACGGAGCTGTAAATGCCTTTGAACTCCTTGGTAGGGCCGCTGGCCTTTTCTTCCAGTCCAACTGCCTTCAGCTGTATGGGCAATGAATCTGCCGCAGCTGTGGAATCTTTGCTACGAAGCTGCCGTTGTACCCGCTCCATCAGCATACCGGCTTCCACCTGGGTCAGGAAATTATCCAGGGCCTGGTGTATGCCGCTTTTGAAGGCTTTCTTTACAGCAGGGTCAAAATAGATCACCACATTCACCGTATCATCCCGCTGTTTCACCGGCAGCGTGGCAGGCATGCCTACGCGGCTGGAAATTTCATTCACCACCTTGTTGGCATTGCTTACAATGGCCGCGGTGGCACCCTTCGGGATGAGGATACATATTTTATAGTCGCCATCATTCACCAGGCGCTGCGCCTGTTCCAGCGTTACCGGCTTGCCATCCAGCGAATCAACAATGTTGAACTGCCCCGTGCGTTCCAGTCCTTCTTTCACATAACGGGCAAGACGGCCCTGGTCATTATCCACCGTCAGCACATCAAATTTCAGTTCCTGGAAATCACGGAAGGGCGCGTCTTCTACCAGCGCCATCACGGTGATCAATACCAGGGGCATAAAAAATAAGAGCGCCAGCCCGGTTCTGTCCCTTTTGAGCAACAGCCATTCTTTCTTTATGGTAGCCAGTAGTCGTAACATAATGTAATTAATCTCTCACCGCATGACCTGTGTAATGCAGGAATACATCTTCCAGGTTGCGGCAATCCGGATGCTGTTGTATCAATGCGCCTGGTTGTCCCTGTAACACCAGTTTCCCTTCGTCTATCACGGCCACTACCGAGCAGAGGCTTTGCGCTTCCTCCAGCAGGTGGGAGGTATAAAGGATACTTACCCCCTGGCTGTTATAATCGCGCAGAAAGTCCAGGATCATGCTGCGGGACTGAACGTCCACACCGGCGGTGGGCTCGTCCAGTATCAGCAGTTTCGGGTCATGCAGCAGGGCGGCAATGATATTGGTACGCCTTTTCATGCCGCCTGAAAATTTATGGATCTCTTTATTGCCGTTCTTCTCCAGGCCGAATCGTTCCAGGTATCGTTCTATTTTATCCCGCAGGGGCTTTCCTTTCAGGCCATAGAGATTGCCGAAGTATACCAAGTTCTCACGGGCGGTAAGCTGTGGAAAGAGAGCGATCTGCTGCGGCACGATACCGATCATTCTTTTGATGGTTTCGCGATGGGCGGCGTCCTGCGGCAGGTTGAACACTTTTACCAGTCCGCCGTCAGCCTTCACCAGGCCGCAGATAACAGAAATGGTAGTGGTTTTACCCGCGCCATTCGGGCCCAGCAAGCCTGCAATACTGCCTTCCGGAAAACTGAATGACAGTCCGCTGAGCGATGGTTCCCAGGCGCCTTTAAAGGTTTTATGCAGGTCTTGTACGGCGATCATGTTGCGTTTAGTCCTCTTATATTTTAACTCTTGACAATTCCTTAAAAAATATCTCTTCTGCAGCGGCACATTGCATCAGCATTTCGCTCAGTTCGTGGTAGGATACATTATTCACTGCACGGTTCTTGCACACCCGGCCTGCGTTGAAGGCAAAGTTGCGCCAGAGATCACCAATGCGGGTGAGTTCCTGCGAAAGCCTGGCCAGCTCACGGTTGTTGAGCAGTTCTGCCGCCTCCTGCAGGAAGGCCGCGTAGATAAAACGGAAACCTGCGCCGCCGGTACCTATCTCCTCCTGCATCCGGATGATGTTGCCCAGGTAGAGCACCGATCTTCTCTCTCCTACTTTCTCAGGGTAGTGCGCCAGGCGTTTGGCCAGGAAGCGGATGCCCTTTACGCCGAAGGGTGAGAACGGGATCTTGAGCATATAATGACAGGCCTGATCTATGCCCTGGCGGATGGGCTTTTCCCATGACACCGATTGGGGCACCTGCAGGGGATAGTACATTTTCCCTTTCGGCTCCGGGAAGCCTTTTGCAAAACGTGCTGCTGCCAGGCTTACCGGGTCTATTTCGGTAACGGTATCCATTACGGGATCGCTGACAAGATAGTTGCCTTCGTGCTTGCCATAGATCACCAGGTTATGTGCATTAAAATGAAAACGGTAGGACGGTGGAAAATAAGGCAGGTAGTACACGCTGGACAATACCCCAACGGGGATGCCGCGGCCAATCACGTTATCCAGCTCCTGCATGGCTTTTTCAGGACTGGAAAACCGCTGCCACTGCATGCTGGCGCCCAGGCGTTTGCATACGCGCTGAAAAATGGCGCCGGGCCATATGCGGTAGGTGGTACCGGGCACGCCGTGCACCTTCAGAAAAGGCAGGTGCCCGAAGAAAATGCCTGCGCCGATGCCAAAAGCCATCGGTTCACTTATAGAAAGACCATAATGCCGGAACAGGTTGGATATAACGCCACTCTCACAATGTGCTGTCTGGACATGGTTAAATTGTATCTCGCTCATTACAACAATTACTTTACTTGCTTCAGCTCCTGCACTGATATTTTGAAGGCGGCTGCATAACGGTGCAGCATCCTTTCACTTAAGCGGTTAAACACCGCGGGTTTCATGTGGCGTTTCACCTGCCACTGGAACTTGCCTACATAGCGGGCCAGCAGCGAAACGTTCATGAGCTGTTTTTCCATATAATAGGCTATGGGACTGGTTTCACCGGCCAATACCCGCTGGCGGGCCTTTTCCACTTTCTCATTCACATCCTCCCAGGCCTGGGCCATGGCAATATTCTCGGGCTCCCAGCCAACGCTGGGCACCTGGGTGTATTTACCACTATCGTCTACCGCGTAGAAGAGTTGTTTTACAACCCCGTTATGCATGTTATTGCCATCCTGCGGCACTTCATCTTTCTTCATCCGGATGTTTTATAATATGCAAGTTAAAGAAATCATACTACGGTCAGATGGGCATAGGCGTACGAGAAGCGGGCGCTTTCGGGCACCATCATCATGATCTGCTGGCCCTTTTTCAGCCTGCCGGTATTCATCAGCTCTTCCAGCATGAGGTAGGGAGAAGCGGTGCCCACATTGCCTACCCAGGTAAGATTGGTGAACCATTTTTCCTGCGGGATAGGCACTCCCAGCCGTGCAATCTCCTCATCTATCCTGGGCCGGAAGAATTCTGAGGACAGATGCGGCAGAAAATAATCCAGCTCATCAATATTGAGCTGGTAGCGCTCTACCAGTTGTTTCCACATCCTGGCGCCGGAAGGCACAATATTTTTCGCCAGTATGCGGGTATCCTGCTTCAGGGCAAAAACGCTCTGCTGTATCCACTCTTCCGGCAGCATATCCCACCAGCCTTTGGTATCTCCATGCTCGTCTTTCACGGCGCCGGCATACATGCAGGTTTCCAGCTCATGTGCAAAGGAGGCGATCTCCACCCAGTTCACCCGCAGGGAAAGACCGTTCTCATTGGGCTTGTCCTGCAGCAGGGCCGCACAGGCGCCGTCTGAGAGCATCCAGCGGAGAAAGTCCTTTTCAAAAGCCAGTATCGGGTTCTCGCTCAGACTTTTCAGGTTCTCTGTTTCGGGCTCAAATTTGGTGGCCAGCATGGCGCCGGAGATCCTTTCAGACCCTGAGCAGACCGCATTGCTGGTATTGCCGCATTTGATAGACATGTAAGCGTACTTGAGCGCCTGCATACCTGCGGCGCAGGCGCCGGAGGTAGAGACCAGCTCTACCGGCTGACACTTCAGCAAACCGTGTACCATGGCAGCGTGGTTGGGCAGCAGCTGGTCGGGAGAACTAGTGCCGCAAGCCAGCAGCTGCAGCTGGCTGATGGGAAAGGTATCGTTGAACAGCCCTTTGATGGCTGCAGCAGTCAGTTGAGCATTTGTATGGGTGGGGTTACCGTTCTTATCCAGTGCATAATAGCGGGTCTTGATCTTGTTACTACCCAAGACCATGTGCCTTGCACGGGATGGCTTTCCATTGACCATACCCAGTATACCTTCAATTTCGTCGTTTCCAACCGGTTCGTTGGGCAGGAATTTAGATAGCCTTGTGATGTAAACTTCGTTCATCTGTAATCAATAATACACTTTATGTTGTGGCGCGACCCAGCGCTCGGCATGATCATGTCCCTCGACCATGCCAGGTCCAGCGCGTAAATATATAATTATTAAAGGATACCCTCCCTCTCAACGCAGGCTTACACCTTTAAAGTATGCCACTTCCTCCTGCAGTTTATTCCGCTTCAGCCTTAATGTGATCATGGAGCTGATCGCGGTAAGGGGGGATAGTGCGATAATCCCCAGCAGCAGAAGGGTACGGTACATGAACAATCGAGGCTGACGTTCCGGGGCGCCGGGGCCTCCTTTAGCGCTGATATATGCTGACCAGAAGCGGAAGGCTTTCATGCCCCTGTTCTCCAGCAGCACCAGGTTAGGCTTCAGTGTAACGGCATCCAGTGCTAACAGCTGTTGGTGCACCTGCTGATAGTTGCCGCGCTGCAATGCTTCCCTGATGGGTACTGCAAAGCGGGCTGCGGCCTGTATATCTTTTTCCTGTACGCCGGCCGGCGGCAAGAACCTGGTGGCTTCCTTCTTTCCTTTGAACTGCCAGCGTACAATAGTGATCACTGACACAAGATTGGGAGCGGTATCTACCAGTGCAATGTTTCCTACCAGGCAGGCGCCCAGTTGGTACAGGTATTTCTTTACGGTTTCCAGTGCGTTGAGCCACATGTTACGTGCGCCTATGAGCGTGATTACGTTCCGGCCTTTCAGCAGGCGGGCGGCTTCCTGGCTTTGCAGAAAAGCGGCAACGGGCTGTGAGGGAGACAGGAACCAGGGCTGGAAGGCCAGTATCACCAGGTCGAACGGCGTATCCGGATCCACTTTAAGGGGCTGGATACCGCGAGGCCTGCCCAGCACCGTTTCAGGCATGGTATCAAAAAATTCCTGCTTATTCCAGGGAAAGGGGAAAGGCTGTACAGGGATGATCTCTTCGTACACAATATTTGCCTGCTGCTGCAAGGGCCCTGTTATCACATCTGCAATCCGTTTTAACTGCCCTGTCTGGGAATAGTAAATTACCAGGATCTTTTGTCTAGTCATACAAGAAACCGGAGCTCAACAATCGGAACTGTAAACATACAAATTATTTTTAGATATATGTTAGTCCATGGCCGATAGTCTATAGTCCATGGTATGGCCGGAAACGGAAATGATATGCTTAAAGTAACCTGAAGTAACGTAATGGGATGAGGGGGTAGAAGAAAGATTGGTGGATTATTATCCCGGGGCATTTACTATGGACCATGGACCATCGGCCATGGACTCTCTTGTGCCTCAGCCGAGTACTGAAGTAACACGTGATCGTTTACAACAGTACCCAGGCTAAAGGACTTTAAAAAGTTGAAGCTTAATTAAAGCGTTTGCAATAATTAAAGCGCTAAAGTCAGCAAAATATGATAAACGAAATGTTAAATAAAACTTAAGAAACAATGAGTTAACACCATTCGTTTGTTCCAGGCTGTTAGCGTTAGTCTTTTTTCACGGAACCGGAACCCGCTATCTTGGAGTTTACCTGGGGACTGCCCTTGTAGTGCACATCACCGCTGCCGGCTATTTTGGCCTCAAGGTTTACGCTGGCGTGTACACTGGCATCACCGCTACCGGCGATGGTTACTTCGGCTTTTTCGGAAAGCAGCTGCTGTCCTCTGAAATTGCCGCTGCCTGCAATATCAACTTCCAGATCGCGGCTCTCGCCTTCTACCGTGATATTTCCTGAACCGGCAATATTGGCGTCTACCTCAGGTGAGTTAATGGCGCCGCTCAGATTACCACTGCCGGAAACATTCAGTTTCATGTGGGTATTGTTGGAGAATTTGTTTTCCAGCTTAATGTTACCGGATCCGGCCAGTCCGATGCTCTCCAGTTCGGGCGTGGTAAGATAGATCTTAATGGCACGGGTGGCCCTGATGTTGGTGTTCCTTCTTTCACGTATGATCAGCTTATCACCATCGCGATCAAATTCAATATACGGGATAAGATTGTCTTCCGCCTCAATAACGGCGGCCTTGGATGGTCCCTGGGTTAAGTATACATCCATACTACCCCTTACAGACAACTCGCTGAACGCGTCAACGCTGCGCTCTTCTTTTGTTACATTCCCGCTGCCTTTTACGCGGTTCTGGCCGGTAACATTACAGCTGGTAAGGGAAATAGCAGAAATAGTGATCAGGGATGCTAGCAGGCAGATTGTTTTCATGTGAGGAATATTTAATAATGAAGGTAAAAGATTTTGATTGTAAAATGCCCCTTGTACCGGTGGTCTGCAATACTATGATCGAATTTTCCTAATTGTTCATTAGAAATTGGCCTTTATCTTTGCACCACCATGACTGAAAAGATTCTTATTCTCGATTTCGGCTCCCAATATACGCAACTAATTGCACGAAGCATCAGGGAGCTGAATATTTACTGTGAGATCAAGCCTTGCTTACAGCCCATCGCCTGGGACCCTTCCATCAAAGGTATTATCCTCTCCGGCAGCCCGTTCTCTGTGAATGAAGCCAACGCCCCCAACGTTGACATTGCCGCCATGGCCGATAAGGTACCTGTACTGGGCATCTGCTACGGGGCCCAGCTGATGGCCAGGAACTTTGGCGGGGAAGTGGCCAAAAGCAACATCCGCGAGTACGGCAGGGCTTTTATGGAGCACAGTAACCGGGAAGAGTCCTTATTATATGACATATCTGCCAAAAGCCAGGTATGGATGAGCCATTCTGATACCATTGTACGCATGCCCGAGGGTTTTGAGATCATCGCACGTACAGAAAATATACCGGTGGCAGCTTTCAAGAGCCATTCCACCACCGCACGCCCCATCCTGGGACTGCAGTTCCACCCGGAAGTAACACACTCCCTGGAGGGCAAGCTGATACTGCGCAATTTCCTGGTGCACATCTGCGGATGTAAGCAGGACTGGACCCCGGCGGCCTTTGTACAGGAGACCGTGGCCCGTATCAGGGAACAGGTAGGCAACAAAAGGGTGGTAATGGCCCTGAGCGGCGGGGTAGACTCTACCGTGGCCGCAGAACTGATCCACAAAGCCATTGGCCAGCACCTGTTCTGCATATTTGTAGATAACGGCCTGCTGCGTAAGGATGAATTTGAGACCGTGCTGGAATCCTACAAGCACATGGGCCTTAATGTGAAGGGGGTGAACGCCAAACAATTGTTCTACAACGAATTAAACGGCGTCAGCGATCCTGAAAAGAAACGCAAGATCATTGGCCGCCTGTTCATAGAGGTATTCCAGCAGGAAGCCACTGAACTGACCGATATTTCTTTCCTCGGACAGGGCACCATCTACCCGGACGTGATCGAGTCTGTATCGGTGAACGGCCCTTCCGTCACCATCAAATCACACCATAATGTGGGCGGCCTGCCGGAGAAAATGAACATGCAGCTGGTAGAGCCCTTACGTTTCCTCTTTAAAGACGAAGTTCGCCGGGTAGGCCGCGAGATCGGGATCAGTGAGCTGTTCCTGGGACGCCACCCCTTCCCGGGACCCGGACTGGCCATCCGCATATTGGGCGCCATCACGCCCGAGAAAGTGGCCATGCTCCAGGAAGCAGATGCCATCTATATTGAAGGACTGCGTGAAGCAGGCCTCTATGACAAAGTATGGCAGGCAGGCACCATCCTGCTGCCCGTACAAAGCGTAGGGGTAATGGGAGATGAAAGGACCTATGAATTCACGGTAGCGCTCCGCGCCGTTACCTCCGTAGACGGGATGACGGCAGACTGGGCGCATTTGCCATACGACTTCCTGGCTAAAATGTCTAACGACATCATCAACAGGGTAAAAGGTATCAACCGCGTTGTGTACGATATCAGTTCCAAACCACCCGCAACTATTGAATGGGAATAACAGTCGTAAGCCGTTAATAATTAACTTATGACCGTCCACGCTTATCCGGGAATGATTTTTGTAATTCAAAGAACGCTATGAGCCGAAAAACCATCAACAAAAAACTATTAGCTGTTTCCGTAATGGCCACGTTCCTGAGTGCCTGTTCGCTGTTTAAAGGCAGTACCGGCACCACCACCAACGTACCGAAAACAGAAACAACCAAACCGAAGACCGAAGAAAAAAAGAAAGAAGAGGAAAAGAAAGCAGAAGCCAAACCGGCGCCCTTCAATGTGCCTGCATTTGCTAAGGAAGTAAAAAGATCCTCTTACAACATTGCTTTATTTGCTCCTTTATACCTTGATTCCGTATTTGCCAGCTCCATGGAGATCCCCGGACGTACCATGCCACGCTACGTGCTGCCGGGCCTGGACTTCTACGAAGGCGCACAACTGGCGCTGGACACCTTACGCCAGCAGGGCCTGAACCTGAACGTAATTGTGTACGACAGCAAATCCCGCCTGAACAGTGTGCCCAACCTGATCCGTAACCGCAACCTGGATGCTGTAGACCTGATCATCGCATCTGTATCCAACCCGGAACTGAGAGAACTGGGAGATTTTGCAAAAAGCAAGGAAGTGAACCTGATATCTGCCACCTACCCGCAGGACGGCGGCATCAGCAACAACCCCTTCCTGCTGATCACCAACAGCACCCTGAAAACACACTGCGAAGCATTACAGAATTATGTGCAGACCGGCTTTGCCACCAAGAACATTGTACTGCTGCGCCGCAATAACAATATTGAAGCCCGCATAGCCAGTGATATCAAGGCGGCATACGACAAGCTGCAGAGCAACCGCAAGGTACGTATCAAAGAAGTGATATGGAACGAAGGCACAACCGATATGGAACTGTCTCAAAACCTGCTGACCGACCGCCCCAACATCTGCATTGTTACCGCGCTGGACGAATCGGGCGCCAAAGCCATCCTGCAGAAGCTGAGCATACAAAGCGCCACCTATCCCCTGCATATCTTCGGTATGCCCACCTGGGATGTAATGAAGTTCAAAGAGCCGGAGCTGAAAGGCCTGCAGCTGTACTACTCCACTCCCTACTTCAACGACAAAATGGACGCTTACAGCCGCTATATCAGCGACTATTTCAAGCGCGTATACAGGGCACGCCCTTCAGATATGGCCTTCAAAGGGTTTGAATCTACCTACTACTTTATCAAACTGCTGAACGATAAAGGCGTATACTTTAATGCCGCTGTAAACGATCCTTCCAAGAAAGTGTTCACCAGCTATAACTATCAGCCGGTCTACCTGAATGAGAATGATACACAGCCCGATTATTTCGAGAACAAGAATATCTACATCATACAAAAAAGCGACAGCGCAGATGTGAGACTGAATAACTAGCTGTTGGCTGTTAGCTATTGGCTTTTAGCTATATTGCCGGAAGAGGAATCATCCTCTTCCGGCATTTTTTTTGACGACTACTATTAGCTTTTAGCCACGGCTAACCGGCAACAGTTAAAAGCCAACAGCTTTTCCATGTCTCTGCTTCAATTTACCGATAAGGGCATTTACTGTGCTGCGGGCGACTTCTACATTGATCCCTGGCGGCCGGTTCAACGTGCGGTCATCACGCATGCGCATTCAGATCATGCGCGCTGGGGGCATCAGCATTATCTCTGTCAGCAGGACAGTGTTCCGCTACTAAAACTACGGCTGGGCGATATCAGCGTACAAGGGGTGCAGTATGGGGAAACGATCGCTTATAACGGTGTGCGGGTATCCCTGCATCCCGCGGGGCATATTATTGGCAGCGCACAGGTACGTATACAGCAGGGCGGCGAAGTATGGGTAGTGAGCGGCGATTACAAGCTGGAGAACGATGGTCTCTCCGGGCAATTTGAGCCCCTGCCCTGCCAGGTGTTCATTACTGAATGCACCTTCGGACTGCCTATCTATAACTGGCAGCCGCAGGGCATTATCTTCAGCCAGATCAGGGACTGGATCAGCGAAAACCGGGAAGCAGGAAAAAGCAGCGTACTGCTGGCCTACAGCCTGGGCAAAGCACAACGGCTGATGTATAACCTGGCGGACAGTGTAGACCGCTTTATGGTGCATGGTGCCATCGATGTTGCCCACCAGGTATTGCTGGCCAACGGGCATGCATTACCACCGGCAACTCGCATCACACCAGACACGCCAAAGGCAGACCTCAAGGGCAGTGTGATCATTGCCCCTCCCTCCGCCGCGGGCAGTGTGTGGATGCGCAAATTCAACCCTTATGCGCTGGGCATCTGCAGCGGATGGATGCAGGTACGGGGCCATATGCGCCGCCGCAATGCCGACGCGGGCTTTGCCTTATCGGATCATGCAGACTGGACAGGATTGCTGCAGGCCGTAAAGGCCACCGGCGCAGAACAGGTGTTCACCACACACGGCTTCAGCAGCGCATTTGCAAGGTATTTGCAGGAGAACGGTATAGCAGCCGCAGAAGTAAAGACCGAGTTTGGAACAGAAGAGGAGGAAGAAGGAACCAGTGTTGAGGCGTGATGTGGCTTTCGTCGCCTCGCAATCCGCCGTCCAACAAAACCTGTCCATCAAACAACATGAAAACATTCACCCATTTAGTCCGCATCCTGAGCAACAGCACCAAAACCAATGAAAAACTGGATGCCTTACGCCGTTATTTCGCCACCGCGGATGACCGGGATAAACCATGGGTACTGGCCCTCTTCAGCGGCAGACGCCCCAAACGAACCGTGAACAGCACCCAGCTAAAAAACTGGTGTATACAGGCCGCAAGCCTGCCGGAATGGCTCTTTGAAGAATGTTATCACAGCGTAGGCGACCTCGCAGAAACCATCGCCTTACTGCTACCTGAAACAGACCAGCGGCTATCCACCCACCCGTTACACTACTGGCTGGAGCAGCTCATCGCCATAGAAAAAGCCCCCGAACCCCAAAAACAGCAATTCATCCTGCAGGCCTGGCAGGAGCTGGATACCAATGAACGCTTTGTGTTTAATAAACTGATCACGGGTGGTTTCCGCATTGGCGTATCACAACAGATGATGGTGAATGCCCTGGCGCAAACCTATGATATCCCTCCTGCTACACTCTCTCACATGATCAGTGGTAACTGGGACCCGCGGCAAACCAGTCTGGATGCATTACTGCACGAAAACCACAGCGCTGCCGATGCTTCCAAGCCCTACCCTTTCTACCTGGCCTATGCCCTGGAAGGCACGCCGGATACACTGGGCGCACCGGAAGAATGGATCGCAGAATGGAAATGGGATGGCATCCGCGGACAACTCATCAAACGCAACGATCAGCTCTTTGTATGGTCGCGCGGGGAAGAGCTGATCACGGAGAAGTTCCCCGAATATGCACCACTGCTGAATATACTCCCCGAAGGCACCGTGATTGACGGCGAAATACTTACCTACAGCAATAATTTTCCGCTTCCCTTCCAGTTCCTGCAAACACGTATCGGCCGCAAAAACGTGACCCGTAAACAACTGCAGGAAGCGCCCGTAGTGTTCCTCTCCTACGACCTGCTGGAATGGGAAGGCAAAGATATCCGCGATACTCCCCNGCAGGAAAGACGGCAGCTCCTGGAACAACTGGTAGAACAGGTAAACCATCCTGCCCTGCGACTGTCTCCCGTCATTACCTTCCACCATTGGGAACGGCTTACGGAACTGCGGCAGCAGGCCCGTGACCAGGGCAGTGAAGGACTGATGCTCAAGAGAAGCAATTCCAGCTACCAGGTAGGCCGTAAACGGGGCGACTGGTGGAAGTGGAAGATAGATCCCTTCACTATCGACGCCGTGATGATCTACGCCCAGAAAGGACACGGACGCCGGGCCGACCTTTACACCGATTACACTTTTGCCGTAAAGGATGGCGATCAGCTGGTGCCCTTCACCAAAGCGTATTCCGGCCTTACAGACAAAGAGATCGGCGAGGTGGACTATTGGGTCAAAAGGAACTCACTGGAGAAATTTGGCCCCGTAAGAACCGTAAAACCGGAGCTGGTGTTCGAGATCGCCTTTGAAGGCATTGCCGCCAGCAAACGTCATAAATCAGGCGTTGCCCTGCGTTTCCCCCGCATCCACCGCTGGAGAAAGGATAAATCACCCGCGGAGATCAATACCCTCGAAGATCTCCAACAGCTGCTTAAAGAATACAAGGGCTAATGTGAACACTGTACCATTGTGGATATTTAGTATATTGTACAGGTAATCTAAGCTTTAACCAGCACAATATTCTGATGGAATTGAATGATATAGTATTGGATGAAAAAGACATGGGCATCCTCAAGCTGCTGCAGGAAGATGCCAAGATGACCATACGGGATATTGCCTCCCGTATGAACCTGAGCGCCACCCCTGTTTATGAACGCATCCGCAAAATGGAACAGGCAGGAGTGATCCGCCAGTATGCGGCTATTGTAGACGCGGCCAAGATCAATAAGGGGCTCACCGTACTGTGCTACATCTCCCTGAAGGAACATGGTAAAAAAGCCGGCGGTAAATTCATCCGCGAAGTAACCGGGTTTTCTGAAGTAACAGAATGCCTGAACATCTCCGGGCAATTCGACTTTATGCTCAAAGTGCAGGTAAAGGATATGAACGCTTATTACGAATTCAATGTAAACAAGCTGGGCGAACTGGATAATATCGGGCACATGGAAAGCGTGTTCGTTATGTCTGTGATCAAGGCCACACACAAAATTGTGTAGGAATCCATTTACTTTTGCAGTATGCTACAGCGCTTTCCGCAAATGCTGACTACCGTAACCGATGATGTGCTGCAAACAGCCACCATGCCTGTTGCCAGGCACAAACTGACGGTATCCAGTTCCAGGCGCACCAACTTCATCACAACACATACATTGCTGTTTGTAATAGACGGACATAAACTCCTGCATTTCGGTGATCATACGCATGTAGCAGAAGCCGGACATGTGATGCTGATCAAACGCGGCGTCTACACCATGTCCGAATACATACCGGAAGGCCTGAATTATGAGGCCTTACTGCTGTTCTTCACAGACGAGTTCCTGAAAAAATTCCTGCACAGCTACCAGCTGTCTGCCACTGCCGCATCAACATCCGCCTCTTACCTGGTGATCCCCACCAATGAACTGCTGGATAATTTCAAGAACCAGTTCCTGGGCTACTTCGGAAAAAAAATAGACGGTCTTGACAACATCCTCCAGCTGAAACTGCAGGAACTGCTGCTGCTCTTACTGGCAGGCCCGCAGCAACAACAGGTGCTGGCTTTCCTGCAGGGCATTGCTTTTGGCGGCCCCCTGGATATAGACTACATTGTTCGTACCCACCTGTTCCAGCCGCTGTCGCTGGAAGAGCTGGCCAAACTCTCCGGTCGCAGCCTGGCCTCTTTTAAACGTGATTTCCAGCAAAAGTTCCGGTGCTCTCCCAAGAAATGGATCAACGAACAACGCCTGGCGCATGCACGAATGCTCCTGCAGCATACTGATAAACAGGTGTCTGAAATAGCGATAGAATGCGGCTTTGAGAACATTCCCCACTTTATCAGGATATTCAAACAGGAGTACGGTATCACCCCCAATACCGACAGAGCCAAAAGAGCAATTGTTTGAGCTTTTAGCGTTACCGCCAGGCCACTGTCCTGCAATACCTTTGTGTAAATATTTTTCCGGCAAGCATATCGTATTACTGCCTGCGGTCCTGACAGACTGCAACCACTGCAAACTGCTGCCTGGATGTAAAACAGCAAGGCCTGTTTATCCATGATGCCGGAAAGTAAAGTACGGATCCATTCACTGTAAAAAAATCAACGATGACCGAACAGGAAAAGAACAAAGCGGTGGTAACCCGCTTTAACAAAGACTTTATTGAGAAAGGCGATCTGCAGGCATTTGACGAGATCGTGGCAACTGATTTTGTGAACCGCAGCGCTTTTGCCATAGGCGCATCACCCGGAAGAGAAGGCGTAAGGGATTATATCACCGATGTGCTGCACAAAGCGCTTTCAGACATTAACGTAGAGATCTTTGAACAAATAGCAGAAGGTGATACAGTGGTTAGCCGTAAAGCCATTACCGGCGTACAGACCGGGGAATTCATGGGGCAGCCCGCCAGCGGTAAGAAGATAGCCATGCACATGATAGATATCGTGAAGCTGAAGAACGGCCAGTATACAGAACACTGGCGTTACGGGCAGGTGATCAGCAACGCTGAATAAGCGCCTGTTGAAAATTTATTGTTACATTAACCCTATGAACCGTAAGCATTTTCTTTCTGCATTGCTGGGCACGGGTATGAGTATACCGGTGCTCAGCACTTTCTCCCGCGCAGCCAGCCGCTCTCCTGCCGAAGCTTATCCTTTCATACCGCCCTATTTAAAACCGGGCGATACCATCGGTATCACCTGTCCCGCAGGTCATATCAGCGCAGAAGAGATACAGCCTGCCATACGCATCCTGGAGAGCTGGGGTTTTAAAATCCGTATTGGCAGCACCGTAGGCAAACGCGATTTCACCTTCGGCGGCAGCGATGCAGAACGGTTACAGGATCTGCAGGCGATGATGGACAGTACGGATATACAGGCCATCCTCTGCGGACGCGGCGGATACGGCTGCGCCAGGATAGTAGATCAGCTGGACTTCTCAAAGTTCCGTGCACAGCCCAAATGGGTCATTGGCTTCAGCGATATTACGGTGCTGCATTGCCACATTAACCGGCATTACGGTATTGCCACCCTGCATTCCAAAATGTGCAACAGCTTCCCTGATGATCTTCAAAGCGCTGATCCGGAAGTACAGCAAACCATCCTCTCCATCCGCCAGGCATTGACAGGTGTTCCAATGCAGTACACTGCTTTACCGGATACCCGTAACCGTTACGGTGAAGGCAGGGGACTGCTTATAGGCGGTAACCTCTCCATGATACAAAGCGTATCCGGCACTGATTCAGCAATTGACACCAACGGTAAAATACTTTTCCTGGAAGATGCAGGCGAATACCTGTACAGCCTGGACCGTATGCTGGGCAACCTGCAGCGCTCGCATAAACTGGATAACCTGACAGCACTGATCATCGGGGGCTTTAACCGTATTAAACCCGATGATCCCGGAGAAGATTTTGGACGCACGGTTTATGATATGGTACTGGAGCGGGTAAAAGATCTTCCCTATCCTGTTTGCTTCAATTTCCCTGTAGGACACCAACGTAATAACTACGCGCTGAAATGCGGCGTAATGCACCGCTTATACGTAGCAAATGATAAAGTAACATTAACAGAAGAGCGATAAGCATCAGGCCATTACCAATGCTATCACAAACAGGATCGCCAGTACATACATCACCGGGCTGATTACTTTATACTGCCCTGTTAACAGCTTCAGGAGTACATAAGACAGCATACCGAATACGATCCCCTCTGCAATGCTGTAACTGTAAGGCATCATCACAATGGCCAGGAAAGCGGGCAGGGCTTCTGTTACATCATTGAAATCTATCTTCATCACAGCCCCCATCATCAGCATGCCTACAATGATCAAAGCGGGCGCCGTAGCCGCCTGCGGGATCATCGCAAATACCGGTGCAAAGAACAGCGCCAGGAGGAACATACAGGCTACCGTAAGCGCCGTCAGCCCCGTGCGGCCACCGGCGGCAATACCGCTGGCGCTTTCCACATAGGCAGTAACCACGCTGGTGCCTAACAATCCGGCAGCCGTAGTGCCCACCGCATCTGCCAACAACGCCTGTTTTGCGCGGGGTATGCGCCCCCGGCTGTCTAAAAGACCCGCTTTATTGCAAAGGCCTATCAGTGTGCCCACGGTATCAAACAGGTTCACCATCAGCAGGGTAAAAAGTATCAGCACCATGTCCATACTGAAGATCCTGTCAAACTGCAGCTTAAAAGCGATGGGCGCCAGCGAAGGCGGAAGACTTAACAGCTGCCCGTTTGCAGGCAGGTGTGTCAGACCCGATGGAATACCCGCCACCGTAGCGGCCAGTATACCAATGAGCAGTGCGGCGTTCACCTTGCGGTACATCAGCACGGCGCTCACGATCAGTCCTGTTAATGCGATCAAAGGTCCTCCACTGGTGATGTCGCCTATCTTCAGCACTACACCTGCCAGGCGGTCATTCCCCACATGACGCATACCGGTTTCAATAATGCCCGCATTTGCCATGCCGATCAATGCTATCAACAACCCGATACCCGCTGAGATGGCATGCTTCAGGTTATCAGGGATGCTGTTGATAATGGCTTCGCGTATATGGAGCAGGGAGAGTGCAATGAAGATAATGCCTTCCAGGAAAACGGCCGTCAACGCAAATTGCCAGCTGTAGCCCATTCCCGCTACAATGGTGTAGGCAAAGAATGCGTTGAGCCCCATACCCGGCGCCACGCCAATAGGCAGCTTTGCATAGAACGCCATCACCAGGGTGCCAATGGCCGCTGAAAGGGCCGTAGCCGTGATCAGCGCATTGAAATCCATACCGGTGCTGGAGAGGATACCGGGGTTCACAGCCAATATATACGCCATGGTAGAGAAGGTAGTAAGGCCGGCGAGGATCTCTTTTTTTACCGTGGTTTGATGGGCTGATAACCGAAAGAATGTTGATAGCATGCACAAAAATAGATTTTATCCTAATTTCATAGTATGACCGAAGGATGGAAAGTGATCACAGATTGGCTGGCTGCAAAAGAGCTGCAGCCTTTTGCATTTCAGGAAGCGGCCTGGCGTGCCTACCAGGAGGGGAGATCAGGACTGGTGAACGCCCCTACAGGATACGGCAAAACCTTTTCACTGTTCCTGGGGGTTGTAATAGACTGGATAGACCGTCATCCCCGCGACTACCGCAGGCAAACAAAGAACGGCCTGCAGCTGTTATGGATCACCCCCTTACGCGCCCTGGCAAAAGATATTGGCCGGGCCATGGAAGAAGTGCTGCAGGAACTGGATATTCCCTGGAAAGTGGGCATCCGCAGCGGCGATACGCCAACGGCTGTACGGCAGCAGCAGAAAAAACAGATGCCGGAGATCATGATCATTACGCCGGAAAGCATCCATGTGCTGCTGGCGCAGAAAGATTATGCACGCGTGTTCAGCGGCCTGCACACCATTGTAGCAGATGAATGGCACGAACTCCTGGGCAGCAAACGCGGCGTGATGGTAGAGCTGGCCATGAGCCGCCTGAAAGGCCTGGCGCGTAAAGAAGGGCGCCCGCCCCTGAGGATCTGGGGCATCTCTGCCACCATCGGCAACCTGGATGAAGCCCTGGAAGTGCTGCTGGGACGCCCCAACCCCGAGGCGGTGATCATCCGTGCACAGCTTAAGAAACAGATTGCCCTGGAAAGCGTATTGCCAGACGAGATCGAGAAATATCCCTGGGCCGGGCACCTGGGTACCCGCATGCTGCCCAAAGCCCTGCCCATTATACTGGAAAGCCGTACCACCCTCATATTTACCAATACCCGCTCCCAGTCTGAAATATGGTACCAGGAAATACTCCGGCAGTGCCCCGATTTGGCGGGGGCCATCGCCCTGCACCACGGCTCTATTGATATGGAGCTGCGCACCTGGGTGGAAGAATCGCTGCACACCGGTGTGCTCAAAGCCGTGGTATGTACCGCCAGCCTGGACCTGGGCGTTGATTTCCGCCCGGTAGACACGGTAATACAGGTGGGCAGCCCAAAGGGTGTAGCCCGCTTCCTGCAAAGGGCCGGACGTAGCGGTCACCAGCCGGGGGCCATGAGCCGCATCTACTTTTTACCCACCCACTCCCTTGAACTGGTGGAAGCCGCCGCCCTCAAAGCCGCCCTCCACGAAGAGCTGGTAGAAAGCCGTATGCCGGTACTGCTGGCTTATGATGTGCTGCTGCAATACCTGATGACCCTGGGCGTTTCAGACGGCTTCTATGCCGATGAGGTCCTGGAAGAGATCAGCGGCACTTTCTGCTATGCCGATATTACGGCGGAAGACTGGCAATGGATCCTCTCCTTCCTCACCACAGGTGGCGAGGCGCTGCAAAGCTATGATGAGTTCCGCAAGCTGGAGCGGGAAGGCGATCTGTACATCTGCCGCAGCCGGATGATTGCCATGCGCCACCGCCTGCATATCGGCGTGATCGTAAGCGATGCCATGCTCAAGGTGAAGTTTATGTCCGGCGGCTACATCGGCATGATAGAAGAATGGTTCGTCGCCCGCCTGCAGCCCGGCGATACCTTCAACACTGGCGGTTACATCCTGGAGTTCGTGATGATAAAGGATATGACCGTACTGGTACGCCGGTCTAAAGCCAAGCGGGGCATTGTTCCCAGCTGGGGCGGCGGACGAATGCCCTTATCGGCCAACCTGGGAAAGATACTGCGGCACACTTTCAACGAAGCGCTCTCCGGTACCTCGCGGGAGCCCGAGCTCCTAATATTACGGCCATTGTTTGACCTGCAGAAAGAACTTTCGCACATACCCTCGGAAGATGAGCTGCTGATAGAGAAGATAGAAACGGAAGATGGCCATCATCTTTTTGTTTACCCCTTTGAAGGACGCCTGGTGCATGAAGTGATGGCCGCGCTGCTGGCCTATCGTATCAGTCAGCGAACACCCATCACCTTCTCCATTGCCATGACCGATTACGGCTTTGAGCTGCTGAGTGATCAGCCCATCCCGGTAGACCCTACCAATGTACAGGAACTGTTCACTACTGAAAACCTCACGGTAGAACTGCAGGCCAGCGTCAATTCAACCGAGATGGCCCGGCGCAAGTTCCGCGACATTGCGGTGATAGCCGGACTGGTATTCCAGGGCTATCCCGGTAAACACAAAACCAGCAGGCATCTGCAATCATCCGCTTCGCTGCTGTTCAATGTGTTCAAAGATTATGATGCGCATAACCTGCTGCTGCGACAGGCCTTCAACGAAGCTTTCTTTTACCAGATGGAAGAAGCCCGCTTACGCGAAGCCATGGAGCGCATTTACAACAGCAGGATCGTGATCACAGACCCTCACCGGCTTACCCCCTTCTGCTTCCCGATTAAGGTAGACAGCCTCCGGGAACAGCTGACCAGCGAGCGCCTGGAAGACCGGATCAAAAAAATGCTGAAGCACCAGTAAGCCAATCAGTTCCTGCGCACTATTGAAAATAATGCTGCCATGACTGATTTAATGGGCGGTGTTTCCTAATTTCGTAGCCTGTAATTTGTAATTGAACAATTTGTATGGACATCGTGGAGGAAGCGGTATTNANTTTTCAACAACAAACATGGCATTTATCGGCAGGCAAAGCGCTCTATTGGGCGGAAGAGAAAGCCCTGATACTGTCTGACCTGCACCTCGGTAAATCTGCCCATTTCCGCAAGGCAGGCATTGCCGTACCAACAGGCATTATTGAAGAAGACCTGTACCGTTTGCAGCAGCTGATCACCCGCTACCACCCGGAACAGATCATTGTGGTGGGCGACCTGTTTCACAGCAGCGCCAATAACGAGGTGCAGTACTTTCGCCTGTGGCGGCAGCAGTTTGCGCATATCCGTTTTATACTGGTAAAAGGTAACCATGATATACTGGATGCATCGCTGTATGACAGCCTGCAGATCAACGTACAGGACACGCTTATTCTCCGCAACATACATTTTATGCATGAGCCCTGCGAGGATAAGGAGAACGGGCACTATACCTTCTCCGGTCACCTGCACCCGGGCGTGATCATTGCAGGAGGCGGCAGACAACATCTACGCCTGCCCTGTTTTTATTTCGGAAAACATTGCGGCATACTGCCTGCATTCGGCCGATTTACGGGCCTCGCCATGCTGAAGCCGGATACAGGAGAACCGGTATTTGCCATTGCCAACAAAAGCATCTTCCAGGTGCAGTAATGCTTATGAAAATTGCTTACAACCACATCTATGTGCATCCCTTACCGGAAGGCCATCGCTTCCCGATGGAGAAGTATGAGCTCATTCCTTTGCAGCTGCTGCGGGAAGGGGTGATCACAGCGGCAAATATCTTCTCGCCCGCACCCCTGGAAGAGGAGATCATCCTGCTCACGCATGATAAAAACTACTGGCACAAGCTCAAACAACAGACACTCAGTGAACGCGAGCAGCGCAAAATAGGCTTTACACAATCCCCTGCATTGACACAACGCGAGATCACCATCTGCCGGGGTACCATCGATTGTGCGCTGCATGCACTGCATCATGGCATTGCGCTGAATGTAGCCGGCGGCACGCACCATGCTTATGCCGACCGCGGAGAAGGCTTTTGCCTGCTGAATGACTTTGCCGTAGCTGCCAACTACCTCCTGGATCAGCAACTGGTAAAACAGGCGCTGGTCATAGACCTGGATGTGCACCAGGGCAATGGCACCGCTGCCCTGTTTGCGGGTAATGAAAAGGTGTTCACCTTCAGCATGCATGGCGCCGGTAATTATCCCTTTCATAAAGAAACATCTGACTGGGATATTCCCTTAAAAGACGGTACCGATAATGGTACTTACCTGCAGCTGTTGGAACAGGCCCTGCCCACATTGATCGATCGTGTAAAACCGGATATGGTATTCTATCTTTCAGGTGTGGATATACTGGAAACAGATAAGTTCGGGAAGCTGAAAGTTACACAGGAAGGCTGCAGGGAGCGGGATGAAATGGTATTCTCGTATTTACATAAGCACCAGATACCATGTACAGTTGCTATGGGCGGCGGGTACTCTGCAAATATCAGGGACATTGTGAATGCACATTGCAACACGTTTAAAGCAGCGGCTGCGCTGTGGAATTAAGCGCTTAAACTATATTAACAGGCTGCTCAAAATAAAAAGCCGCTCCGTTTGATAACGGTGCGGCATCATTGATGGGCTTTAGAAAAGCGGGGATTAACAAAACTTATGTATTAATCAGCGTCTTTTTCCATCGACATAATTCTGTATGTCAATGCGTATATACGAGTTATAATTTTATTGTTCTCTGCTGCTGTTATCAGCGCTTAATCCTTGATCTTTTTCTTCAGTAAACTTACCTGGTCCTGCAAATGGCTCACCATATCCGCCAGGTGGTTTACGCTCAGGCGGCTCTGCTGCCCTGTTTTGCTGATCACTGCATCTGACTGCCAGAGTTCGATCACGTCTTCCATGGCAACGGAATAGGGCTCAAACTGCGGATTGTCTGAAACCATGGTGATCTTGCCTTTGGAGCGGTTGCTTTTCAGGAGGCGTTTGTAAACAATGCCTTCGCGGTTGGTTACCACCACATAGGTTTCATTGTTCCTGATCTCTTCCCAGCCGTCTACTTTGTGACATACGATCACAGAGCCGGATGGCGTAGGCAGCATGGAATCTCCGGCTATCTCAAAAGCACGGTAATTACCAGCGCCCAGCATGGGAAGGGTAAAGGTGTTCAGCTCTTCAATGAACTCATCGTCATTATAACCGGCCAGGTAACCTGCTGCCGCTTTCACCGGCACAAATTCTATGTGCTGGCGGCTGTTGCCCAGCTTCTGCTGACGCCTTTTTTCCAAAAAGTTCTCTTTCTGTGAACCAAGGTCCCGGCGCAACAGGTCGTCAATGGATACACGGAACATGTCGCTGACCAGCTCCAGTACTTCCGTACGCGGTTCAGCCCGTTCTTCTTCATAAGCTCCCAGCAGGGAACGTTTGATTCCTAATTTATCTGCAAACTCCTGCTGGGTCCAGCCTTTCTGCTTGCGCAGGAACTTGAGGTTTTGACACGCTATAGACATACCCTAATATATTTAGTACATTGCTAACAAATTTAGTAATTAATTTTTGTAATCACCAAATATATTTCCAGTTATTCTGACGGCTTCACTTATTTTTGCCCGGGAAATCGGAACTATAAAACCACACATATGCATAGCACTTTGGTTCACATTCACTCGATCTTGAGATGGGTAATTTTACTGACTGGTATCTGGGCTTTCGTACGGGCGTTACAAGGAGCTAATGGAAAAACACCCTTTGGTGCTGCTGATAACAAGGCCAGCCTGTTTTTCTCCATCAGCCTGGATATCCAGTTCCTGATAGGTCTGATACTGATGTTTATAAGTCCGTGGGTAACATTCAACATGAAGGAAGCCGCTACCCGCTTTTTTTCAGTAGAGCATCCCACCATGGCGCTGATTGCACTGGTACTGGTGCATATTGGCCGTTCCAAAGTAAAGAAATCGCCTACAGACGCCCTGAAACATAAGCGTTCGCTTATTTTCTACGGACTGGCGCTGCTGATCATACTGGCCATGATCCCCTGGCCCTTCAGAACTGCGTTGGGCAGAGGATGGATATAAATAATTAGCTTTTAGCAGTTAGCCGCTGGCAGTTAGCGTAGCGCGGCTGGCGGTTAGCTGCTGATTAGCCTTTGTCTTCATTAAATAAGCGGAAAGAATAGATGTAAGGCAGGGCGGCCAAAATGGCGCCGGCAAACATCAGGATAAATACCCCGGTGACCAGGGGCAGGAAAAAGCCCGCTATAATGGTCACAATACCTGTCCACAACCAGAGGTTCCCCGCCATGGTATGTGTTTTCTTCCAGATCTCATTGCTCTGCAAAGTCCAGGGCGTTCTTACTCCCACAAAATAGTTAGGCTGCAGCTTCTTCAGGTAACCGCCCAGCAAGGCGATCAGCAAGCCTACCCCTACAAAGGCCCAGCGCTCCATGAAAAAGGTTTTTCCCTGGCTCACCATAAAAATGATCAGCGAGGTAAATATGGCCAGGTAAATATGTATCATAAAACGGATACGGTAATACTCCCGTTGGTGCCCCTCCGTAGCCGGAAGCGTAACATCCTCCTCTCCTGCCGTTGGCAGGTACCTGAAAAGAAAATACAGCAGCAGGTTGGTCAGGAACAGAAAGATCATCACCAGCAGCACATCTGACTTGCTGCCGATGTGTTGCGGTGTGCCATATAGATTAAAATTGGTTGGGATCTCTGCAGGCAGGCTGTTCCAGATAATACCCAGGTAAGCCATCGGGATAAGCAGCAGCAACAGCAATAAGAGTTCTTTAGGAATGTCGGGCTTTTGCATGGGAAACCGATTTAATGGTGTTATAAATCTCTATTCCCTTCTCGTTCTTCCTTTGTCCTATAAATACTACAGCAATCAGGCCAAATATGTTTAGTGAACATCCTGCTAACAAAGTTAGCATTACTAAATTTGTTAGTATATTTGGGTAGAAAATGGCATCATCATGATCACTTTACAACAACGGTCTATTGCGCATTTTGACCTGGATTGCTTCTTCGTATCTGTAGAATGCCTGAAAGACAGCCGGCTGAAAGGTAAACCCCTGCTGGTGGGCGGCCATGGAGACCGGGCCGTTGTTGCCGCCTGCAGCTATGAAGCCAGGCGTTACGGCATCCACTCTGCCATGCCCATGAAAATGGCGCTTAAACTATGCCCCCATGCCATTGTTCGCAGCGGCGATATGGAAATGTACAGCGAACTGTCCAGACAGGTGACCGATATCATTGCCGGCAGCGCTCCCCTCTACGAGAAATCCTCTATTGACGAATTTTACCTGGATCTCACCGGGATGGATAAATACTTCGGCTCACTGAAATGGACCACCGAAATGCGGCAGAAGATCATGCATGAAACCGGGCTGCCCATCTCCCTCGGGCTGGCCTCCAATAAGATGATCTCCAAAGTAGCCACCAATGAGGCCAAACCCAACGGACAGATGGAAGTGCCCTTTGGCGGTGAAAAAACCTTCCTGGCCCCTATGCCGGTTGAAAAACTGCCCATGGTAGGAAAGGAAACCGCCGCCCAGCTGCGCCGTCGTGGTGTAGAGCACGTAAAGACCCTCAGCGAGATACCGGTTACCATGCTGGAAGCCTGGCTGGGCAAAAACGGCATCGCCCTCTGGAATAAGGCTAATGGTATCGACGAATCCCCGGTTGTGCCCTACCATGAACAGAAATCTATCTCCACTGAAAGTACTTTTTCTGCAGATACCATCGATATGCGTTTCCTGCATGCCGAACTGGTACGCATGACGGAAAAGATCGCTTTCGAGCTGCGGCAGGAAGACAAGCTTACCGGCTGCGTAACCGTAAAGATCCGTTATTCCGATTTTGAGACGGTCACCAAACAGATGACCATCCCCTACACCTGCTGCGATCATGTGCTGCTGGAAAAAGTGAAGGAACTGTTCCATAAACTGTACGACCGCCGCCTGCTGGTACGCCTGATCGGCGTGCGCTTCAGCCACCTGGTACAGGGCAATTACCAGATCAGCCTGTTTGATGATACCCGGGAGATGATCGCTTTATACCAGGCCATTGACCATATCAAAAACCGCTTTGGATGGCAATACCTGATGAAAGGTACCAACATAACGGCGCCGGGGCAGCCTGCCCGCAACAGGCGCTATAACATGGTTCCCTATCCCAAACGCTGAGCATGTACCTTAACTGCAAAACCTATTTCAGCCTTCGCTACGGCACTATCAGCACCAGGGACCTGGTAAAGACCGCCCGGCAGATGGGTATTACCAGCCTGGCCCTCACCAACATCAACATGACAGCCGATGTGTGGACCTTTGTAAAGGAATGCCATGAGCAGGATATCAAGCCGATTATCGGACTGGAATGCCGTAACGGCCATGAATTTAAGTATGTGCTGCTGGCCCGCAGCATGGAGGGCTGGTTCCACATCAACCGCTTTCTTTCCACCCACCTGCAGGATGAACTGCCTTTCCCCGACAGGGCGCCTTTGCTGCCAGGCACCTTTGCGATCTACGCCTGCGGCAGCGTGCCACTGCCGCAGCTGCAGACGCATGAGCTGGTGGGCGTTCGTCCCCGGGAAGTGAACAAATTGTTCCGTGTAGACACACTGGCCTATAAGGATAAACTGGTGATCCTCCATCCCGTTACTTTCCAGGATGCCGAACATTACCAGCTGCACCGCGTACTGCGGGCAGCAGACCAGAACATCCTCATCAGCCAGCTACCGCCCGCCACCACCGCCTGGCAGGATGAATGCTGGCTCTCCCCCGCAGACCTGCTGGAACACTACCTGCAGTACCCGCACATCGTGCAGCAAACCCTGCGTGTAATGGAAGCCTGCGAACTGCAGGTGGACCTGAAAGCCCACCGCAATAAGCAATATTTCCTGGGCAGCGCAGCAGCAGATCGTGAGCGGCTCCGGGAACTGGCCTACGAAGGCATGCTGTACCGCTATGGCCCTGACAATGAAGAAGCGAAATTCCGCATTGAAAAAGAGCTGAAGATCATCGAAGACCAGCATTTCAATTCCTACTTCCTGATCACGCATGATATTATTCACTATGCCCTGCATAAAGGATATTTACTATGTAGGACGCGGCAGCGGCGCCAACTCCATCATTGCCTACTGCCTGCGTTATTACCGATGTTGATCCCTATTGCGCTGAACCTCTACTTTGAACGCTTTTTGAATCCTTACCGCAGCTCGCCGCCAGACTTTGACATTGATTTCTCCTGGCGCGACCGTGATGATGTGATCCGCCACGTGTTCCATACCCATGGTAAGGAGTATACCGCCTTACTGGGCACAGTGGCCACTTTCCAGGACAATGCCATCATCCGCGAGCTGGGCAAGGTATACGGCCTGCCTAAAAAAGAAATAGACCGGGTACTGGAAAACCCTTTTGACCTGAAATTTGAGAAAGACAGCGTACACGCGCAGATCCTGCATTTTAACCGCTTAATGACGCAGGATGGCAAAGCTTTTCCCAACCACCTGAGCATACATGCAGGCGGTATCCTGATCAGCGAAGCGCCCATCCACCAGTACTGTGCCACCCACCTGCCGCCCAAAGGCTTTTATACCGCACAGCTGGACATGCACCAGGCGGAAAGCATCGGCCTCCATAAGTTCGATATCCTGAGCCAGCGCGGCCTGGGGCATATACGCGACTCGCTGGATATTATCAAAGCCAATAAAGGCGTGGATATTGACATCCATGCCATCAAAACCTTTACCACGGATCCGCAGATCAAACAACAGCTCAGAACCGTGAACACCATCGGCTGTTTTTATATTGAATCGCCTGCCATGCGGCAGCTGCTCAAAAAACTGGAATGCGATGATTACCTTACCCTGGTGGCCGCCAGCTCTATCATCCGCCCCGGTGTAGCCCAATCCGGGATGATGCGGCAGTATGTAGAAAATTTCCGGAACCCCGGTAAAGTAACTTACCTGCATCCCATCATTGAAAAAGTGCTGCACGAAACTTTCGGCATCATGGTGTACCAGGAAGACGTGATCAAGGTGATACACGAGTATGCAGACATGGACCTGGCTGATGCCGATATCCTGCGCCGCAGTATGGCGGGTAAATACCGCGGGCCCGGCGCATTTATGCAGCTGCAGGAGCAGTTCTTCAACAACTGCCGCCGGCTGGGCCGCCCCGAAGCCGTTAGCCAGGAGCTCTGGCGGCAGATCTCCAGCTTTACCAGTTTCTCCTTTTCAAAGGCCCACTCTGCCACCTACGCGGTAGAGAGCTACCAGAGCCTGTACCTGAAAACCTATTTTCCCGCAGAATTCATGGTGGCGGTGATCAACAACTTCGGCGGCTTTTACAATCGCGAACTGTATTTCCGCGAGCTGCAGAAAACCGGTGTTACCGTGCACCCTCCCTGCATTAATAACAGCCAGTATCCCACCAGCATAAAAGGAGACGAGGTGTACATGGGCTTCATTCATGTAGACGGACTGGAAGAAGCCTGGATCAAACGCATGCTGGAAGAACGGCAGCGTTACGGCCCTTACACCAGCCTGGAAGATTTTACGGAACGTATGCAGCCGCCTCCCGAACAGCTGGACATCCTGATCCGGACAGGCGCCTTTAACTTCACCGGCCGCACCAAAAAAGAGCTGTTATGGCAAAGCAGCCTGTTGCTGAAAAGCAAAAATCCCCATGCAGACCATGTGCTGCCCCTGTTCCGCGAACCTGCCCCGGATTGCCGCCTTCCCCAGCTGGCTTACCACGCCCATGAAGACGCCTTCGAGGAAATAGCCTTAATGGGATTCCCCGTGGCCTCCCCCTTCAGTGTGCTGGAACACGATCAAAGTCAGTATCTTACAGCGAGGGAGCTGGAGCAGCAGGTGGGCCGTACCGTTCGCTGCCTGGGTTACCTGGTTTGCACCAAGTACGTACGCACCTCCCAGGGCGCCCCCATGTGCTTTGGCACCTTCCTGGACCGCGAAGGCGCTTTCCTGGATACAGTGCATTTCCCGGAAAGCTTCCGCCAATTCCCGCTGCAAAAAGAGGGATTTTATATCCTGGAAGGGATGGTGTCTGAAGAATACGGCGTTATTACCTTGCAAATCAGCTACATGAGGAAGATCGGATATTTTGAGGATAAACATTTGAATACCTGACAAAATTCCGTATATTTGTGACAAATGTCGTTAATATGATTAAACCGCAAAAAGACAGGGGGTACCACGGGCAGGAGCAGGCCCTGATGGTAGTACAAGACAGTGGTGGAGTTTCTTATGTAAGCGGCAGGGGGTACTTTGAATTTATTCAGCTTTCCAGGGACGGTATCATTAAGAAAGCGCTCATGAACCTGAGCCAGCAGCTTTCCTTCTCTCTGACAGAAGTGGCGCGTATACTGCATATTTCAGAACGAACGCTGCAACGCTACGGAGACGATGAAAAGCTGTCTGCAGACACGTCTGAAAGAGCCATATTACTTTCACAGCTGTATCAGCACGGTACACAGGTATTTGGCGACCTGGAAAATTTCAAGGAATGGATGCGTACTCCATTACCCGCCTTTAACTATCAACCACCTATTTCTTTACTGGATACCACCTTTGGTTTCCAACTCATCCAAGATGAACTTGGCAAAATTGCCCACGGCATTTTTGCATAGACCCACCCTATTTGAATGGAAGTTTACCGTATCAGCAAATGCATGTACATTACTGATCTGAATGGTGTTGGCGCCCGTTTATACGGCGGACGCTGGAACAGCAAAGGGCATCCTGTTGTTTATACTGCCGGAAGCCGCGCCCTCTCTGCACTGGAAGTACTGGTGCATGTACCATTGAAGAACATTGTACAGGATTTTTGCATTGCTACTATCATGATCCCGGATTCCCTCCCGGTGAAAACCCTGCAGCGTAAAGAGCTGCCTTCGGGCTGGCAGTCACTGGCCCCTTTTCCTGAACTGCAGCAAGTAGGCGACGCCTGGCTGGAAGAAGGGAAATATTCTGTGTTAAAATTACCCTCCGTTGTAATTCCGGAGGAATTCAACTACCTGATCAATCCCCTGCACCCGGAGGCAGAAGGGATCACGGTACTTAGCCAGCACCCCTTTGTATTTGATCAAAGGCTGAAGGAATCGAAGAAATAACGGGTAGTAAATACAACAAAAAAGAGCATGCGTGATGCGCATGCTCTTTTCATTTATATCCCTGAGGGCATTATAAGTTGAACAGTCCCTTGTTCAGCAGCTGCAGGGTTTTCTCCTTGTACTGGCCGCTGACGAGGATGGATATATTATGCCGGCTGCCTCCGTAAGAGATCATGCGCAGCGGTACTTCATTAAGCGAATCAAACAGTTTCTTCAGGATGGAAGGCGTAGCCGCCACTTCATTCCCTACAATAGATACAATCGCCTGGTGATGGTCCAGCTCCACGGTGCCAAAGGGATGCAGCTCCTTCAGGATCTGGTCTATATGCTGCAGGTTATCGATTGTGAGCGATACTGCTACTTCAGAAGTAGTGATCATATCAATGGGTGTGCGATATTTTTCAAATACCTCGAATATCTTGCGCAGGAAACCGTAAGCCAGCAGCATGCGGCTGGATTTGATCTTGATAGCGATGATGCCGTCCTTGGCAGCGATGGCCTTCACACCGTCGCCGCTGGGCAGTTCGGTGATGATGGTGCCTTTTTGCTTCGGGCTGCATGGTGTTCAGCAGCTTTACCGGAATATTGAAATGCTGGGCGGGCCAGATAGATGCCGGGTGCAGTATCTTGGCGCCAAAGTAGGCCAGCTCGGCTGCTTCGTCAAAAGACAGCTGCTCGATGGGGAAGGTTTTATCCACTACCCGGGGATCGTTGTTGTGCATGCCGTCGATGTCTGTCCAGATCTGTATTTCACTGGCCTGGATAGCGGCGCCGATGAGGGATGCAGAATAATCGCTGCCACCGCGTTTCAGGTTGTCTACCTCGCCTTTGGCGTTGCGGCAGATATAACCCTGGGTGATGAACACATGCTGACCTTTATGTTTATCAATCAGGTTACCCAGTTTGATCTTGATCTTGGGTATTTCAGGCTCTTCAAACTCGTCTATGCTCATGAAATCCAGCGCGGGCAGCAATACAGCGTTCACCCCGGCTTCTTCCAGGTAAACGGTGAACAGCTTGGTGCTCAGCAGTTCGCCCTGGGCCAGTATATCTTTATTCAGCGCTTCGTTGAATGATATTTTAAGGATGATGTTCAGGAATTCAAAATGTTCATCTACGATAGCTTTAGCTTTGGCGAGGGGGGCTTCCTGCTTGACGAGCTCTTCACAAAAGGTACGGTAATGCTTTTCCAGCTTGTCTATCTGCTGTTTAGCCTGATCCTTCTTACCTTCTGCCAGCGATTGCCCGATCTCCACCAGTGCATTGGTGGTTCCGGACAGCGCAGATAACACCACTATCTTTGGATCGTTGTCTGCCGTTATCAGCCTGGCTACGGCATGCATACGTTCCGGCTTTCCCACTGAGGTGCCGCCAAATTTTAAAACTTTCATATCAGTTGTTAGTTGTGAATCTTTTATATAGATGACTAAAAGCTTAATTTAAACTTGTTCGCTACTTCCTGCAGGTCTTTTACCACCGGCTCCAGTACGGGGATGCCCTGCTCTCTGCGCACTTTCTCCATTTCCCTTTCCGGATCTCCGGGTATCAGTACCTGTTCGCCGTCTACCGGGCTGGCTTCCCGGAAGCGGCTGATCCATTTGTCCATATTGGCCTTGAACTCATCCGCCGGTCTGAAAGCATCTACCCGCATGGCGCCGAAGAAATGGCCCAGGCCCTGTCCTACCGGGTCAGGGGGCAGCGGTAAAAAGCTTACAAATGGCGGCGCCCAGGGACCATAATTGGCGCCCGAAAGAACGGCCGAAAATATGTCAACAATTGCTCCTAAACAATACCCTTTATGGCTGCCATGCTCACGGTCGCNACCCAGGGGCAGCAAAGCGCCGCCGTTTCTCAGCTCGTGAGGGTCTATGCTGGGAGCGCCTGTTTTTATCCTGTATCCAGCCATAAGGCGCCTGCATGTTTTTACGCTGCAATATTTCCAGCTTGCCATTGGCGGCGGTGGTAGTGGCAAAATCCGCCACAAACGCAGGCTGCTGGTTAGCGGGGATGGCCACCGCAATAGGATTGGTGCCCAGCATCCGCTCTTTAGCGAAAGTGGGCGCTACCAGGGGACTGGCGTTGGTCATGGCAATACCGATCATATCCCTTTCAAGGGCCATCATGGCATGATAGCCCGCTATCCCGAAGTGGTTGGAGTGCTTTACGCTTACCCATCCGCTGCCAACGGCCTCCGCTTTCTGCAAGGCTACTTCCATGGCAAAGGGCGCGACTACCAGTCCGAGACCGCCGTCGCCATCCACCACTGCCGTGCTGGGGGTTTCATGTACAATATGAATATCCGGCCTGGGATTGATGCGGCCTGCTTCCCACAAACGTACATAGCCGCTGAGACGGGCCACGCCGTGAGAGTCAACGCCCCGTAGGTCGGCAGACACGAGCACTTCACTGGCTTTATCTGCATGCTCCAGCGAACAGCCCATCCGGACAAATACCTCCTGTGTAAATTCCCTTAAATGCTGGTAGGAAAATTGATGACTCATGCGCTTGTATCAGTAAAATTTATCAGGCCTGTGCGGTGGGACCCCCAAAGTTCATGGGCAGTGATACGGGCTCCTGGTCCTGTATAGGGCCATGTACAGACTCGTACTTCTTGATATTATCTACCAGCGCCTTCATAAACCGCTTTGCGTGCTGGGGCGTTAATATGATACGTGATTTAACCCTTGCCTTCGGCAGACCGGGCATTACATTCACGAAATCCACCACAAATTCGGCGTTGGAATGCGTAATAATGGCCAGGTTGGCATATGTTCCTTCTGCTATCTCCTCACTCAGTTCTATGTTCAACTGGGTCTGCTCTTCGTGCTGATTATCCATGTTTTTCTGGTTTGAGGTACAAAAGTAAAAAAGAGACCTTGGATTCAAGGTCTCTTTTTTTAGTGGGGGGAGCCGTAAAAAAACCGGGTAGTCCTTTAAAACTACCCGGTTAGCTAATATGTCCAGAAAGCTTTTCTTAGAATCTATCCCAGAACATCTTTGTTGTTACCACATCGCCACCAATGTTGGATGCGGCTTTATCATAGTTGATCTTGTTCAGGTTCTGCTCACTTACAGGATAAGTGAAACGCAGCGGGATAGCAGATTGTGCGCGTGAAGCGGGCTGCAGTTGCGGATAATCCAGCCTTCTCCATTCTGTCCAGGCTTCAAAGCCACGGTTGTAGAGGGCCATCCATTTCTGCACACCGATCTTGCCTTTCCAGCCACCGGGACCAGCGTTGGTATAAGCTACCTCGGGCTGAGCCAGGTAAGTGTTTGCTGCATCTTCGCTACCACCCCATGATACGATAGAAGCAGTAACGGCATTGTTATAGTGCTGTGCAGCAGTTCCACCAACAGCATATCCTCTTTCTATTGCTTCCGCACGTAAGAATTCCACTTCTGCGTAGTCTATCCATACAGAGGAAAAGTCTTTTCTGCGCAGCAGTTCGCCGGCATTGGAAAATGAAGAGTAGCTATTGCTGGCGCCGGGTGTACCACCTTTGAAACCGCCACCGGGAGCCTCATTGAAGTAGAAAGGCCTCCTGGGATCGCTCAAAGCATTCATGGTATCAACAAGCGTTCTTGCGCCTACGAAGTCCAGGCGACCGCTCTGCACCAGGTCAACCCACAGGGGGTTGGTGTTCGGCGGAATGGTGGAATAAGAGTAGATGGCATCATCAGCAGCAGAGGTAAACGCGTTGGGTGATGCTTCTTCTACTGCCTGTTTTGCTCTCGCATTATTCGCATCGGCAATGATCATGGCCAACCTCATTTTCAGGGAGTTGGCAAATTTCTGCCAGGATGCAATGGTGCCGGGCGTTAAAGGACGGGCTTCGTACAGCCTTTCGCTGGCTGCAAAACCCTGGGCTGCCGGATCAAGATTGTCAATTGCAGCGTCCAGCCTGTCGAAGCAGATCCAGGTAAACAGTTTCTGCTTCTGCATACTCGGGAGACAGGTCATCTATATTCAGTGCCTCTCCATAAGGAATATCTCCAAAAGTATTTACCAGTACTGCGTAAGTGTATACTGTTACGATCTCTATCTGGGCCAGCTGGTTTTTCTTTGTAGCAGCATCCAGTGTGGCATCTGCATTAACCAGTTTTTGCGCTTCCGCCAGATCGTTCAGCACATCGCGATACGCGGTATGCCACCAGTTTTGCGGAATATTACGGGTGCTCAGATCATAACGGCTCTCATCCGTATAAGTGGTTTGAGTCCACTGCTGGGTGATCAGGCGGAAGATATTCAGATTCACATTGGTGCTGGTAAGCAGGTCTGTAATGCCTAATTCAGCATTGGCAAACAAGTTAGCCGCATCCACCGCAAGTGGTTTCTTCGGATTGTTGTTCAGGTTTGTCAGGTCTTTGGTGCAGGACGCAGCCAGTAACACTGAGGAAAGTATGATAGATGATAACTTAAACTTCTTCATGATTGATAGATTTTTTAGAATCTCACTTTTACATTAAATCCAAAAGTCCTGGCAGTAGGATAGGCACCCGCCTGGTAACCTTGTACGTTACCGGAGCTCATACCTTCCTCAGGATCTGCATAGGGCAGATTTTTATGGATGATCCACAGGTTCCTTCCTATCAGGGAGAAGTCAACACCTTTGATCGGGTTGATCCTTGAAATCACGCTTCTTGGTAAAGAGTAGCTCAAAGACACTTCTCTCAGTTTTATGAAGCTGGCGTCGTATACAAAGGCAGCACCCGGGTTGTATACGTAACCAAACAGACCGTACTCAGACGGAACACGGATATCATTTGGTTTACCATCCGTTTTCACGCCGGGCAGTATAACACCACCACCCTGCTCAAGGCTGTTTCTTACCGGGTTGCCCAGGTCATTGTTACCTGCTGTTTCAGGCAGCACACCGGTAGCCAGACCATAGTACATATCCAGTGAGAATACATCGCCGCCTTTGCGCATATCTATCAGGAAGCTCAGGCTCAGATCTTTGTATTTCAGGGTATTTGTAATACCGCCGATCCAGTCGGGATTCACATTACCAATGATCTCGTTGGAAGTTGGTGAGATCAGGTAGTGACCGCTGTCAGAACCACTGTTGCTGATGAGCTTATTTCCATTCTGGTCAAACACGTAGTTGGAACCCCTGATGGTACCATAAGGCTCATTCAGTGCAGCGTTGATGGAAATACTACCCTGCATGGTGGAGGGGTTCAGCTGCAGGTTCTGAATACCTTCAGGCAGTGATTTTACTTTGTTCCTGTTCCTTGACCAGTTCAGGTTAACGGTCCAGGAGAAGTCAGGCGTTTTAACCGGTGTGGCAAAAACGGATACTTCCACACCCTTGTTCTGGATCTCGCCGGCGTTCACCACTTTATAGTCGTAACCGGTAGCCCTTGATACAGGCAGCGCTACGATCTGGTCCAGTGAGCGGGTGTTATAGTAAGTCAGGTCAAAGCCTACACGGTTGTCCAGGAAAGCTGCTTCCAGACCGGTCTCCCAGCTCTTGGTACGTTCCGGTTTCAGCTCAGGATTGTATTTTGTATTGTTGATAGATGCCAGGGGGGTACCATCGATACCGGTGGGCACATCATAATAGTCCAGGGTATACAGTACAGGAGCAGGGGCGCCTACCTCTGCATAGTTGGCCCTTACTTTACCATGAGATAACCAGGGCGCATCTTTCACCAGTTTGGAGAACAGGAAGCCCAGTGATACTGACGGATAGTAGTAAGAGTTGTTGCCTTTGGGCAGTGTGGAAGACTGGTCTCTTCTGGCAGTTACATCCAGGAAGAGGAAGTCTTTATAACCCAGGTTGGCGCTGGCAAAGATACCATCCACTTCTTCAATGGTAGAAACCTCTATAGGCGCTTCCATCGGGTTAGCGGTGTTGAGCAGCGCATACAGGCGCGGGATCAGCAGACCACCGTTGGTCTGGGAGCGGATAGACTGAATACGGGTCCTTCTTACGTTACCGCCGATGAGACCGTTCAGGTTAAAGTTTTCGCTGAGCTTCTTATGGAAGTTGAACATCAGGTCGTAGTTATACTCGCTGAAGCTGCGCTCAAACCTTTGATATTCGGAAGGATCGATACTGGTCATCGCAATCCTTTCTTCCTGCAGTTCATTGTAGGTATCCAGTGATACGCGGCCCATTACATCTACCCAATCAGCTATTTTGTAGTTCAGCATCACGTTACCGAAGTAACGGGTCCTTTTATCATTCTCGTAGTTTTCGTAGCGTGTCCAGTAGGGGTTATCCCAGTAGATAGGATTGGTAGCCCCGATACCGGATTGGTTCCAGGTAGCATTGGTCTTGTTCCTGAAATAAGCATCTTTCTGCTCTTTCACGTCGATGTTGGTTTGCCACCACTGCCTGAAGTTGGTCATCAGGTTCTTGGAGTCATAACCGGTACCATAACGGCCAAGACCACTCAGCAGGGTAGTATTGATTGAGCCGCTGGCAGTTAACCGGGGCGTGATGTTATAGGAAGCGCCAAAATTGATCTGGTCTTTTTTGATCTGGCTGTTGGGTAACAGGCCTTTATCAATGTTCTTGGTGTAACCCAGTTTGAAATATCCCTGGTCTCCGCCACCATCTACCATTACGCTGTTTACAGTAGAAACAGCGGTCTGGAAGAATTTGGAAGGATCATTTACAGCTGCAGTCCAGGGCCTGGCTTTACCGAAGTAAGGGTTACCCGGGTCAAAAGAATACCAGCCATAAACATTTAAGTTCGGATCGAAAGCGCCACCATAGGAAGCATCTTCAGTGGTGGGCACTACGCGGTCAGGAATACCGTCGCCGTTGATATCATCGTAGTTAAAGTAATCATCTTCGTTAGGGCCGTAGTAAGCGCCATAACCGCCGCCGTATCCTTTCTGGAATTTAGCGAAAGTGCTTTTGTCTACTTTACCGATGGTTACGCCGGAGTTCACAGTTACACCCAGGCCTCTTCTGCCTTTTTTGGTGGTGATCATGATCACACCGTTGGCAGCGCGGGAACCATACAATGCGGTAGCCGCAGCGCCTTTCAGCACGTTCAGTGATTCGATATCGTCCGGGTTGATATCCGCAGCGGCATTACCGTAGTCATACCCTAAACGGCCGGAACGTTGATCGTCACTGTTGGTATTGGAGTTATCGATGGGCACTCCATCTACAACGAAAAGCGCCTGGTTATTACCAGACAATGATTTGTTACCACGCAGTACCACGTTGGTAGAACCACCAATACTATTGTTACGGCGGATCTCCAGACCGGATACTTTACCGGAGAGTGAGTTGGATAGGTTGGATTCCCTAACTTTAACCAGGTCTTCTCCTACCACAGTCTGCGCAGAATAGGGTAGTTCGTTCTTCTTTCTCTGAACACCCAGCGCCGTTACCACCACTTCCTGCAGACTTTCGTTGCTGGCCTCCAGCACAATATCTGCAGTGCCGGAAGCGCCAACCGTAATATCTTTGGTAGTAAAGCCTACGCTTCTTACCGTTAAGACCGGGTTGTCTCCGGTTACATTTAGTTTGAAATTACCGTTTTGATCTGTTGTTGTACCAGTTGTAGTCCCCTTAACTTGTACAGTGGCAAATGGTATAGGAGCTCCATCTCCTCCTGTTACCTTACCCGTAACCTGGCGCTGTTGTGCGAAGGCCAGCGTTACAATCACCATGAGCATGGTGAAAAAGAGCAACGTCTTCTTCATTATTAACGATTTAGATTTTGGTTGACACGGGCCAATTTTTTGAGTTGGCACGGGCCACAATTTAGAGAAAATTTTCGCTTCGATCCAAGAAAAAATTAACATATCATTAAGGATATTTTATTTTGTAATTCATATGTTCTAAATCATCAGTCCGTTAACTAGAAAACTTGGGGATGTGTTATTTTAACACCTCTTGCGCTTCCCGGCCCCCTTTCTTGCTAAAGCAATAGTTGCACCTGCAACTGAAGATTTGATCGTCCGGGCCCATCTATAGCATCCCAGCCACTGCCAACAGTTGCTGCATCGCGGTATCGGATCCGGCTCCAGCGCAACCAGCACGACAAACGTTTCCTCATCTTCCATTTAATACCCACATTGTACTGCCAGCCTTCGCCATTAAACTGCTGTACACTATACCCCGCCCCTATCCCGCTTTCCATGGCATATACCGTACTACCGCTGCCACCTGTACCAAACCAGGTAATACGGGCAGATACACTTAGGGGATGATCTGCAAATTTGTATTGCAGCTCATGATAGCACAACCAGCCCTCCTGCTGCACTCCTGCTTTTGCTGTCCGTATTAATTCCAGCCTGCTGCGCAGCTTACATGGCTGACCCAGCGGCATGCTAAGCTGCCAGCGCCACCCGTGTTTAACTACATCAGCAAGCGGCGGTATATAGCTTCCCATGGCAGATGCATTCTCCACACCGTTGCTGTACCTGTAGCGAACAAAAACCTCCGTGTGCTTATCCGGCGTGTAGGTAAGCATCATCTGCAGATCCCTCCCTGCAGTTGGCGCATGTACCCTGTACTTCAGCCAGGGGAAACGGAACAGGTCTGCATAACCCTCCCAGCGTATATGCGGCGTTATACGCAGCGAAAGCGCCGTGTACCACCCGCTTTCATTCTGCGGGCGTGCATTGTTGCCAAATGCATTGCCATTCACAGCCTGGTACGCCCGGCTGTAATGCCGGTACAGCAGGGCTGCATCCACCCGCGGCGCTAAACTGGCCAGTATACCGTTCACCGTAGCGATGTTGCCCGCTGCGTCTGCCGCCGTTTCACCGAAACAATGCAGCTGTTTCCAGTTGCCGCTGTAATCCAGGCTAACGTTGAAGAAACGGTCTCCATCCAATGCAAACATCTGGTACGGTTTTACTCCTTTTCTGAAAGGTGCTGAATAAAGATGTTGTATAACATTCAAACCTATACACCAGTTGCCATTATCATATACTACATTGGCGCCGGCGGATCTTTGCTGCAAAACACCTTTCCTGGCTGCTTCTGCGGCAGTACGGTGATAACCGCCCGTTACCATTGCGCTTACATACTCCAGTGAATCTTCACCTGCGGTGCTGCCATCCAGCTGTCGTAAAGAGGCAAAGCCTGTCAGCTGCCAGCTGCCCTCCTGCAGCGTAATACCCGCCCCTCTGAAGAACAGGAATTCTCCTGCAGACACATAGGGCCGCAACACCTCTCCTTCCCGCTTGATCTGCATCACCATCGCGCTTTTACCAAAAGCAGGCGATTGCCAGTGGATCAGGCCCTGTCCCATGTTCACCGTAAAATCGCCCAGGACCAATGCCCTGATCTTTTTATAATCCCGCAGGAAAAAATGTGCACTGTAAAAATCAAAACCGGTCCGCTGCGCTCCTTTGAAAAACTGTTCTCCCGCATCTTTCTCCATGGTAAGGCCCCAGCTGACATAGCGCGGAAAGCTATAGCGGTAGCGCAGCAGCAACTGATCCGGTGTGCCTGCATAATGCGCTGCTGCAGTATCGCTGCGCTTATAACCACGGGCACGCTCCAGCTGGCGTTCATAACGTAACAACAGCGCATGCTCACCTGCATGCATGTAATCGCGCCAGGTATACGATGGTTGTATGGTACTGCCCGTAGTTACGTAAGGCAGCAGGCGGTATATCAGGGCCGTATCAAAACCAGGCACTGCCTGCAGTTCATAAATACTGGCCAGCGCCCCCAGCAAACGGCGATATGTCAGCAGGCTGTTGATCTGCAGGGGTGTCAACAATCCCAGTGAACGCAACGCTGCCGCATCAGCCGTATTCAGTGAAAGTTTTCTGCGCGAGTAAGTATGCAGCTCTTGCCAGTGCGTATCGTCCGTTGAGGCATGCAGGTTATGCTCCAGCTGTTCTTCGGCGGCTGCAGGCAAAAAGGACGGATCCTGCGCGCAGAGCGGCCTCCAGGCAGCCAGAAACAGGCCGCCTGTCAATATTATAAGGGGATGTTTCATGGCAATGTGGTCCCTTTTTTTAATTGCCAGATAACCGCTGTTGCCGGGGTGATCCCCAGCTGCGGATGATAGTTGCCATACAGGTGGATACGTAACCCCTCCCAGGAAAAGCTGACCCCTGCCCCATTCAATTGTGGATCTGTAGCAAGGCCCAGCTGCAATGACAGCTGGGATATCAGCCGGTATTCACTCATCACGCGGGTGGTAAATGCCTGACCTGTTTCCCTGATCACTTCCACACTTAACAGGAAAGCAGACGACGCTTCATATCCCAGGCCCGCGGTATAGACTACCGGAATTTCCTGCTGGCCTGATTTATCCAGCTGCCGTGCCGGCGGGTTAAATACGTGAAAGCCCGCATACAGCTGCTGGGTAATGTGCAGCAGGCAGCCTGCCTCAAAAGTAAACGTAGCGGCGCTGCCGTATTGCTGCATAGTAAGCGTGAGATAATCAGCCTGCAGGCCGATACTCACCTTATCGCCCAGTGAGCGGCCATATCCAAGTCCCAGCTGCTGCTGATAAAAAAGAGGAGCACCGAAACGTACAAACGTAAGCCCGAAAGCGCCTGGCGGCGCAGGTATCGCCAGCGCCAATGCATAGGTGCTGAGGGCTTTCATCATAAAACGGCGCTCCGTATAGGCGCCTGCCGTGAGAGCGGGTAACTGTGCCAGGGCGGCCTGGTTATGCATGCCTGTAAAAACATGCCTGAACTGCGAGCTGTAGGTACCGCCGGACGGCAGCGGACCTGTGGGTAACCAAACAGGCTGGGCATACAAACAGGATGCAATAGTGGCACAAACAAGGGTTGAAATGATCCTTATCATTATAATGGTTGGTTGGTAACAATATGTCTTTGAGGGAGAAAGCTTGCAGCAGAGAGAGGGGCTAAACTAAGTAAAAAAGTAAAAAGGGAAAAAATTAAAACAGGCCGTATAGCTGGGAATCGATCCTGGAAATGATCTCTCCCAGGTCTTCTTCGCTGTCGGGAAATTTGTTCTTGTCGATATCTACTACCAGCAGCGGCCCTTCCTGGTATTTCTCGATCCAGTTATTGTAATATTCGTTCAGCCTTTTGAGGTAGTCCAGCCGGATGTTCTCTTCATACTCCCTGCCGCGTTTCTGGATCTGGGCCACCAGGGTGGGCACGGAAGCGTGAAGGTAGATGAGCAGGTCTGGCGGCTTTACCATAGACTTCAGCGTTTCAAAGAAGTTGAAATAATTGTCGAAGTCCCTTTTGGTCATCAGGCCCATTTCATACAGGTTAGGCGCAAAAATGTGCGCATCCTCGTAGATGGTGCGGTCCTGGATAACAGTGTCTTTTCCGTTCTGGATCTCCAGCAGCTGTTTCAGACGGCCGTGGAGGAAGTATACCTGGAGGTTAAACGACCAGCGGGGCATATCTTCATAGAAATCATTCAGGTAGGGATTGTGTTCTACATCTTCAAACTGGGGTACCCATTTGTAATGCTTGGCCAATAATTCGGTCAGGGTGGTTTTACCCGCACCAATGTTCCCCGCAATCGCGATGTGCTTGATCTTGTTCTGTTTTGCCATGCTTTTATTGTGGTAAGTAAAAGTCCTATGCTTCAGTAAGTGCAATACAAAAGGATAATTTACGCAATAAATTGCGTTTTTAAGCCTATTTCTTCGCTTACGGCTGTGGTCACCCGTAATACTCGATCCCTATCAGCTTTCTTGCTGCTTGCAAAGTTTGTGCCGCACTTGCACGCGCCTTTTCAGCGCCGGTTTTCATGATACGGTTCAGGTAGGTCTGATCTTGCTGCAGCTCCTTTGCTTTTTCACGGATGGGGGCTATGAAGTTAACCATATCCTCTGCCAGCTGTTTTTTCATATCTCCGTAACGGATAGAACGGTCTTCATAGTCTTTTTTAAACTTATCGGTCACATCCGGTGAAGATACCTGTTGCATTAACAAAAACAGGTTGGCAATGGTTTCGGGCATGGGGGCGCCCTCTTCGGCAGGTCCGCTGTCGGTTTTGGCCTTCATGACCTTCTTACGGATCATATCATCGGTATCGGCCAGGTACAGGGTAGCCATTTCATTTTCACTCTTGCTCATTTTACCGTTTCCATCCAGGCTGGGTATCCTGATCAGGTTGTCGCCAAAGTTAAAGGCTACCGGTTCGGGGAAAAGCTCGCCATAACGGCCATTAAAGCGCTGGGCAAAGTTGCGCGCCATTTCCAGGTGCTGTTCCTGGTCCTTCCCTACCGGTACTTTTACCGCGCGGTGGATCAGGATATCGGCGCTCATCAGCACCGGGTAGGTCAGCAGCCCGGCGTTCACGTTCTGGGGTTGCAGGCGCACCTTATCTTTAAAAGTAGGTACTTTCTCCAGCTCTCCCTTGTAAGCCAGCATATTCAGCAACAGGTACAGCTCGGCAATCTCCGGCACATCGCTCTGGGCGTATAGAGCCACTTTTTCAGGATCCAGCCCCGAGGCGATATTTTCCGCCAATACACGGAACACATTGCCCCGCAGGTCTTTAGGATCAGGATGAGTGGTCAGCGAATGCCAGTCTGCCACAAAAAAGTAGCAGTTAAAATCTTCCTGCATCCGGATGTAATTGCGGATCGCGCCAAAGTAATTGCCTAAATGTAAAAATCCTGTAGAGCGTATACCGCTAACTACTATTTCTTTTCCTGTTCGCCATAATGGGCTGCAAAAATAACCAAATTCCAAAGACCATGGGTCAAATTCCAAATACCAAATACCAAATAACAAAGGCTTAGGGCCAAAGCCAGATACCGAAGGGCAAATTCCAAATTCCAGACTATCTTCGTGTAAGCCCACACCTCCATTTGGAATTTGGATTTTGGGATTTGGATTTTGGGATTTGGATTTTTGATTCACTACATTTGAGGAAATATCATTTAATTTGATCATGGAAGTAAATGACGCATTGGTACAACAGCTGGCAGAACTCGCCAGGCTTGATTTCAGCGAAGCAGAAAAAGCCGGTATCCAGCAGGATCTGCAACGGATGATCACTTTTGTGGAGAAGCTGAATGAGCTGGATACTACCCATGTTAAACCCCTGCTGTTCCTTACGGAGAACTATAACGTATTCCGCGAGGATAAGGTCATCCCTTCCATAACCCGGGAAGAAGCGTTGAAGAACGCCCCTTCTGCCAGCGATCAGTATTTCAAAGTGCCGAAAGTTATCAAGAAATAATGCTGTACTATGCGCCCATCTTCTGTCATCCATCTGGAAAACATCCGTAAAAGCTACTTTATCGGCCGTAACGAACTGCCGGTACTGAAAGGCATTTCCCTCGACATCTTCAAAAATGAGTATGTGGCCCTGATGGGACCTTCCGGTTCCGGTAAGTCCACCCTCATGAATATGCTGGGCTGCCTGGATACTCCTACCAGCGGCAAATATGTGCTGAACGGACACGATGTCAGCCAGATGGAAGATAACCAGCTGGCGCATGTACGCAACAAAGAAATTGGCTTTGTATTCCAGCAGTTTAACCTGATGCCGCGCCTTACCGCCCTCGAAAATGTGGCCGTGCCCCTGATCTACGCCGGTATTTCCAAGAAAGACCGGGAAGAGAAAGCACTGGAAATGCTGAAAAAGGTAGGACTGGGAGAGCGCTACAAACATAAGCCCAACGAACTGTCGGGCGGTCAGTGTCAGCGTGTGGCCATTGCCCGCGCCCTGGTGAACGACCCGTCCATGATCCTGGCCGATGAGCCCACCGGTAACCTGGATACCAAAACATCCGTTGAGATCATGGAAATATTCGGTAACATCCATGCTTCCGGCAATACCGTTGTACTGGTTACCCACGAAGAAGACATTGCAGACCATGCACTGCGCATTGTTCGCCTGAGGGACGGCGTGATCGAAACCGACCGCGTAAATGAAAGGCACCTGAAGGCAGAGCAGAACTCCTAAAGCAGCAACCATGGCATTCAGGATCTACACCAGAACAGGCGACAAAGGCAAAACAGCCCTGATAGGCGGCACCCGGGTGCCCAAAAGTCATATTCGTATAGAGACCTACGGTACGGTCGATGAATTGAACTCCTACATTGGCCTGGTGAATGACCACATTACCGACGAAGCCACCAATTCCCTGCTGAAAGAGATACAGGACCGCCTCTTTACCATCGGCTCCTCCCTTGCCTGCGATCCGGATAAAGAGACGAAAATGAGCATCCCCGACCTGCATGCAGAAGATATAACACTCCTGGAAACCAGTATTGATAAGATGAACGGTGAACTGCCGGAAATGAAATCTTTTATCCTGCCGGGCGGACATGTGGCAGTGTCTACCTGTCATATTGCCCGCTGTGTATGCAGGCGCGCAGAACGTTTATGCGTGGGTATGCAGGAAGAAGGACTCCCCGTAGAACGCGCTGGTGTTACAATATTTAAACCGGCTGAGTGATTACCTGTTTGTACTGGCCCGCTGGATTGGCCACCAGCTGGGGGTGGCGGAGATTGCCTGGAAACCAAGGGTTTAAGAACCGCTGATGATCTTCCCATCCTTCATCACCAGCTGCCTGTCGCTCAATGGCGCCAGTTCTTCATTATGTGTCACAATGATAAAAGTCTGGTTCAGCTTATCCCGCAACTCCAGGAACAGCTGATGTAATTCCCGCGCATTCTTTGAATCCAGGTTTCCCGTTGGCTCATCTGCCATCACAATATCCGGGTTATTGATCAGGGCCCGGGCCACCGCCACTCTTTGCTGCTCTCCCCCTGATAGCTGGTTGGGCTTGTGCCCTGCACGGTCTTTCAATCCCAGGGTGTCCAGCAGCTCCTCTGCCCTTTTCTGCACCTTCCCATTGGAGGCGCCCGCAATATACCCGGGGATACAAACATTCTCAAGCGCGGTGAACTCAGGCAGCAGGTGGTGGAACTGGAAAATAAACCCGATATGACGGTTCCGGAAGTCTGCCAGCGCATTTCCCTTCAGGGCAGTCAGGTTGGTATCGCCCAGCCATACCTCGCCGGATGACGGGACGTCCAGGGTTCCCAGCAGGTGCAGCAGGGTGCTTTTCCCTGCCCCGGAAGAACCTACAATGGTTACGATTTCTCCCTTGCTGACAGATACATCCACCCCCTTCAGCACCTGTAAGTTGGAATAATTTTTGGTAAGATTGCGAGCAACTAACATACTCAAAGAAAAGTAATTAACCTTTAAAATAGTAATAGTTGTTTATTTCAAATTAAATAATACTTTTGCCAAAATTTAAAGAAAGTAAAAATTTTATTAACATGTACTGGACATTAGAATTAGCTTCATACCTGGAGGATGCTCCGTGGCCAGCTACGAAAGACGAGCTGATAGATTATGCCATCCGTTCCGGTGCACCCATAGAAGTGATCGAAAATTTACAGGAACTGGAAGATGAGGGAGAAATTTACGAAGGAATAGAGGACATCTGGTCCGACTACCCATCCCAGGATGACTTCTTCTTTAATGAGGATGAATACTAGATAGAGAACCACCCATCCGCCTTATTGCCTTCTCTGGCGTCCTCCTATCCAACAAAAAAATTAAGCCGCCCCGCTTGCTAAACGGGACGGCTCTTTATTTATAGTTGTCAGCTGACAACCTTTATTATTTCTCCATCTGTTCTACCACTGCAGCCGAAACCCCTGTAAAGGAGAAACCGCCGTCATGGAACAGGTTCTGCATCGTTACCATGCGGGTAAGGTCTGAGAACAGGGTCACACAGTAATCAGCGCACTGGTCTGCAGTAGCGTTACCCAGGGGGCTCATTTTCTCTGCATAGGAGATAAAGCCGTCAAACCCTTTCACACCGCTGCCGGCTGTAGTCCTGGTGGGCGACTGTGAAACCGTATTGATACGTACTTTCTTCTTCACGCCATAGTGGTAGCCAAAGCTGCGGGAAATAGATTCCAGCAGGGCTTTTGCATCCGCCATCTCGCTGTAGTCAGGGAATACCCGCTGTGCTGCGATGTAGGTCAGCGCTATTACAGAGCCCCATTCCGCAATGGCGTCCATCTGGTAGGCTGTTTGCAGCACCCGGTGTAATGATATGGCAGAGATATCGAAGGTCTTGTGGTTGAAATCGTAATCAAGATCGGTATAAGGCCTGCCCTTACGCACGTTCATGCCCATTGCTACGGAGTGGAACACGAAGTCTATTTGACCGCCAAAATGCTCCATGGATTTGGTGAACAGGTTCTTAATGTCATCCAGGTTAGTAACATCGGCTGGGATCACGGGCGCTTTGCAGGTTTCCGCCAGCTTCTTGATCTCCCCCATACGCAAAGCAATAGGTGCATTGGTAAGCACGATCTCGGCGCCCTCTTCCACACAGCGGATCGCTGTTTTCCATGCAAGAGACTGCTCGTCCAGCGCTCCGAATATGATACCCTTTTTTTCCTTTTAATAAGTTATGAGCCATTGGGTCAAAAATTAATTTCGGCAAAAATAGTATAAATAGTTGTTAGTTGTTAGTCATTAGCCGTTAGTGCCTGAGGCAATTAATTTTCCCTAACAACTAATAACTACCTACCAACGTTCACCAGCAAACAGCTAACCGCCAACAGCTGGCAGCTAATCAATTCATCACCATCTCCCTTGCATTCTCCAGCGCAGCTGCCGTAGGCTTCTCACCGCTCAGCATCTGGGCAATGGCGTTGATGCGTTCTTCCTGTGAGAGCAAACGTACGCCGGTGGTCACTTTGCCACCTCGGCTTTCTTTATATACAAAGTAATGTGCGTTCGCTTTGCCGGCTATCTGCGGCTGGTGCGTAATGCAGATGATCTGGTGCGCACGCGCCAGGTCTTTCAGGATCACGCCTACCTGCCTGGCGGCCTCGCCAGAAATGCCAGTGTCTATCTCATCAAAGATCAGCGTGGGCAGTGCTACAGACTGCGCTACCAGCGATTTGATGCACAGCATCAAACGGCTTAATTCACCGCCCGATGCCACTTTTCGTATAGGCGCAAACTGGCCGCTCTTGTTGGCATCAAACAGGAACTCAATATTATCCTGCCCGTAAGCCTGCAGCTGACCGGCGCTGATATCTACTTTTAAACAGGCATTGGGCATCCCCACCTGCGCCAGCAGTGCGTTTACCTTCTTTTCAAAGGGCGCTGCCTGCTGCCTGCGTTGTGCAGTGATAGCATCTGCCACTTTCCGCAGCGATTGCAGCAGCGTGTCCAGTTCCTTTTCCTGCTGTGCGATCTGCTCATCTGTATTCAGCGCGCTTTCCACCCTCGTTGCAAGGTTCGCCTTTACTTCCAGCAGGTCTGCGGTGGTTTGCACCCCATGCTTCTTCATCAGGCGGTAGCCGGTGGCCAGCCTTTCATTCACCTGCTCTATCCGGGCGGCATCGTGTTGTACGCCGTCGTTGATACGTTCTATTTCATTTGCGATATCCTGTAATTCCAGGTAAGCAGATTGCAGTCTTTCTGCCAGGCCGGGCAGCTCTGCCTGGAAGCCGGACAGCCCCTGCAAAGATGATTGCAGCTGCCTTAGCTGCTGCAGCACCGGCTGTTCATCTTCCTTCAGCTGGAAAACCGCTTTGCTGAGGGTATTCTTGATCTCTTCGGCATGCGACAATGTTTTCAGTTCTGCATCCCGCAACTCGATCTCATTGTCTGTAAATGCTGCATCCTCCAGCTCATCCAGCAGGAATTTGTTATAGTCCAGCTCTTTATTGGCGTTATCGCGCTGCTCCTGCAGCTGTTTCAGGTTGCGCTGCACCTGGGTATAGCGCTGCCATTGCTGCTGGTACTGCTGCAGCTGCTCGGGTTTATTTACCAGAGCATCTATCACCCTGCGCTGGAAATCGCTCTTTTCCAGTTCCAGCGTATCAAACTGCTGGTGAAGGTCTACCAGGTATCCGCTCAGGTCTGCCAGCTGGGAGAGGTTTACCGGCGTATCATTTACAAATGCACGCGACTTACCGGCGGCGCTGATCTCCCGGCGTATGATCAGGCTGTCTTCTTCCTGGTCCAGTTCATGTTGCTGAAAAAATTCAGCCACCTGCGCCTTTTTGATCCTGAACAGCCCTTCTACCACACATTTGCCGGATTTGTCGAATAACACCCCCGGATCTGCCCTTTCCCCCAGTATCAGAGACAATGCCCCCATCAGGATAGATTTACCGGCGCCCGTTTCACCTGTGATGATGTTAAGGCTGCCGGAGAAATCGATCTCCAGGTGGTCAATGATCGCGTAATTCTTAACAGTCAGTTTCTGTAACATATAGGGAGTTTGCGTTACTGGTACGAATTAAAATTAAAAGCCCGAAATTTAAACAATAAGTTATGCACAATCCGCCACGCTGATTCCCCGAACATCACCTGCACAAAATAAATCCGGGGGAACGAAATGTATTTGCGCACCCCCGGATCTGTATGCCGCCGTCCGGCGGATCAGGTTGTCTGGTTATTTGCCGTTCACCCGTTGTATCCCGGCTTTGGCCCGCTGATCAAGCGAGTTCTTATAATCATGGCCCTGCATATCCAGGCAGCTTTGGAAGCATTGCCGGGCTTTAACTTTGTCGTTACGTTTCTCGTAAATATATCCCATCTGCAGGGCCGCCCTTGCCGCAAAATATTCGGGGCGGTTGGCCCCTGCCTTTACAGTGGCCTCATACATCTGGATGGCCTGATCATCCATGCCCCATCTCATCATAGATACGGCCCAGGCGATAGGCATATTCCAGTCTTTCTTCTATCAGCGCAAAATCTGCCGCTTTCTTATGCTGCAATAGTTTCAGCGCTTCACTGAACATGCCGCCATCGCTCAGCAGGCGTGCTTTCAGCAGCACGGCATTGGGCCATTTACCGCTTTTCGCTTCCTTCAGTGCCTGCTTATCTTCATCAATATCAGTGCTGCCACGGGTAAGTATCATGGCCCGGTACTTATTGGCCGCATCCATATTGCCATGAATGTAATAGTACCAGCTGAGGCGTTGTAAGGCCTGTTTCAGGTAAAACCTGCCTTTGAAATTATTTACGAATTTCTCCAGGTATACATGGGCGTCATCCTCCATGCGCACCAGCTTCAACATACCCAGCAGATAGTTTTCATAAACTATATCTGCGTATTGCGCACTTTGGTTCCGTTCTGTCAGTATTTTAACGCCCATCTCCGCCTTCTGGTTGTTGAGGGCCAGGTTGGCCACCATGATGGCAAACAGGTAGTTGTTACGGGTATCGAGGTGACGGCTTTGGATGAACTGCCAGAGCTCATCCGGCTTATTCTCCATGGTGAGCTTGAGATAGCAGTAATAATAGCAGGCTTCCGGCCTGAAAAGCTGTGCCTGCGGCGCATTGCTGTCAATGAAATTCTGCAGGGCATGCATACCGTCTTTAATGCTGCCCTTCATGCCCAGCATATTGCTCACCCATTTATAACCATCGGGAATGGTGCCGAACACGGTTTGCATGGTGCCCAGCAGCATCGTATTGGGCAGGAACTGCGGAAACTTGCGCTGGTTGTCTTTCAGGGTCTGGTAAGCCTTGCGTATTTCCCATCCGGCATCCCACCGATCCCCGAATTTAATACGGATCAGTGCCCACTGGAATTTGATGGCCGCCTGTGTGTACAGGTAATAAGGCGAGCTTTCCGGGCCCTCTTCCATCTTTGAAAGGCGGGTGCTGCGTAACCCCTTCCGGGCGTTATACATGGCCGGATCCTCATTAAAATACAAGGGGAAAAAATCAGCGTAATTGTCAAGAAAGTAAGGGATCAGGTTATCAGGATGTTCCCTTTTTTCAGCTTCCAGCAGCGCCTTCCCATCATCAATGCGCAGTTGCATGATGGCCTCATAGGCTTGCTGGCAGCGTGTATTAAAATCATATGCCTTTTGACGGGCAGAAGCGGAGAAAAAGATACTCAACAACGTGAGCGTTAGGAAAATACGCATGGCCAAAGGTAGTCAAATTCCGTTCCAAACGTTTTAACAGGCGGCAGTGACCAGTGCTTACCCGCTGGTACAAAAAAAGCAGTTAACAACCAGGATACCTGACTGTCAACTGCTGATTATTTCTTTGAAAAACGAACTTAGATCGTTACCGTAGCTTCCAGGTCATTGTCTACCACGATACGACCGCAGTGCTCACATACAATGATCTTCTTACGCTGACGGATCTCTGCCTGACGCTGAGGGGGGATAGCGTTAAAACAGCCGCCGCAGGAATCACGCACGATAGATACCACAGCCAGACCGTTACGGTAGTTCTTGCGGATCTTTTCGTAGGCAGCCAGTAAGCGGGGCTCTACCTTGGTACGGGCTTCCTCGCTCTGTTTACGGATCTGCTTTTCTTCCTTGTCAGTTTCACCGATGATCTTTTCCAGCTCGCCTTTCTTGTGCTTCAGGTTCGCTTCTTTATCAACGATCGCCTTCTTGGCAGATTCCAGTAACCTGGTCTTGTCTTTTATTTCTTCGTTAGCGTCCTTGATATGCTTTTCCGCCAGTTTGATCTCCAGCGTCTGCATTTCAATTTCCTTTGTGATAGCTTCAAACTCGCGGTTGTTCTTTACGTTGTCCTGCTGCTTCTCATACTTCTTTACCAATGCCTCGGACTCTTTGATCGCTGCCTTTTTGTTGGCAATAAAGTCCTGGATGCCCCTCAGTTCATCTTCCACATGAGACAGGCGGGTATTCAGCCCTTCCACCTCATCTTCCAGGTCTTTTACTTCTATTGGCAACTCTCCTTTCAGTACCTGGATCTCGTCCAGCTTGGAATCTATCTTCTGCAGCTTGAGTACAGACACCAGTTTTTCCTCTACGGAGTATTCTTTTACAGTAGCCATATATTGTTTTATAAATAATTTACCGGATTTGTACGAATTGTAGATTTAAGAGGCGCGAAATTACGAAATTTTTCGGTCAAAATATTGTAAAATAATTCAACTGTGAACTGCTCGCTTTCAAAATGACCCACATCTGCTATAATAAGCTGGTTCTCAGCATCAAAGAACTCGTGGTACTTGAAGTCGGCAGAGATATAGGCATCCGCCCCGGCGGCAATGGCTTTCTTCAGCAGGAAACTGCCCGCTCCCCCGCAAAGGGCCACCTTTTTTACCGGTTGGCCCCTTAAAGGCGTATAGCGTACACAGCCTGTCTGGAACTGTTCTTTTACCAGCTGCAGAAAGGCGGTCTCCTCCATGGGCTGCGCCAGCGTGCCGATCAGGCCCGAGCCCACCTGCTGATATGCATTATCCAGCCGTACAATATCATAAGCCACCTCTTCATAAGGATGGCTGTTCAGCAGGGCCTGTATCACCCGTCCTTCGAGGTACAGGGGGAAGATCACTTCCAGCCTGGTTTCCGGCTCTGTATGCCGTTGTCCCTGCTGCCCCACAAAAGGATCCGTTCCCGCTCCCGCCTTAAAGGTGCCGCTGCCTTCGGCATTAAAGCTGCATTCGCTGTAGTTGCCGATATGGCCTGCTCCCGCGGCAAACAGGGCCGCCCTCACCTTTTCAGCCTCCGCATGGGGCACAAAGGTAAAGAGCTTCTTCAGTACGTCTTTTTTGGGCGCCAGCACCCGGCACTCGCTCCAGGCCAAGGCGTTGCGCCATCATCCCGCATACCCCGTCCCGCACATTATCGAGATTGGTATGGGCGGCATATACCGCGATATCGTGCTTGATGGCTTTGATGGCCACCCGCTCCACGTAATTGCTGCCGGTGATCTTTTTAAGTCCGCCAAATACAATGGGATGGTGGGCCACCACCAGGTTACAGTTACGTGCAATCGCCTCGTCTATCACTGCTTCCGTAGCATCCAGGCTCAGTAATGCATTACTCAGCTCCCAGTCCGGATGGCCAAACAGCAGCCCTGCATTATCATAGCTTTCCTGGTACTGCAGGGGTGCGAATGATTCTATGGCGTTGATGATATCCTTTATCTTCATAGGCGAAAATTAATGGATTTTAAATTATTAATTTGCCGTCATGACGACCGTAACATCATCCAATGAACTTTATAGCCGCTACAAAGAGAAAATGCAGCAGATTGCAGACGTGCGCAATGCCATGGCGGTATTAGGCTGGGACCAGGAAACCTACCTGCCGGAGAAGGGAGCGGCCTTCCGCGGACAACAACTGACCACGCTGTCTACCATTGCCCATGAAATGTTCACCGCCAGTGAGCTGGGCGAGCTGTTAAAGGAGCTGCACCAGCGTACAGACCTGAGCGCTGTACAGCAAAAGAACGTGGCCCTCTCGCTCGAAGATTACGAGAAGAACAAAAAATACCCCTCCACCTTTGTGGCAGCATTGTCTCAGGCCACCAATGCCGCCTACCATGCCTGGATCAAAGCGCGTAAAGCCAACAGCTATGCGGAGTTTGAGCCCCTTTTGTCAAAAATGGCGGAGCTGAAAAAACAGGAAGCCGGCATACTGGGATACGAGGGCCATCCCTACAATGCACTTGTTAACGAATACGAGAAAGGCGCCACCACCGCCATGCTGGATACCATCTTTGACGATGTGAAGAAAGCCCTTACCCCGCTGCTGCGCCGTATAGAACAGCGCCCCCAGGTAAACAAGGACTTCCTGCACAAACACTATGACCGCAACCAGCAATGGCAGCTGGGCATTGCCCTGCTGAAAGATATGGGGTATGATATGGCCGCCGGCCGCCAGGATATTTCTGAACATCCCTTCACCACCAGCTTCAACCCGCAGGACGTAAGGGTTACTACCCGTATTGATGAAAATGATTTCGGCAATATGACCTGGAGCTGCATCCATGAAGGCGGCCACGCCCTATATGAGCAGGGACTTCCGGTAGATGAATACGGCCTTCCCTGCGGAGAGGCCGCCAGCCTGGGCATTCACGAATCACAGTCACGCCTCTGGGAAAACAACGTAGGCCGCAGCCTGGCCTTCTGGCAGCATTACTACCCGCAATTGCAGCAAAGCTTCCCGCAGCACCTGAAAGAGGTGCCGCTGACCGCCTTCTATAAAGGCATCAACCAGGTACAGCCCTCCCTGATACGCACGGAAGCCGATGAGCTGACCTACCACTTTCACGTGATGATCCGCTATGAAATTGAGAAGGGCTTACTGGAAGGCACTTACACCACCAAAGACCTGGACCAGGTATGGAACCGCTACTACCAGGAATACCTGCACGTTACACCCCCCGGCGATAACCAGGGCATCCTGCAGGACATTCACTGGTCGCATGGCAGCTTTGGATACTTCCCTACTTATTCGCTCGGCAGCTTCTACGCGGCACAGCTTTTTGCTGCGGCACAACAGCAACTGCCCGGACTTACAGAACAGGTATCAACAGGGCAGTTTAAGCCATTACTGGACTGGCTGCGTGCAAACGTACACGCCCACGGCCGCTTTTATACTTCAAACGAACTGTGTGAAAAGGTGACCGGCAAACCGCTGGATTTTCAGTATTTCCTGCAATATGCAGAAGAGAAGTTCGGGGAGATCTATAGCTGAAAGCAGTAAAAGTCTGCTCCCAGGATATAGTAGAGATATAGTAGCGATATAGTAGCGATGAAGTACCTCTTAAAGAGATACGACATCTATGCAACATCAATACGCTTCATCCGGATAATGTCCGGGGAATCTATACAGATCTACCCGGTAAACTGCGGGGTAAAGAGGGGGTATACCGGGAATGATACGGAACTGGTACCAACCATCACTGCAGCACGGCTTCCAGTTCCTTCTTTTCCACAATACCTTCTTTCCTCCATGCCTCTTTTCCCGCTTTATAGAAAACAAAGGTGGGTAATTTTTTGGCGCTGATTGCCTGCATCACCTCCTGGTCTTTTCCGCCGTCTACCTTTACCAGCTTCACATCCGGATGTTCTTTCAGGAAGGCCTGCAGCACCGGTTCCATTGCCCGGCAGGGCGGACACCATGCTGCGCCAACATCCACCAGCACCAGGCCATGCTGAACAGACTCCCTGAAATCATTCAGCGCCAGCTGCTTTTCTGCGGCCGCACCTTCCAGGGGTTTGCCGGCTTCCTTCCATGCTCGTATACCGCCATCCATTTCCACTACCTCTTTAAAACCATTTTCACGCATCCATTTAGCCGCTGCCGCACTACGGCCGCCGCTGAGGCAGTAAATGTAAACGGGCTTTTGTTTATCGAGATACTGTACCCGTTCTGCAAACTCCGCAGGATTGGTATAATCCGCCTGCAATGAACCGCTGATATGGCCGGAGCTGAACTCCTGCGCGGTTCTTACATCAAACAGCTGCACGTTCTCCGCGTGCATACCTTTGTCAAAAGTTTCCACATTTACGGTCTGGGCCACTGCATAGGATGTAAACAGCAAATAAGCCGCTACAGCAGGTAATACGTTCAGGCAAAATTTCATATCATTCTTTTTCCAATACAAAGATCATAAAAAACCGGTGACTATCACCTTATTGCTGTTTTCAGCAGTACAAGCTTACTAATATTAGCACATATTGCAATATAAAATGCTTACTTTTATTCCTGTTTTTATGCCTATACTTTATAGCTGACCGGCGGGGACGAAAATCAGAAAAAGTAGACAGGATATACCGATATACCTATTGCCATAACCATGAAATGCCAACTACACCTATGTCGTCATTGGTCTGCCCAATGGAAGCAACTTTTGCGACGCTCCACCTTCCTGGTATCCATCTTATTATGCCACATTTTACCAGCTGTTGCCCAAACCCATCACGTGGATTTTGATGCCGACCGGTGGAACGGCTGCGAACCACTGGCCGTACAATTCACCAACCTCTCTGATCCCGGTTACAGTACCGTGAACTGGAGCTTCAGCGTAGGCGCAGATGTATCTGACCCTAACCCCGGAAGGATCTTTAACAACGCCGGTGTTTACAAAATCACCTTAACCGTTACCTATCCCGATGGCGCGGTTGTAACAAGGGAAAAAGATGTTACCGTGTACCGGAAACCCATTCCCGCCTTCAGCACCTCCGTACCGGGAGGATGTACCCCCCTGGCAGTGACTTTTACCGACCAAAGCGCCCCGGGAGACGGCTCCATTACCAGCATTACCTGGGACTTTGGCGACGGCACTAACGGTACCGGGCCTACGGCTACTCATACCTATACCTTGAGCGGCAACCAGACCACCTCTGTGATCGTTGTTAACAGTCACGGTTGTACGAATGGCACCACCAGGCAGATCAACATCCAGGAACCGCCTGTTGTACGATTTGCTGCCGATGTTCGCAGCAGCTGTACCGCCCCGCTGACCGTCAACTTCTCCAACACCAGCACCTCGCCCAATGGCTCGGCCATGACCTACCTCTGGGATTTTGGGGACGGCGCCACCAGTACCGATGCAACGCCACAGCATACCTATACAACGGAAGGTCAGTTTACCGTACGCCTGACTGCCACCGCAGCAGGCGGATGCAGCCAGACACTGACTGAAACGAATTATATCCAGATCGTGCGGATGGTGCCCGATTTTGCCGCTGTCGGCAACGTTTGTGTAAACCAGCCGCTGACACTGGAGAACAGAACTACTCCTGCGCCACAAACGGCTCGCTGGGATTTCCCGGATGGCAGCACACAATACGGCGTTAACATCACACATACCTTTACGCAGCCCGGCGATTATCCCATCACCATGACGGCTACCGGAACCGGTGGCTGCCAGGAAACCATCACCAGGACCATTCGCGTAAACCCGCTGCCCACCGCTGATTTTACGGGCACTCCCGCCATATCCTGCCGGGTGCCCACCATCGTTAACTTCAACGCACAAACGACAGGCGCTACCACCTGGACCTGGAACTTTGGCGATGGCGCCACCGGCAGCGGGCAAACCGTGAGCCACAGTTATGCTGCCCAGGGTAATTATACCGTGAGCCTTCAGGCATCCAATGCTGCCGGTTGTAGCGTGAACATTACAAAACCGGATTATATACAGATACAGGAACCTACAGTTACCTTTTTTGTAGATACGCCCCGCGGGTGTGTTCCCTTCAGCTCCAATTTCATACCCACCGTTGTGAGCATAGACCCGGTGGTAGGTTATAACTGGAATTTCGGCGATGGCACTACTTCCAACCTGGAAAGACCCAGCCATACCTGGACTACCCAGGGAGACTTTACCGTAACGCTGGAGATCGTCACACAGAGCGGCTGTACTGCTACGGCTACCGCTGTAATAGAAGCCGGTTTCAGATCAGTTGTTGATTTCGAGGTGGATAAAACCAGGGGCTGTCAGCCGGACATCTTCCACTTCATCAACAGGTCTGTTCCGCCGGGCGATGAATGGCTATGGCAGTTCCCGCAGGACGGCTCTACTGAAACGGCAGAGAATCCTGCCCACCAGTTTAACCAGATAGGCCAGCATGATGTAATACTGACTGTGTTCAACAACGGCTGTCCGTCTACCCTGGTTAAACCCATGCTCATTGAAATATACCCGCCGGTGGCCAGGTTCACCGTGCTGCCCGACTGTGTGAACAAATACGACCGCCAGTTCAATGACCAGTCTGACTTTGGCGCCAGCGTATCCAGGAGCTGGCTGTGGGACTTCGGGGATGGCAACACCTCTACCCTGCAGTCGCCTTTACACACGTATGCAGCAGCAGGTACCTATACGGTAAGGCTTACGGTAGACAATGGCAGCTGTACCTCCACCACAACACAGCAGGTACTGATCATCGACGAAAAGGTGGCTATCGCCCCTACAGCGCCCGCCGTTTGCGCCGGCAATGCTATCGGCTTTACCATCACCAATGCAGACACCATCCACAACAACCTGATCCGGTTTTACCGCTGGGACTTCGGGGATGGTACCGTGCAAACCATTGACGCTGCCGATTTTGACCCGGATGCTGTATACAATCACACCTATAATACGCCCGGCAACTTTAACGTTGTAGTGACCATAGAAGACCTGAACGGCTGCCAGACGGTGTCCAACACCGTTGCCGTTACCATCAACGGCATTACGGCCAATTTTACCTTCACCGGTAATTGCAGGGAAACGCCTTTCACCTTTACAGATGCTTCCGTTCCCGCCTTTCCTACCACCGTCATCACTTCCTGGATATGGAACTTTGGCGATGGCAGCCAGCCGGATACACTTACCACGCAGCCGGTGGGTTACCCGCACACTTTCCCGAACATGACGGGTTACCCCGTAAGGCTGACGGTAACAGACCAGTTTGGCTGCACTTCAAGTGTTACCAGGAACGTGAATGTGAATGTGGTAAATGCATCGATCGTGGTACCACAGCAGGAAGCCTGCCTGCAGAAAGCTTTTGGTTTCTCCAACAACTCCATCGGCAACAACCTTACTTTTGACTGGAGCTTCGGCGATGGCGGCGTTAGCACCGAAGCCGCTCCGCAACATACTTACACGGCGCCCGGCGTTTATACCATCAAGCTGACGGTAACCGATAGTGACGGCTGTATGGCCAGCCAGGAGGCTTTGCATTTTATTACCGTACGCAACCCGCAGGCCGCGTTTACTGTGCCCGATGACATTGCGCCTTGTCCGCCCGTACTGGTGCCGTTTACCAACGGCTCTTCAGACTATGACGAAGTGGCCTGGCAATTTGGTGACGGCAGCACCTCTCCGCTGGAATCACCCAGCCATGCTTACAGTCGCCCGGGCACCTATACCGTAACCCTTACCGTTAGCACCGCCGGTGGATGCGCGGTAGATACCACCATGGACATCTTCATAGACGGCCCTGACGGCAGGCAGTCTGCCACTCCTACCAAAGGATGTATGCCCCTGCACATCAGCATGAGCGCTACGAGCACCAACGCCGTAAAATATATCTGGGACTTTGACGATGGTCACCTGGTAACCACCACTACACCGACTACCGATTATACCTATCCGAAAGAAGGCATCTACTACCCCAGGGTGATCCTGGAAGACGCCAAAGGCTGCCAGGTACCTGCGCTGGGTAATGACACCATCGTGGCAGATAAGGTAACGGCCCGCTTTACGATGGATAATGCGGCGGCCTGCGACAGTGGCTTTATCTACTTCATGGATAACAGCAGCAGCGTTACCCTGGATCAGCTGGGCGAAGCCATGACCTACCAGTGGGATTTTGGTGTACCGGGTAGAACAGACGATATTGCCACCGGCCGTAACCCACGCTTCTTTTATACGCAGACAGGGGTTTACCAGGTACACCTGCTGGTAACCAGCTCCCTGGGATGTACGGATACCATTACACTACCGGCTGTGGTGTCGCCCCAGCCAGAGGCGGAGATATTGCCACTGACACCGCTTTGCGCCGGTGGCGAGGTACAACTACAGGGACGTGAGCGTAAACAGCTGGCTGGTACCCAATGGCACTGGAGAGTGGGACAGGATCTGTACGATGTGACTACACCGCCTGCCCTTACTTTTGAAACGCCCGGTGATATTCCTGTGGTGCTGACCATCAGCAATGGCGATGGCACCTGTCCTGATACCGCCGGCAGCACCATCCAGGTACGTCCTTATCCGCTGCTGGACCCAACACCCAAACAGGCGGTTGTGTGCGAAGGGAGCCCGCTGCAACTGCAGGCTAACGTAGACGCAGGCACGCAGGTTACCTGGACCGACTACAATATTTCTGACCCGCGCAGCACCACACCCGAGATTACACCTGACCGGGACACCACCTATCACGTGATAGCGCAGAATGCCTTTGGCTGTATGCGTGAAGCAGATATATCCATCACCGTTAGCCGCCGTTTCGAAGTAAACACCACTGATGTATCTATCTGCCACGGCAACAAGGTACAGCTGAACGCGGGCGGCGCCGTGACCTACAGATGGATACCCGAAACAGGACTGAACCGTGCTGATATTAATAACCCGATTGCCGGTCCGGAAAACACGACCACCTACCAGGTAATAGGCTATGGCAATGATGCCTGCTTTACCGATACCGCCATTGCGGTTGTGACGGTACATCCATCTCCTGAGATCAATGTAGGCCCGGACCTGGTAGTAGCCACCGGGTCTGAAGTACGCCTGCAGCCGGTATTAAGCACAGATGTGACCAGCATACAGTGGAGGCCTGCCGAAGGGCTCAGCTGTATAGACTGTGAAACGCCGCTGGTTTTGCCAAGGTCCAACATCAATTATTTCGCCACCGTTACCAACCAGTACGGCTGTACAGCCACAGATGGTCTGAATATCAGGCTGGTATGCGAATCCAGCTCCATATTCCTGCCTAACACCTTTACGCCCAACGGAGACGGGCAGAACGACATCTTTTACATCCGTGGCCGCGGCGTGCGGAACGTTAAAGTGTTCAGGATATTCAACCGCTGGGGACAACTGGTATTCGAACGCAGCAACCTGAGCACCGATGACCCCACCAGCGGTTGGGACGGTAAGTTCCAGGGCATTCCTGTGAACCCCGATGTGTTCATTTACTATGCAGAGCTGGTGTGCGATTCGAATGAGACGTTTACGATGAAGGGAAATGTGACGGTGCTCAGATAGCAGATAAATAGCAGTTGGCAGTTAGCTGTTAGCCGTTAGTGATGGAGGCGAAAATGATCTTCGCTTTGTTTACTAACGGCTAACAATTAGCCGCCAACTGCTATTTATTAAATTTTCCGTTAATTTGTGGTATAATTATCAGGCCATAACTATACCTATGAAAAGCCGAGTGCCTATAAACCTACTGGCTATACCGCCAATACTGCTTTTATCCGTACTGTTCAGCGCTCCTGTCTGCGGCCAGCAGGCTAATTTCACGTATACCGCTACCCCCTCCAGCCTCTGTACCCCTGCTACCATTGCATTCCAGAACACCAGTACCGGATTCCCGATAGCCTATACCTGGGACCTGGGCAACGGAAGCGTGGCTTATACCGCCAATGCAGAAGCCAGTTATACACAACCGGGTACTTACCGGGTTACCCTGACGGTGCAGTATCCCACCGGTAGCAGTCAGTATTGGAGGGAGATCACCATCAACCCCTCCCCTGCAGTAGATTTTACGGTGGATGCCACCACCAGCTGCAAGCCTTTCAATGCTACCTTTACAGACCTTACAACCGGAGCAGCCGTACGGCAATGGGACTTTGGCGATGGCAGCAGCCTGACCACCAATAACGGCTCCGTACAACATATGTACACCAGGCCGGGTAACTATAGTGTAACACTGACCGTGACCAACGCTTTTGGCTGTACGCAAAGCTTAACAAAATCTTCGCTCATCAACATAGCCGTTCCCGCCATCGAGGTGAGCGGCACCAATATTACCGGTTGCGCGCCTGTCAACGCCTCGCTGACAGCAGCCGTCACCACGCCCAATAGTGACCCGGTGTCTCAGTACAGCTGGAACTTTGGTGATGGCCATACACAAACCACTGCAGCATCCGGCGTAACGCATCTTTATAACGCGCCAGGCGCTTACAACGTAACCGTTACCGTTACCACCCAGCAGGGATGTACGGCCTCCGTTACCGCGGGTCAGTTAGTGCGTGCGGGTACGCCTCCCGCCAATGTAAGCTTTACCGCTACCCCGGGCGCCGCCTGCGCAGGTACTCCCGTAAGGCTGCTGGCTACTGCCACCAATGCGGACAGCTACAGCTGGGATTTTGGGGATGGCACCACACAGGAAGGCCCCTCCAACGATATTACCCACGCCTTTCAAAGCAATGGCAACATCAGCGTACAAATGAGGGCCGGGCGGAATGGCTGCTATACTGCCGCCACACCGGTTAATGTGCAGATCACCGGGCCTGCGGCGCATTTCACTTATACCCGCAGCTGTGGCAACCGTCAGCAGTTCAGCTTTACCAATACATCTGCCACCGCTACAGGGGTAAGTTATGAATGGGACTTTGGCGATGGCAGCCCCCTGGTATATACCCGGGATGCCGTGCATAGCTTCACACAACCAGGTAACTATACCGTACGCCTGACGGTAAGAGAAACCAGTGGCGCCTGCCAGAGCAGCGACTTCCAGACGGTGTCTTACTTTAACCCGGATTTCAGCACCGGTATCAGCGCCATCTGCCGCGGCAGCAATATCGGTTACGGCGTACTGAATGTACCTTCACAACTGGTGCAGCATTACAGCTGGCGCTTTGGCGATGATTCCCGCCAGGATGTCACGGGTACTGATGTGGAGAAAGCCTATCACCAGACGGGCACGTTCACGGATACACTGATCATCTTCTATAAGGATCCCGCTGTTTATTGCAACGATACTGTAGTGAAACAAAATCACATTACCATACTGGCGCCACTGGCGGATTTCAATGTGGGGCATCCCTGCGCGGGACAAGCAGTAAGTTTTACTGACGCCTCTCAGCCCTGGCCCAATATACCGCTTACCAGCTGGCAGTGGTCTATGGGCAACGGCGGAACCGCCGCTGCTCAAACACCCCCGCCCACTACGTATGCAACAGCAGGCGTTTACAATGTAAAACTGGTAGTAACAGATGCACGTAATTGTAAAGATTCCATCAGCACCGCCATTACCGTAAACCCGGTTCCCTACCTGGCAGTGGCTAACCGCAGTTACCGCATCTGTGAAGGTGATGACGTTACCCTGCAAACGCAGACTGACGGCAATTTGCTCTGGACGCCCAATGTCAACCTCAGTTGTCTTACCTGCGCTTCGCCTGCTGCGTCGCCACTGGTGGATACCAAATACTTTGTAACGGCTACCAATGCCGCCGGCTGTGCTGTAAGTGATTCTGTCACAGTAAGGGTGGTACCCCAGGTACAACTGGCCATACAGCCGGATACCGCCATCTGCGCCGGAAGCCCGGTACAGCTGTGGGCCACAGGAGCTGCTAATTACAGCTGGAGCCCGGCCACCCATCTGAGCGCGGTGAACGTTGCCAACCCGGTGAGCACTACGCCACAGGACATTACCTATACTGTTACGGGCACGAATGATGCCAGCTGCCCCGCACAAACAGCGCAGGTGAACATCCGGGTGAAACTACTTCCTACCGTGGATGCAGGTCCGGATCAAACCGTGACCACCGGATCCGTGGTAACCCTGAATGCCACCGGCAGCGCCGATATTGAAAGCGTGTTATGGTCGCCGGCAGAATTTCTGGATTGCGCCACCTGCCCCTATACCCTGGCAACGGTGCGCAGGCCGATGAGCTACAGCGTTACCGCTACCAATACCGACGGCTGTAAGGCGAGCGATATAGTGAATATCAAGCTGGTATGCGACAAGGAAGCCGTGTTTATACCTAATACTTTCAGTCCTAACGGAGACGGGGCAAATGATATATTTTATGTGCGCGGAAAAGGCGTTAGTTTTATCAAATCATTCCGCATCTTTAACCGCTGGGGACAGGAAGTATTCAAACGTGAAAATATAGCGATTGACGACATCAGTTCGGGATGGAACGGCACCTATAAAAACCAGCCGCAGGCGGCAGACGTGTATGTTTATTTCATTGAAGCCTATTGCGACACCAACGAACGTTTCGAACTGAGGGGGAATGTGACATTATTAAGATAATTTAAACCCATACCTTATGAAAAGACTGTTATGCAGCATGCTGCTAATGGTTGTTGCAGGCGCCTGTACCCAACAGGTCCTTGCCCAGGATATACACCTGTCCCAGTTCTATGAAACGCCGATCTTACGGAATCCGGCGCTGATAGGCATTTTTAATGGCGATGTACGTGTGCAGGCGGTATACCGCAACCAGTGGAACAGTGTTACCGTGCCCTACCAGACAGGGGCGGTGAGCGGGGAAATGAAGTTTCCTGTAGGTATGAGCAACAACTTTATAACGGCAGGCCTGCAGCTCACCTACGACAGGGCAGGGACCTCCCGCCTCACATCTGTACAGGTGCTGCCGGCTGTTAATTTTCATAAATCGCTCAGCGCTGATAAAAGCAGCTTCCTTTCTCTTGGGGTAACGGGCGGCCTGGTGCAACGGCAGTTTAACCCTGCCAACCTCACCTTCAACAACCAGTATACCAACGGGCGGTTTGATCCTACCGCCCCCAGCGGGGAAGACCGGCTGGCGCTGCGGGGCTATACTTACCTGGATGCGGGTATCGGTCTTAGCTATAACAGTGTGATCGGCGAGAACGTTAACTACTTCCTGGGCGCTGCCGTATACCATTTCAACAGGCCCAAGGTTTCGTTCTATAAAGACGCGGGTGTGGAGCTGGATATGAAGTTCACCATCAACGCCGGTATTACGGTGCCGCTGTCAGAAAAGGTAAAGGTGATTGGCCAGTATAACGAGCTGCACCAGGGCACCTATTCGGAATTCATAGGCGGCGCACTCATAGGCTACGGTTTGCTGGAGCAGGGCCTGGAATCTGACCGGGGCATCTACGGGGGCATGTTCCTCCGCTGGAACGACGCCATTGTGCCCACCGTTAAGCTGGACATGGGCAGCTGGGAACTGGGCGCCAGCTATGATGCCAACATTTCCAAGCTGCGCACCGCCAGCCAGACCTTTGGCGGCTTTGAGATATCCCTGGTGTTCAAGGATTTTTTGAACAGCCGGAACAGTACACTGGAAATGACCAACTGTCCGAGCTTCTGATCAGCAGTTAGCTGTTAGCTATTTATTGCTGTCAGTATTGCCTGGGTTGCTATTGGGATTTAATAAGCAGATCAGGTATCTTTGGCCTCCGAACAACAGCAGCTGCTGATAGCCGGAAGATGGCTGCCGGCAGCTAATCATCACTCACCACTAACGACTAAATTTATGAGCGCAACAGTAGGCAATCAGGCACCGGCATTCTCATTGTACGATACCGAAAAGAATAAGGTGTCATTAGAAGACTTTAAAGGCCAGAACCTGGTGGTTCTGTTCTTTCCCATGGCTTTCACCAGTGTGTGCACCGCAGAGCTGTGCTCCGTAAGGGATAGCCTGAGCACTTATAACGGATTGAATACGGCCGTGGTAGGCATTTCTGTAGACTCTCCCTTTACACTGGGCAAGTTTAAGGAAGAGCAGGGCCTTAATTTCCCCCTGCTGTCTGACTTCAATAAGGAGGCTTGCCAGGCATTCGGCGCTTATTATGACACATTTGTGTTAGACCTGAAAGGGGTTTCCAAACGCGCGGCTTTTGTGATAGACAAAGAAGGCAAGGTACGTTATGCCGAAGTGCTGGAAAGCGCTAAAGACCTTCCTGATTTCAGTAAGATACAGCAAACTTTGGCTGGATTGCAATAAGCGTTAAAATTTTCAAAAAACAGCCGGCAGACCGCAATAATTGGCCTGCCGTTTGTTATTTTTACAAGGAGTATTGTTGGAAATAAAACGTGAAATATTTGAAAAAATCTTTATCTTTATATTGCTATGTGGAGAACCTCTACCCTACTATTTATCTTCTTACTGAGCCTTTGTAGCCTGAGCACCAGCGCTCAACAAAGTGCAAAGACGCTTCCCGCCACTACTGACAGCGACGGAGGTGTGAAAATCATTAAAGCCTATCCGAACCCAGCCAACAGCAGAATCTTTTTTGAAATTCAACAGCATAATAACGGTAGGGTGTATGATCTTATTGTATACAACTTCCTTGGAAAAAAAGTAGACCAGTTAAAGAACATCAGTGGCAGAACCACCGTTGACCTGGGCGCTTACTACAGTGGAGTATATATCTTCCAGCTGCGCGACCGCGACGGCAACCTGGTGGAATCTGGCAAGTTTAACGTAGTGAAATAATTTCCCGCTGAACGTTTTCAGTAAAGTATCCCTCAATACCGTGTAAGTATATACGCTTTTATCCCGGACCTTTACCTGCTCATCTTTTACCATCCATTTTTTTCGTGGCTTCAGGAAACCTCTACTATCAGGAACTTCAGATAGGTGGTGTTCTCGATGTTCCATAATATCGGGTGATCCTGCGCCTGTGTCTGGAAAGTTACCTGGCGCAGCTTCTTTTTGGCGTCTTTGGCCGCCATATCAATAATTTCCAGGAACAGGGAGGGCGGCACCAGGTTGGTGCACGATGCCGTTACCAGGAAACCGCCCGGTTTCAGCAGCTTCATGCCCCGCAGGTTGATCTCCTTATAACCGGTAATGGCTTTCTGAATATTCTCCCGGCTTTTTGTAAAGGCGGGCGGATCAAGGATCACCACATCAAACTGCCTGTTTTCCCTTGTCCACTGCTTCAGCGCATCAAAAGCATTGACTGCCTGGAACTGGCACACCTGCTCCAGCTTGTTGAGTTCCGCATTGCGGCGGGCGGTATTCACCGCATGTTCGGAAATATCCAGGCCCAGTACGCTTCTGGCCCCGTAGTGCCCTGCATGGCAGGAAAAAGTACCGGTGTAGCAGAAAGCTTCCAGTACATCCGCTCCTTTTACGATATGCTGAATGGCACGGCGGTTATCCTGCTGATCCAGGAAATAGCCCGTTTTCTGGCCGTTTTCAATATCCACATGGAACTGCAGGCCATTTTCCCTTAAAATGATATTGGTATCAAAAGGGGCGCTTAAAAAGCCTTTCTGCTGCTGCAGCCCTTCCAGTTCACGAACGGGTACGTCATTCCGTTCATAAATGCCTTTAGGCGCAAAGATCTTGTTCAGCGCATCCACAATGGCGCCTTTCCAGCGGTCCATGCCCAGGGCCAGGGTCTGGAGTACAAAATAGTCGTTGAATTTATCGATGATAAGGGCAGGCATTTCGTCTGCCTCCCCGAAGATCAGGCGGCAGTTTTCCACATAACCAAGTTTCTGCCTGTACTCCCAGGCTTTCTGCAGGCGACGGTGGAAGAAGGCATCGTTAATGACTTCGTCCTTATCCCTGGTAAGCAGGCGCACCAGTATCTGCGACTGCGGGTTGATATAACCTCTGCCTACAAAGAACCCCTGGTGGGTAAATACATCCACAATATCGCCCGGGTTAACGGGCCCGTCCATCTCGCCCACTTCGTTGCCAAACACCCAGGGATGGCCCTGTAATACGCGGTTCTGTATCTTTTTCTTTAAAAAAACCTTGGTCATAGTTTATATAAAAGCGGGGCAAAGGTAAATTAAATTAGCCTTTGGCTGTTAGCTTTTAGCCACCTGTTGCTAAATGCCAGCGGCTAACGCTCCGGGTGCATGCCAAATTGTCCGCCCATACTACGTTGGCAAAATAATTGTCCGTTGTAAATTTGCAGATTCAAGTCAAATATTAAAACCATTATGACAGATAAAGAAAAAGATTTACAGACAGAGCGTCAGGAAGCCAACGGTCAGAAAGCTCCGGAAGCGAATGCGGGCGAACAAACAGCGGCTGAACAACCAACGGCGGCTGAACAGCCCGTGGAGAATGAAGTAGAGAAAAAGCAGCAGGAGCTGAATGAAATACGTGACAAATACCTCCGTCTGGTTGCAGAATTCGATAACTTTAAAAAGCGCAATGCCAAAGAGCGGATAGAGCTCATGCAAACCGCCAATAAAGAAGTGATTTTGGCCCTGCTGGATGTGGTAGACGACGTGGACCGCGCCACCAAACAGCTGGAAACGGCTACGGATATCAATGTTATCAAAGACGGCGTAATGCTGGTGTTTAACAAACTGAAATCCACCCTGCAATCCAAAGGACTGAAGCCTATGGAAAGTCTGCACAAGGAATTTGATGCCGACCTGCATGAAGCCATTACAGAGATCCCTGCCCCATCAGACGATTTAAAAGGTAAGGTAATAGACGATTTACAGAAAGGATACTACCTGAATGACAAGCTGATCCGTCATGCAAGGGTGGTAGTGGGCAAATAAGATGACGATGTGACATACCTATACCGTACCACAACAAAAACATGCCGGGTAATGTCCGGCTTTAAGTGATAAAGCATGTCTACCAAGCGAGATTATTACGAAATACTGGGCGTTGCCAAATCTGCTTCCCAGGATGAGATAAAAAAAGCCTACCGTAAAGTGGCGATGCAGTTCCATCCTGACAGGAATCCAAATAACAAGGAAGCTGAAGAGAAATTTAAGGAGGCTGCAGAAGCCTATGAAGTGCTGAGTGACCCGGATAAGCGCGCTCAGTATGACCGTTTTGGCCATGCTGCAACAGGCGCAGGCCGCGGTTATGGTGGCGGCAATATGAATATGGAGGATATCTTCTCCAATTTCGGCGACATTTTCGGCGAAGACATCTTCGGCAGCTTCTTTGGCGGTAACCGCGGTGGCGGCGGCCGTCGCGGCCGGGGTACCCGGGGCTCGAACCTGCGGGTAAAGATTCGCCTCACCTATGAGGAGATCGCCAAGGGCGCCAACAAGAAGATCAAAGTGAAGAAGTATGTGCCCTGTCAGCATTGTAACGGACTGGGTGCTAAAGATAAGAACGCCTTCCAGACCTGTAACACCTGTGGAGGCTCCGGCCAGGTAAGAAAGGTGACACAAACCTTCCTGGGGCAAATGCAAACCGTTACTACCTGTCCTACCTGCCAGGGTGAAGGCCAGATCATCACCAGCAAATGCGGCCATTGTAAAGGCGAAGGCCGCGCTTATGGCGAAGAAATGGTGAGCATAGACATCCCCGCGGGTGTAGGTGAAGGCATGCAGCTGAGCATGAGTGGCAAAGGCAACGCCGGCGAAAGAGGCGGCGCCCCCGGCGACCTGCTGATACTGATAGAGGAAGAACCGCATGCAGAACTGCACCGCGATGGTCTGAATGTGGCTTTTGACCTGCACATCTCCTTCCCCGACGCCGTATTTGGCACCCAGGTGGAGGTACCTACCATTGACGGGAAAGCCAAGATCAAGATACCTGCCGGTACCCAAAGCGGCAAGATCTTCCGGCTCAAAGGCAAAGGCTTCCCCTCCGTGAATTCTTACGAAAAAGGCGACCAGCTCATACACGTGAACGTCTGGACGCCGCAGCATGTGACGGCAGATGAGAAAGCCATGCTGGAAAAAATGCAGCAGGCAGAGAACTTCCAGCCCAATCCCGAGAAATCTGAAAAAGGATTTTTCGAGAAAGTAAGGGATATATTCAGTTGAGGATATTGAGTCCATGGTCGATGGTCCATGGTCCATAGCGTGTTCCAGGCATATGGGTAACCAGCCTTAAACGAACGTACTATGGACTGTGGACCATCGGCCATGGACTTTTTACTAACTTGCGGCCCTATGACGGTTCCCACAAAACTTACGATGTTCGAGAACAGGCTGGTGAAGGTTTTTCGCCACCTGCGCAAAACTGCACGCAGGCAGGAGATCACCTGCTACCGTGTGTATGATGATGATATCCCCGAATTCCCTTTCAGCATCGAGATCTACGAACAATGCGTATATGTGGCCGAATACCAGCGCCGCCACGGTATGACGGAAGAAGAACATGAAGAATGGCTGGAAAGCTGTATCACGGTGATATCCCGCGTACTGGAGATCCCTTCAGAAAACATCTTCATCAAACAACGCCAGCGTAAACAAAACCGGCAGGCCCAGTACGAGAAGCTCTCTTTCGAAAAACATGAGATGACGGTGCATGAAGCCGGGCTCAATTTCAAAGTGAACCTCAGCGATTACCTGGATACCGGCCTTTTCCTGGACCACCGCATTACCCGGGGCCTTGTACGGGATGAAGCAAAAGATAAACAGGTGCTCAACCTGTTCTGCTATACCGGGTCGTTCTCAGTATATGCCGCAGCAGGGGGCGCACGCAGCGTTACTTCTGTAGACCTTTCAAAAACATACCTGGCCTGGGCCGAAGACAATATGCGGCTCAATAATTTTGATCTTCGTTCCCATCATTTTGTACATGCCGATGTACTGCAATACCTCGATACCCTCTCTCCCAACACTTTTGACCTGGTGATAGTAGACCCTCCTACCTTTTCCAACAGCAAGCGCATGAAGGACTTCCTGGATATACAAAGGGATCATGTCAGCATGCTGAACAAAGTGTTACACGCTACCAGGCCGGGCGGCGTGATCTATTTCAGCAATAACTACCGCCGTTTTGTGCTGGAGGAAGACCAGATAAAAGCCACCAGCATCAAGGATATTACGGCACAGACGCTGCCTTTTGATTTCCAGCAGAAGATGATCAGGAAGTGTTATAGGATGGTGAAATAAATTTGCGTGATGTTCACTACTTCACGTTATCCGTTTTCCGCAATTCTTTCACCAGTTTCAGGAACTCTTTACGATAGCCGCCTTTATCCGGCCCCAGGGATCTTTTTGCTATCGCGGTTACCATAGCGGCATTGCCCCGGCCTTTGTAATTGGATTTACGCAATAACATGCCCAGCAGCGCTACGGAACCGGCAAAACGGAAATCATCCGAAGCATCTTCAAAAGCAGTTACCTTACCCGGTATCTCATAATCCATTGTAAGCGTGATGCTGTCTGCAGGCTGGCGGTACCATAGCTTTACCTCGCCCAGTACACTGTCTTCTACGGCTGCTGAGCTATCACGCGGAATGATCTCATAGAGCGCTACGGAACAGTGACCCGCGCCGATGATGCCTCCTACTACTTTATCGCCGGAGGTATTGTCTTCTTTCAGCACCTTATTTTCATAACCGATCAGACGGTAGGCCTTTACTACAGAGGGGTTGAACCATACCTGCGCTTTTGTGTCCTGTACAATGGTAAAAAGCGTGCTGCCGAATTCGCGGGCAAAGATTTTATTGGCTTCTTCCAGGTTATCGATGTAGGCAAAATTGCCATTGCCTTTACTGGAAAGCGCTTCCAGCTTGGAGTCTTTATAATCGCCCATGCCGAAGCCAAGACAGGTAAGTAATACACCGCTTTCCTTCTTTTGCATGATCAGCTCTTCCATTTCATGATCGCTGGTCTGCCCTACGTTAAAGTCGCCGTCCGTAGCCAGGATCACGCGGTTATTGCCATTGGGGATGAAGTTCTCTACCGCTATCTGGTAGGCCATTTTAATGGCGGCTTCTCCTGCGGTGGCCCCTCCTGCGCTCAGGTAATCGATCGCGTTCAGGATCTTTTCCTTCTGATCACCTTTGGTAGCCGGCAGTACTATGCCCGGTGTACCCGCATAAGCTACGATAGCTACGCGGTCATTGGCGCGAAGATTATTTACCAGCACGCGGAAGGCAGCCTGCAGCAGGGGCAATTTATTCTGCGTGCCCATAGACCCGGATACATCTATCAGGAATACCAGGTTACTGGCGGGCAGGCTGTCTATATCTACCTGTTTGGCGCGTACGGCTATCTGCAGCAGGTTATGTTCAGGCTCCCATGGACAAACCGCATACTGGCTGTGGATGGCCAGCAGCTGGTTTTTACCGGGCGGAGGATAATTGTAATGAAAGTAATTTACCATCTCCTCGATGCGCACCGCGTCTGCAGGTACACGTTCTTTCAGGCGTACAAAGCGTCGGATATTACTATAGGCGGCGCGGTCTACATCCAATGCAAAGTTGGAGGTAGCGTTTTTTCATTAGTCTCTACAAACTTGTTTTCGTAAATGGTGCCATAGGTCTCGTCAAAGAAGGTGTTGATCCCCATGCCTGTATTGCCGTAATTGGGATTGGAGCTGTGCGCAAAACGGGCTTTGGCCTTTGCCTTGGCGATGGCGATCTCGCTGGCGGTCTTTTCCTTGTCTTTCGGCACCAGGGCCACCAGCATACGGCTAACGCGGTCTATGGCGATGGTACGGCTTTGATACCCGGGAAGTTCGAACAAAAGATGGGTGCTACCGGAGGGTATGACTATACGAAAAAGGCCATAGGAGTTACTCATTACCTTAACCGTATCATTCACAACGCTCACGGTTACCCCGGGCAAAGGATTATGGGTAATACTGTCTTCTACCGCTCCCGTTACCCATGTTGTTTGTGCGCCCGCTGGTACAGTGGATAATATGCAGAAAAGCAATGCTAGGAGCTTACGCATGACTAAAATTAATAATTAATAATGAATAATTAATAATGCGTGCACCAATACGGTACTACATTCTTATTTATTCATTATTAATTATTTATTCAATGAGCTGATAGATCTCGGGGAGGTTGCGTCCCAGGCCATCGTAATCGAGGCCATAGCCCAGGAGAAACTTATTGGGTACTGAAAAACCCAGGTAATCGATCTTTATGGGATGCTGCAGCGCTTCCGGCTTGGTGAGCAAAGCTGCGATCATCAGCTTTTTGGGCTGCTGATGCTCCAGCTGGGGCAGGAACTGGTAAAGGGTTTTGCCTGTATCAACAATATCCTCCAGGATCACTACGGTACGGCCATAGAGATCTTCATCCAGGCCAATGGAGGTGACCACGTTGCCGGTTGATTTAGTGCCTTTGTAAGATACCAGCTTAATGAAGGAGATCTCTGCCTCGATGGTAAGATACTTGAAAACATCGGCGGCAAACATGAATGAGCCGTTCAGGATGGCAATGAACAGGGGTTTTTCTCCCGCCAGGTCTTTACTGATCTGCTCTGCCATTTCCTTTATGCGAAGCTGTAATTCCTTTGCGCCGATATAAGGCTGGAACTGTTTATCGTGCACGGTTATGATCGACATACGGATAGCTTTTTAAACGTTGCTGATTATTTTCCTACCAGGAGGCGCTGACCAATCTTTATATCAGTGCCTGGCAGGTTATTCCATTGCAGCAGCTGCTCAATGGTGATATTATAGCGTTTGGCAATGCCATAGGCCGTTTCTTTTGGCTGTACATCGTGGTACTGCAGGATGCCACGCACAGGCGCCGGCTGTTGTGCAGCGGGCTTCACCGGTGCGGGCGCCGGGCTGGGTGCGGGCACGGAAGGCCCCTGGGCAGTGCTGCCAGCGGTTTTATTGCCTTCTCCAAGCTTTTTCAGGTCTTCTATCATACCCGCAGGTATGCCACTGTTACTGGATGCGGGAGCGGGAGGCGGCGGTGCAGGAGCTGCCCCCACTCCTTCTTCCGGTACATCCTTTATACCCTGGCCTTCCTTGCTGAGTGAGTAATTCTCTGCTTCTTCATCTTCCTTGGCTTTGGATCCTTTTGCCAGGCGGGGGGTGTTGCTGGCGTAACCGTCGAGGGCCAGCTTTTCACCTGCAGCGGGCTCCTCTCCTTCGCGTAGTTTATTACGCCTGCGCAGCCATTTCATCTGGATACCTTCTGCCTGGGCAACAGCATGCATAGTTTCCCCGGCCGCCACTACGTGGTAGTCATCTTTTCCTTTCTTTGCTTTCTTCTGCAGGAAGATGAGCATATTGGTGGTAAGCGGTGCATCGCTGGACAGATCGTTATACTTCAGCAGCCTGCTGAGGCGGATATGCTGCTCACTGGCCACCTGGATCAGCGACGTGCCGGCGGGCAGATATAGCACCTTACGGCCGTTGATCTCAAACAGGCCCCTGGGATACTGCTTTGCCGCGGCCTGTTTCGCAGGCGTTTGGGCAGCCGCCCCCGGCTTACTGGCAGCGGGACGCTCCTGTACTGCCGTACGGCTATTGCTGTTCTCAGCCGGCGTGCTTTTTGCCAGTCCTAATCCCTCCTGCGTGTACTGGTCCAGTTTATAGTCTTCAATTATTTTAATCAGCTGCTGCGGGTACGTTTTGCTGGTAGCATAACCTGCCTGTTTCAGGCCATAGGCCCAGGATTTATAATCTTCCAGGGCAAACTGGAACAGGAAAGCATAGCGGGGATTGTTCTTCAGAAAAGCAGAATGATCGCGGTAGGAATCTGCGGCGCTGCTGTATTTACGGAAACATTCCTGGCGGGCGTCATCATCATATTTAACAGTTTCTCCCACCCAGTTGTTCTTACACTTGATCCCGAAATGATTATTGGAATTGAGCACCAGCCATCCGTTTCCGCTCTGGGTTTCCAGGATACCCTGGGCCAGCTTGATAGAGGCCGGTATGCCCGAACGGCGCATCTCATCAATAGCAATATCCTTGTACCGGGCAATATATTGCTGGGTGGTGAGGGTTTGTGCTTTCAGCAAAGGCATGCAGCCAATAAGAAAACTAACCACTAAATAAAATTTTCTTAGTTGCATGATGAAAATTTAATGGGAAAGTAAATAGTATGCTGTTGAGTTAGTTGTTTTTTCTGATCACCAATAATCCGTCACGGATGGTGAGCAGCAATTGTGTGGCCCTGTTGTCTGCCTTCACTTTTTCACAGAACCGCACCATGGCTTTGGCATTGCTGCTTTGCTGCTGTTCTTCCTGCAGCACTTCGCCATGATACAGCACATTGTCTGCCAGTATAAAACCGCCCGGGCGCAGCTTATCCCACACCAGGTCGTAATAGCTGTCATAGCCTTGTTTGTCTGCATCGATGAACACCAGGTCAAAAGTTTCCTGTAGCTGAGGAATGATATCGGCGGCCTTGCCTATACGGAGTTGTATCTTTTGTTCAAGCCCGGCTTCCTTAAAATAACGTTTACACATTTCTTCGCGCTCTTCATTGATGTCAATGGTGTATAAAAGGCCGTCGGCTGTTAATCCCTGTGCCAGGCATATTGCAGAATACCCGGTGTAAGTGCCTATTTCCAGTATGCGGCGCGGCTGCAGCATCTGGCTGACCATTGTAAGGTACTGCCCCTGCAGGTGGCCGCTCAGCATGTGTGGCTGCTCCACCTTCAGGTATGTTTCACGGTTCAGGCGGTTCAGTACACTGCCTTCAGGGCTGCTGTACTTTTCCGCGTAGGCATCTACCGCTACAGGAATAACGTCCATATGCAACGAAAAAATTTCTGCAAACCTACGGAAAAAAAGCTAAAAAAGGCTGAACGCAGAACACCTGAAGCAACATGCAATCTGCATGCTGCTTCAGGTGTTCTGCGTTCAGTAACTTATCAGAAGTTGGGTCTTAACTTGTTGGTGGTGTAGAATACGCGGAAGTATTCAACTACTTCATCTGCGGTATCGAACAGTTTGAGCAGACCAAGATCTTCCGGACTGATATTGCTTTCCTTTTCCATCATCACCGTGCGGATCCAGTCCAGCAGCCCGCTCCAGTACTCTTTACCTACGAGCACCATCGGGGTTTCCGTCATCTTCTTGGTTTGGATAAGGGTGGCTACTTCGAAGAATTCATCCATCGTACCAAAGCCGCCGGGCATCATCACAAAGCCCTGGGCATATTTGGTGAACATTACCTTGCGCACAAAAAAGTAGTCAAAGTGCAGGTTCTTGTCGTGATCCACAAAGGCATTGGGATACTGTTCATGCGGAAGGGTGATATTAACGCCCACTGACTTTCCCTTCCCCATCTGTGCGCCTTTATTGGCAGCCTCCATTACACCGGGGCCACCGCCGGATATAATACCAAACCCGTCCTCTGCCAGGCGGCGCGCTATTTCCACGGTAAGGTCGTAATATTTATTACCAGGCCTCGTCCGGGCAGAACCGAATACTGATATACAGGGGCCCATTTTGGCCAATGTTTCAAAGCCTTCTACAAATTCAGCCATGATCTTGAAGATCTGCCAGCTGGAGTGGGCTTTGGTTTCTGTCCAATCTCTCTCTTTCAGGTTTTTTAAAGTACCATTCATCTTTCATTATATTGATCTGTACAGCAATTTAGGTATTTAAGCGGTCTTATAAAAAAAGAGCAGGTAACTTGATAGAAACCTGCTGTACATTTAACACGTTATGAACGTGCAGTCGCTTATGTTCAATAAGCGCTGCATTATCTTTATCTAAAGTCAGCTGTTTATTTTTGCTATAGACGGAAGTCGTAAAACCGGTATATTATGCACATGCCTTCACGTACAGAAAGCTCTTTTTGGTGCGCTTAGAAAGAATTATAACGGGTTAGAAAGCGATGAAACACTGATCTGCCTGATGCATAATAACGTGGTTTTGACAAAAATTAATAATAATGTTCCTTATATCCTAATTTTTTATTAAAAAGTTTTGTTTTCCGTTTTTCAGGAGCCTGGTGCTGCCGTTCCATATAAAACTACCGCTGAGCCCATCGGGCAATGTGATCTCTGCAGACACACCGTCGCTGCCGATACGTTTAAGCTTGACCGTTATATCCCCTTTGGGATGAGGCATGGCGCCTGAAACCTCCTGTAAGGCCCCCATGGCGGGTTGTATCTTCACTGTTTCAAAGCCGGGCTTGTCAGGCATAATGCCACAGATGGTTGCCAGGAAATCATAGTTGGGACTGGCGCTCCATGCATGGCAGTCAGACCGCGTGGGCTCAGGATTCTCTGCAAAGGTGGTTAGTCCTATCTGCAGCATATCCCGCCAGGGCTTTAGCTGACCATAGTATAAAGATGCCATGCCTGCCTTTTTAAGGGCCTGGTTCAGGTAAAACCGGTAATAGAAAGTAGCCTGGCTGAGTGTGCTGTCTGCAAGCACCTGTTGTAAAACGCTCTTCTCTTTCTCCGCAGGTATGGCGCCTGCCAACACGGCAATAATACCGGCATGCTGGCTGAATGTTTTACGTTCAGGTGTATTGGCCATTTCATTGCGGCCCTGATCAAAACAGCTTGCATAAACAGCCTGGTTAATATCGGCCGCCAGCTGCTTATAGTGCTCCGCTTCGTGCGGATGACCATAGTATGCAAACAAGGCCGCGGCCTGCTGCAAGGTGTAGGTATACTGCAGGGAGATCACAGATGAGTTGCCATCCGTAGCGCCATCGGGCGTACCATTGGGGAAGGCCCTGTTCCAGTCAACAAAGTTCCACCAGCTCATTGGTCCCAGCATATGTTTGCTGCTGTCGATATGTTTTTCGTACCAGTCCAGCACACCGCGAACAGCCGTGAGGTATTGCAGTATAAAAGCATCGTCCTTACGGTGCATCCAGTAATCGTATACCATAGATACCCAGTAGAGGGAAAACGGCGGGATCACCTGCAGGCGGTTACTGGGATAGCGGCCTTGTGTAAGGCCTTCCGGTACACGGGAACAATAAAAATCGTGGATCGCCTTTCGCATGAGGCGGTCGTCTCCTGTTACATACAGTGATATGAGCGATTGAATGCGGGTATCTCCTTCATATTGCAGCTGCTCATAGTACGGGCAGTCAAAATAAGTTTCGCCGGCGCATAACCGCGCTGTACGCCATCCCACATCCCATATCGCTTTCAGGGTGGTATCGTTGCTGGAGAAACTGGCTTTCTGCACAAAAGGATAGCCGGTATACATGCCCTGCAGGTCTTCCAATACCAGGGGCTCATTACCGGTGGTAATATCCAGCTGCAGGTAGCGATAGGTGCGGAACCACAATGGGCGGAACAGGCGTTTATTGCCGCCATCCGGCTCAAATATATCGAAGTTACCCCTGATCTCACGGCCTGCTATTTCGTTGCGGTTACCCTTTCCCTGCGCATTGAACAGGGCTTCTGCATAGGTCATTTTAATACTGCTGCCTGCGCCTTTGCTGACGGTTAGTTCGGGATAAGCTACGGTGTTAAAGGTCTGATCCAGCAGGATGCTCACCTGTTTATTGGCAGGTATTGTCAGCGGCCTGGCACCCCGCAGGAAATCATCTTCCGCTGTAACACCGTCTGCCCTTCTCACTTTCAGCAGGCGCTGCGGGGTTTCTTCCATCAGCGGGATGCTGCGGGGCGTGAGGCACCAAAGGTTATCAGAGCCCTGGCCTACGGGTACCGGGGTACTGACACGGACTGCGTCCGGCCACTTTTCATCGTTATAATCCGGCTGCTCCCATCCCCAGGGATAGTTTGCTGCCTTTACCCGGTCGCCGGGTCCGATCACCATGTAACTGTGCAGCCGCGGCCCGTTGTCTATGGAGCAGGGCTGATAAGCTTTATTGATGTATACCTTCCAGCTCTTGTCTGTATTCACTGCTTTTTCATCGCCGGTGTCTCCCTGTACCACCAGGGCTGTCTGGTTGGACACCTGGGCCACCGGTGCGTATACGCCCATGTTCCAGACAAGAGCTGCCAAAACATTACGCCCGGGCCGCAGGTATGGCGCCAGGTCTACTGTTTCAAAATTCCAGTTATAGAGATCTCCGCGGGCAGGGCCGCTGCATACCGGCTTGCCATTTACCCAGAGACGGTAGCGGTTATCTGCGGAGATATGAATAATGTAGTGTTCCGGCTGGTTTACCAGCTCTATTGTTTTACGGAAATGATAAACGCCATAATCGCGTTGTGCGGCCTGCGGAGCAGCTATCCAGGAAGATTTCCAGGGACTTTTCAGTATTGCCGGGTTCACCGGCAGTTCCTGTGCAGACAGCCTGCAGGAGAATAGAATGAACAGACAGAGTACATGCAAGATAGATCGCTGCATACGTGGAATTTGTTCAGTAAGATAAGTAATAATGCAGGGAAATTGTCCCAGGGTGTCCTAGTGGTTTGCGGCTATTTCTTCCGCCAGTCCGAAGGATAAAGTCATTCCTGCGCCGCCAAGACCATTGATGATGGTGACATCTTTTTCGGGATGGAGTAGCAGGTGGGCGTGGCCATTGGTAAGTTTGGGGTAGATACCATGCCAGCGTTCCTGGATGGTAAAGTCCGGGGCCTGGAGAAAACGGTGCATGTATTGCAGGATGAGCTCATTAACGAATTCCCTGTCAAAGGGGACAAAATCGGATCCGTATTCATGAGAGTCGCCGATGGTCAGTTCACCGGCCCCGTTCTGCGATACGAGTACATGTACGCCCCATTGCAGGTGTTGGGGCATTTCATGTGCAATACGCTGCCGCAGCGCAGCTAAACTGCTGCAGGTATTAAAAGCCGCATAGTGCAGGAGTGTTAGCCCTGCGCAGAGCGCGGGACCCAGTTGCCATTTGCCCGGCTGGGGCACTGTACGCATCATCTGCAGCTTGCATTTGGTAAGGCTGGCGGTTGCAAATGCCTGGGGGTATAGTGTTTCGAAATCAGCGCCGCTGCAGAGGAATACCTTACCTGCTTTCCAGAATCCTTCACTGGTTTCGACGAAAGGCATGGAGATACCGTTAACCGGCGTATTGAAACACATGGTTACCTGCAGCTGCTCTTCGAGCCAGGCAGCAATACGTGCGCAGGCTTCCCGCGGGTTCACCGTCATTTCGGTTGGACTGTACATAGCGCCCAGCAGTCCGGCAGTTTTTACGGCGTTGCTGCGGGCGCTCACCTGATGTGGTGTTAATAATTCGCAACTGTACCCATTGCCTGGCGTTTTTTGCACAAACTCCTCCAGCACGGCCAGCTCATCTTTCTCATACGCCAGGTGCAGAGAGCCGGTTTCATTGCATTCCAGGCCAGTGGCATCCGCCAGTTCTTTCCAGATACGGCGGCTGGCCATCGCACGGGCGTAGTGTTCCCCCGCCTGCTGACCAACAGGCCATACCAGCCCGAAGTTACGGATGGAAGCGCCCAGGGCGCGGCTGTTGCGTTCAAATATCACCCCCGCTTTCCCTGCCTGGCAAATTGATAAGCTATCGCGAGACCTGCTATTCCGGCGCCAATGACGGCGACATCTGCTTGTTTCATTCGTACAAGTTAGCACGTTTGAAGGTTTGAGGGCTTGAAAGTTAAGTTTGAAGATGTCTAAATGTTTGTGACACCTTCAAACCTTCAAACTTTCAAACAACTATTCATTGTAGGATTACGTCCATAAAAAAGGGATAAGGCGGTATACTGCCCTATCCCTTTGCATATCTTTCAGGGTGATTATAAGCCTACGTTAAAGCCCGCCGTGATCTGCGGACGGTTCTGGTAGGGAGAACGTACATTCTGCAATACATCATACAGCACCATGATGTAGAAGGCCGAATAACCCGAGCCCAGGGGCTGGGAGTAACCACCGCCCAGCAGCAGGCTGGATACGCCGTAGCTGGTTTTGCTGGTTAACTTCGGATCTACTGTATAGTCGGTATACTTTTCACTTACATGGTTGTACTCAGGCTGTGCATGCAAAAACAGCATTTCCAAAGGATATATGCGGCCCCATACGCCACCGCCAAAAACGGTATACTGATAGCGGTATGCAGTTCGTCCGCCATACTCTTCTTTTTCAGATGCATACTGCGCATTCAGGTTAACGCCTGCGGCAAAGAGGTCAGAAAAACGGTAACCTATTAATGGCGATACATTGATGTTGGTATAATCACCGAATACAAGGCCCAGCGAGCCCCCTATCATCATCCGGGAGGGATCAAAGCCACTGCGGGATGAGGTATCCGTTTTATAATACTGTGCATGCGCCAACCGGATACCACCCAGCAATAACAGGCATAAAAGCAAACGTTTCATAGTTTTCTTGTGTTTATGTGGTATGTAACTATACTAGGGAGTGTGCGTGCACTTCAGAAAGAAGGGCACAAAGTAGCCCGGCGGGCTCCGTTGAAAGCACGGTTGGGATACAACCCGGTATACACAATCCCGATCTCGTAAGCGCCACGGCGGCCGTTGGAATTAGCCAGCTGCGAAGTGGTTACATCATAGCTGAACATCATTCTCACCCTGGATATTTCATAGCCTACCAGGAACACCGCCGCATCACTGAAACGCAGGTAAGCACCGCCAAACACCTGCTTGCTGCCATCGCCTGAAAGGTTATAGGCAACGTTACCACCTGCTACAATCTCCCTGGATCCTGCCTGGCGGGCATAATAAGCGCCGGGGTTAACGATCACGTTATCGCTCACTTTAAAGATACCGTTCAGGAAGCCGATATAACGGCGGTCTATCTGGTTATTGCCTTCATAGAAACTTTCGTGCGGCTTGTTCACGTGCTGTACTGAAAGGCCACCATTAACATAGATGTTATCTGTAGGGAAATAAGCATAGTTCATGCCCACCTGTACATCAAAGTAATTCACTTTTGACTGTGTGATTGGTTCTGCTGTGGGCAGCTGCGAATCAAAAAACTTACCATTCCACTGATCGCCGAAGGTGAGTTTGGCGATATCCACCCGTTTACTGGCGGAGCCCATGTTAAACCCAAGGGAAAGCAGGCTGCTCTGTCCCAGCAACTGGTGATAGGCTACTGATCCATACACTTTGGTAGAGGTAAGGTTACCACTACCTGCCACATCGCGCAGCACTACGCCGCCAACACCTACCCAGCCATATTCCAGCCGGTCGCGGAACAGCTGAAAATCAGCAAAGGCTGACATCGTTTTATACGGCACGGGTATACTGGCCCATTGGTTACGATAGTTCACACCTACCCGGTAATTACCGTCGGGAATAAACCCGGTATTAGCAGGGTTGGTGGTAAGCGGGGAATTGAAGAACTGCGAAAAGTGCAGATCCTGCGCGGTTACCTGTGTTGTTGTGAACAACAATACGATACCGGCTAAATAATATTTTACTTGCTGCTTCATGGCTCATCATCTTAACAAAGTGATATTTCCTGTCTTGTTGGCTGTTGTTCCGTCGCTGAACTCTACATTTACTACGAATGCGTATGCGTCCATGGGTTGCACTGTGCCTTTGAACCGGCCGTCCCAGCCTACGCCTGGATCATTCGATTCAAATACCAGCTGTCCCCAGCGGTTGAATATCTTGAAATTGAACTTCGCAATGCCGAAGCCGCGTACCATCAGCACATCGTTCATACCGTCTCCGTTCGGAGAGAAAGCATTGGGTACGTCAAACAGCGGTATTACAATGGCGGCCACCTGTTTACAGATGGTATCCGTACAGCCGGCGGCGTTAGTAGCCAGCAGGCAAACATCATAGGTACCTGTCTTGTTGTACTGGTGTACCGGGTTTGTTTCTGTAGATACCTCTCCATCGCCAAACTCCCACAGGTAGCTGATGGCGCCGATGGTCTGGTTGACAAAGGAAGTGGGCGTATTTTCCACCGGCTTCACCGGGGTAAAGGAAAATTCTGCAGAAGGCGGCCCAAACACCGTGATCGTAATAGACGTATCGTCTGTTATGTTACACGTGTTATTATCCACCACCTGCAGGCTTACGGTGTAAGTGCCCGGGTTCGGGTAAGTATGTACCGGGTAGGCCTCTGTAGAAGGCTGGCTGCCATCCCCAAAGTTCCAGGTAAAGCTTTCGCCGCCCTTGGTAGTATTGTCAAAGCTGATGGTAGAAGGTGCACAGGAACTATCCGGCGCTATGAAACTGGCAACCACGTTGGCGGCCACACGCAGTACCAGCGTATCTGTATGCGGCGCGTTACAATAGTTGGTGTCTATCAGTGTAAGCAGTACCCTGTAAATACCATCCTGCGCGTAACGGTGTGCATACGGGAAATCGTCCATACCCACGGTATCTACCGGTGTGCCGTCGCCCAGGTCGAGCAGGAAGGAATTACGCTGGAATGGCTTGCCTTGCGGCGCAACAGAATTGTTGGTGAACAGGTAGCGCAGCTCTTCACAGGGCGGCTGCCTGTCTGCAGTGATATCTACCGTTGCCTGGTCTGCACGGATGCGCACATCTGTGTATGCGGTATCGCAACCATTACAGCTGGCGGGATCGCATTTGATCAGGCGTACCTGGTAATCGCCGATCTGTGAATAGGTATGGGTAACGGTATCCTGTGTGCCGCTAACCTCCGGACTGCCGTCACCAAAGTTCCATGTCCAGGTTTGCGCGGGTATACCGGTCGTATCTACAAAGGTGATGGTAGCAGGTACGCAGTAGTTACGTTTCCTGTCCAGCGTTTTAACGCCTGCTTTCACACCGTCCAGGTTGAAGGCGATCTTTAACGCGCCCAGGTTACAGAAAGGCGGCGGCGCTGTAGCGTAAGCACCCGGCGTGGTGGGATAACGCGGTTTGGCCTGCGTATTGGCAGACACATTACACCAGGCGCAAAGCCCCTGGTAGATCACACCGTTACGGTCAAAACGGCTGGTACCGCCATCTACGTGCTCATACAAACCATTGCCGCCAAAGAAGCTGGCAAACAGCACATCCGTAGCATCACGCTGCAGCACAAAGAAGTAGAAGTCCTGATCGTCTGTGGTACGCTGTAAAGGATTCTTGGTGATCAGACCGCTGGTGCCTGAGTTAGGATAACGAAGTGATTTATTGATACCACCGCCCCAGCCAGACACATACACATTCTCACACCTGTCTACCAGGAAAGCTACAGGCGACAGGCTTGGATCTGCGGCCTGCTTACCAAAGGTGGTGGAATAAACAAAGTCTGAAAGGTTGGGCTGCAGTTTGGCGATGAACTGTTTGGAATTGTCGTTATAAAAAGTACCTGTACCCGGCGGTTGCCGGGTAGGCCAGGCGCCGTCTGTAGTGCCCATTACATATACAAAACCGCGTGCATCCAGTTGTATGCCGTAGATCTGGTCTGCCGCTACATTATTGGCGCCCAGGAAAGTGCTCTGCAGTATTGTGCCGCCATCGCTGGTGATGTGCGTGATAAATCCATCACAGATACCGCCGCGGTAGCCGCCATAGACCACCCCGCCGGTAGTACGAAAATCTGAACTGGCCGTGCCGCCTGCTACATACAGGCTGCTTCCGTTCAGTGCAAGCACATAGGCTGCGTCTTCTTTCGAACCGCCTATAAAACTGGCCCATACCAGGTTGGTACAATCAGGATTGATCCTCATCACTACCCCATCCTGTATGCCGCCGAAACCACCCTGGAAAACATTGCCCGTAGCGGGGAAGTCCGCAGAGCGGGTACAGCTGGCAACAAATACATTACCCGCGCCATCCAGCACTACTTCACTGCGGGCATCGTCTCCATAATTGCGTAGTAATACCCAGCTGCCTGCCTGGCGGTTCTCGCGCATATTCACACCATCATCACCGGTGCCCCCGATAATGATGGAACCGATGCGGGCAGTACCCGTGGCATTCAGCTTTACAATAGCAATATCCCATCCGCCGCGCGTGCCTACCACCGTGTTAACAGGAAAATTGCCGGAAGTGGTTCTTCCGCTGATCACCAGGTTGCCGGCCGCATCTGCAAAAAGGCTGTGCGGCTGTTCATCACCACTGCCGCCAATATAAGTGGCGTACACCAGGTTACGGCCATTCGGCGTAAACTTGCTGATACCGATATCAAACTGGCCGCCTGCAAAAGCGTTCTGTACAGCGCCGGTAGTTACAGGGTATCCCTGCGCCCACACAATACCACCGCCATAAAAGTATCCCTGGTTATCATACGTAGCGGTAAAGCCCCAGTTATCTGAACGGGAGCCGGATACGCTGGAAAACACATAGGTGGGATCTATCACAAGCGGGTATTGCGGATCATAAGACCCGGACACTTTAAAACCAACTTTGCTGCCGCTTAAACGGTAGCTAACTTTTACGGGCACACGCTGGTTGGTTTACATAACTGGTATGCATAAGGCATCAGTTCGGTCGTGGTGCCAACAGAGGTAGTGATTTCAAGTTGTTCTTTCTTTATTTCAAGCTTTGTGGCGCCGTTATACTGCAGCTGTATCCTGGATGGATCGGCTCCAGGTTGCACAATAAGATCATACTTCAGCTGGGACGCTTCTGAGTATACCTGCATGTCGATACCTGCGTACAGGTCTTTGTACATTACGCGCTGGTAAGACTTTACATTAGACTTCCAGCGGGAGGAATCGTTTCCAATGATATAGTTGCTGTACCCATCAACCGGTTTATCCGGTAATACCTGCGGGTTGACGGCTGCGTTCAGAAAAGTAACCTCATAAGCATGCCCCCTTACCACTGGTTTCTGCGGTTTTTCAACACCGGGCACTTCTTTGCCATTGCTCTTGGAGAGATCAGGGTTTGCTACGCCTGTAGCTTTTTTTGCGTCATAGTCCACGGTAGGAGTACTATTTGGCTCGGCATGGCCGTGCAGGTATTCTGTCAGCCGTACATAGTCATCCTTATTTAACAGATAAAAGGTGAAGCCATTTTTTTTCAGAAAGATGGTTCCGCCGCCCAGATCCGTTTTATATAAGAAGTCTCCCTCCCACTGGCCTTTGTTCTCAACAAACTGCAAAGGCGTGAAATTACTGTTCTCCTGTGCCTGAGCCGGGGCTAAGATGAGCCAAAGAGCAACACTCAAAAAACCGGCAAGGAAAGTAAATTTCAACGGAATAGATTTTACGTTTTTTTCCTTAACTAATATACTACAATTAACGGGGAAAGCGGTTGTTTTGTTACCAGATCCCAGGTTGGAATTTATACTCAACCAGTTAAGTTATACGAAAAAACGGATAAACAGGTTGCGTTTTTCATACACAAAAGATTAGGAGGTTTCCGGCTGGATAGCCAGGCAATAATACAACGTTTTCACCGTTGCAAAAATTGTTTATCCTCCCCTCTCTTTATTTTACCGCAACAAGGTGATACTGCCCGTTCTATTGGCTTTTGTGCCATCGCTGAACTCAACGTAGATGGAGTAAGCATACGCATCCATTGGCTGCAGGTTGCCTTTAAAGCGGCCATCCCAGCCTACGGAAGGATCATTAGACTCAAATACCAGCTGCCCCCAACGGTTAAAGATCTTCAGGTTAAGCCGTGCTACCCCGAAGCCTCTTACCAGCAGTACGTCATTCTTGCCGTCCTGGTTGGGAGAAAAGGCGCTGGGCACATCAAACAGCGGCGATACAATAGCGGCTACTTCCTGGCAAAGGGTGTCCGTACAGCCAAACTGGTTAGTGGCGTACAGGCATGCATTGTAGGTGCCGGTGGTATTGTACTGATGAACCGGGTTGGTCTCTGAAGACGTTTCGCCGTCCCCGAAATCCCAATGGTAACTGGTGGCGCCAACTGATTCATTTACAAACCTGACAGGTGTATTTTCCTCCGGCTTGGAAGGCGTAAAGGAAAAACCGGCTGATGGCGATCCGCTGATGACGATGGTCCGGGTAGTTTCATCCCGGATATTACAGGTATTGTTATCCACTGCCTGGAGGGTAACGGTGTAGGTACCCGGGTTCTGATACACGTGTGTGGGATAGATCTCGTCAGACAGCGGGCTGCCGTCGCCAAAGTTCCAGGTGAAGGTTTCCCCGCCGCTGGTAGTATTGTTGAACTGGATGGTAGCCGGTGCGCAACCGCTTGCAGGCGCTTCAAAGCTGGCTACTACGTTGGCGGCCACACGCAGGGTGATGCTGTCTGTCTGCGGGGCGTTACAGTAGTTGGTATCCACCAGGGTAAGCGTTGCCCGGTAGATCCCTTCTGCCGCGTAGGCGTGCGTCCAGGTGCCCAGGCCTACGGTAGCGGTGGGCGTACCATCGCCAAAATCCAGTATAAAGGACTGATTGGTAAAGGGCTTGCCGGCCGGCGGCTGAGAGTTATTAGTGAACCGGTAGTTCAGGTCCTGGCAGGGCTCCAAGCGGGTAGCTGTGAGGTCTACCGTAGCCTGGTCGTCCTGGATCCGGATATCTGCATAAGCAGTATCGCAGCCGTTACAGCTGGCGGGATCGCACTTGATCAGGCGTACCCGGTAATTGCCTACCTGTGTAAAAGTATGGGTAACGGTATCCAGGTTGCCGGTAACATCGCCGGAGCCATCGCCAAAGTTCCAGGTACGGCTTTGGGCAGCAATACCGGTTGTATCTACAAAAGTAATGGTAGCCGGTACACAGTATCTTGTTCTCCTGTCAAGCGTTTTAATACCTGCCTTCACACCATCCAGGTTAAAGGCGATCTTCAATGCCCCATAGTTACACATGGGCGGTGAAGATGCAGGAACCGTCAACGGGTAGCGGGGCTTCGGCGCCGGACCGTCATAACACCAGGCACAGATGCCCTGGTAAATGACGCCATTGCGGTCAAAACGGCTGGTACCGCCATCCACGTGCTCTGCCAGCTGCTGGCCGCCAAAATAACTGGCAAACAGTACGTTGGTAGCATCCCGCTGCAGCACGAAGAAATAAAAATCCGCACCATCCGTGCTGCCCTGCAGCGGGTTCCTGGTGGGCAGCCCCCTGGTGTCTGAGTTGGGATAACCCAGGCTCGGGTTGATACCGCCACCCCAGCCGGAAACATATACATTCTCGCATTTGTCTACCAGAAATGCAACCGGCGATATACTCGGAGTGGAAGCGTTTTTACCAAAGGTGGTGGAATAGACAAAGTTAGACAGGTTAGGCTGCAGCTTGGCGATGAACTGTTTGGAATTGTTATTGTAGAAGCTCCCTGTTCCCGCGGGCTGCCGGATGGGCCAGTTGCCCTCCGTAGTGCCCATGATATACACAAAGCCACTTGCATCCAGTTGCACACCGTATATCTGGTCTGCCGCTACATTATCCGCACCCATGAAAGTACTTTGCAGTATACTGGTCCCGTCTGCCGTAATATGGGTGAGGAAACCATCGCAGATACCGCCGCGATAGCCGGGATACACCACCCCGCCAGTAGTACGGAAATCCGGGCTGGCGGTGCCGCCCGCCACGTACACGGTATTGCCGTTAATGGCAAGTACATAGGCGGCATCTTCTTTTGAGCCGCCGATAAAACTGGCCCAATCCAGGCTGCGGCAATCGGGACTCAGCCGCATAACCACCCCATCCTGCACCCCGCCAAAACTGCGCTGAAAAGCGCCCGCTGTTACGGGGAAATTGGGAGAGCGGGTACAGCTGGCCACATAAATGTTATCCGCCGCATCCACCACTACCTCACTACGGGCGTCGTCGCCATAGTTACGGAGCAGGACAGAAGCCCCCAAACGGCGGTCTTCACGTATGTTCACACCATCGTCCTGCGAACCGGCCACACAAAGGGCGCCAATGATGGCTGAGCCGGTGGCATTCAGTTTCACAATGGCTATATCCCAGCCGCCGGGGTTACCTACCCGGTTGGTAAAGGGAAAATCTGAAGAATTGGTGGTACGGCCGCTAACGATCAGGTTACCCTTGGAATCCACGATCAGGCTATGCGGCTGCTCATCGCCATTACTGCCAAGATAGGTGCTGTAGATCTGTGTGCGGCCATTAGGCGAGAACTTGGTAATGGCCATGTCGAACTCACCGCCCTGGAAAGAACCCTGTGCAGCACCCGGTGTAATAGGGTAATTTCCCGGGTTGAAGGAAATGCTGCCGCCATAAAAATTGCCCTGCCCGTCATAGGTGGCGGTAAAACCCCAGTTATCCGCCCTGGCGCCTGAGATGGCAGAAAACACATAAGAAGGATCTATTACCAGCGGATACTGCGGATCATAGGAACCGGCCACCTTAAAGCCTACCTTGTTGCCATTCAGCCGGTAACTCACTTTTACGGGCACACGTTCATTATTCACATACTGGTAGGCAAAAGGCATCTGCTCGGTCACCGTGCCCACAGAGGTAGTTACCACCAGCTGTCCCTGCCTTATCTCCATCCTGTCGGTTCCTTCATATTGCAGCTGCACATCCGAAGGATTACCACCGGGATGTACGATGAGGTCATACTTCAGTTGGGACGCTTCCGAATATACCTGCATGTCAATGTTCTTATACAATGACCTGTAGGTGACCGACTGGTAAGACCGCACATTGGACTGCCACCTGGTGGAGTCACTGCCCAGGAAATAGTTGCTGTAGCCTTCAACCGGCTTATCAGGTACGATTTCCGGGTGCTGCACGGCGCCCAGGAAATTCACCATATAGGCGTGGGCTTTCACTTTGGGCCGCTGCCCCGGTTTATCATTACCCGGCTGCGTTGGCTTGCCAGCTGGAACTGCACCCGCTGTATTTCCGGCAGACCGCACATCGGGATTCACATAAGGCGGTTGCCCTTCTACACGGGCATGGCCATGCAGGTACTCATGCAGCTTATCCAGGTCGCCCGGGTCAAACAGTTGAAAAGTGAAGCCGTTCTTCCTGAGATAGATATAAGAGCTGCCAACATCTGTTTTATATAGAAAATCGCCCTTCCACTGGCCTTTGTTCTCTACGAACCGCAGGGGAGTAAAATTGGTGCTGGCTGAAGAAGACTGACCTTTCAGCTGCCCGCAATGGAGCACAACCAGCGAAATACTCAAAAGAAGGGCAAGGGAAATGATTCTCATAGCTTTAAATCCATAGTCCATAATCCATAGCAAGCGCTTGTTCAATGGGTGTAACGAAACAAGCTACAGAAATGTCACAGGTGAAAGAAATTTTAGTTGGCCAATGACCGATAGTCCATAGACCATCGACTCTATTAACGTATAACCGCTCAGGAAATTTTGCTCCACTGGGATTTGCCCCGTTGAGAAGCTAAAAATTCCCGCAGGGGATGATTGTCGGGTAGTGCCAGGTCGGGATCTTCCTGCAGCAGCTTCTCTGCGCAGCTGCGTGCTGCATCCAGGATGGGACGGTCTTCCAGGATGTCTGCCAGCTTGAAGTCCAGCACCCCGCTCTGCCGGGTGCCTTCCATATCGCCCGGACCGCGGAGTTCCATATCTTTCTCTGAGATGATAAAACCGTTGTTGGTCTGCACCATTACGTTGATCCTTTCCTTTGAATCCACGCCCAGCTTATAGCCGGTCATCAGTATACAATAGGATTGTTCCGCACCGCGCCCTACCCTGCCGCGCAGCTGGTGCAGCTGCGAAAGCCCGAAACGTTCGGTACTTTCTATTACCATCACCGAAGCATTGGGCACGTTCACGCCTACTTCAATTACGGTGGTGGCTACCATGATCTGCGTTTCATTACGCGCAAAGCGCTGCATGTTGGTTTCCCGCATTTCCACCGGCTGGCGCCCATGCACCATGCTGATATAATACTGTGGTTCGGGGAAAAAGGCTTTCACCTCTTCGTAGCCCTTCATCAGGTTCTCATAGTCCATCTTTTCAGAATCCTCTATCAGGGGGTATACGATGTAAGCCTGCCTTCCCTTCCTGATCTCTTCCTTGATGAAATCCATCACCTGCGGCCGCTGGTACTCGGTACGGTGCACGGTGGTAATGGGTTTACGCCCGGGAGGCATTTCATCTATAACAGACACGTCCAGGTCGCCGTAAATAGTCATGGCCAGTGTACGGGGAATGGGCGTGGCCGTCATCACCAATATATGCGGAGGAATGGTATTTTTTTGCCACAGGCGTGCCCGTTGGGCCACACCGAAACGGTGCTGCTCATCTACAATGGCCATGCCCAGGTTACGGAACACCACTTCATTTTCCAGCAGGGCATGGGTACCGATCAGGATGTGCAGGCTGCCTGCTGCAGCCGCCGCCAGTATCTCTTTGCGGGCCTTGCCTTTTACGCTGCCGGTGAGCAGCGCTACCTTTAAGTCCATTGCCTGCAGCAGTTCGGAAATGCCTTTAAAGTGCTGCTGCGCCAGTATTTCCGTGGGGGCCATCAGGCATGCCTGGAAGCCGTTATCTACCGCCAGCAGCATGGTGAGCAGGGCTACCATGGTTTTGCCGCTGCCTACATCGCCCTGCAGCAGGCGGTTCATCTGGCGGCCGTTCATGGTATCCAGCCTGATCTCCTTCAATACACGCTTCTGTGCGCCCGTAAGGGGAAAAGGCAGGTGATTGTTATAAAACTCGTTGAAATAATTACCTACCGCCTCAAACACGAAACCCTGCGACTGCTTATGCCGCCTGATCTTGATGCGGCAGATCCTTACCTGGGAAATGAACAGCTCCTCGAATTTAAGCCGGCGCCTGGCCTGCTGCGCCTCTTCTTCCGTAGCTGGCAGGTGGATCTTAAAAAAGGCCATGGCCCGCGGCATGAGGCGGTATTGCTGTATAACCGGCTCGGGCAGGTTCTCCGGTATCTCCAGGGGAGACAACTGCTCCAGCAGGTTGAAGGTCAGCTTTCCGATAGCCTTTGCCGTTAGCCCTTTGGCTTTCAGCTTTTCAGTGGTATAATATACCGGTTCGAGGAACTGTTTACCGGTGGCGATATGCTCTGTGAGCAGGTCCATTTCCGGATGCGCCATCTGCAGCACACCGTTGAAAACGGAGAGGCGGCCAAATACCAGGTAGGCCACCTGTTCACGCAGGGCTTTCTGCATCCATTGCCAACCCTGGAACCATACCAGCGCTATCTCCCCGGTTTCGTCCCGCAGGGTGGCCACCAGCCTTTTACCACGCTTTTCGCCCACAACCTCCAGCGAGGTAATGCGGCCACGTATCTGCACATAATCCAAACCGCCATGCAGCTGCGCTATTTTTTCCACCTTGGTACGGTCTACATAACGGAAGGGGAAATAATTGAGCAGGTCTCCAAAGGTGTGCAGGTTCAATTCTTTGCGCAGGAGCTCTCCCCGCTGCGGGCCAACACCCTTCAGGTATTCTATGGGATTGGATAATATGGCTACTTGTGTTGCGATGGGAATTGATTTTTAAATACATGGCCCATGGTTGATGGTCCATGGCGTATACAGCTATTCAGGCCGCAAAGTAAAAACTAAATAAAATAAAAAGTCCATGGAAGATGACCCCATGGACTTTTTTTCACAACAATATTTTAATCAGACGGTCCATTGGCCATGGATTATGGACCATGGACTTCCCGGATCAATCAGCTATTGCTTCCACTTTACCGGATACAAACAGTTTCATCCACTCGGTGGTCACAGATTTGGGACGCTCGATAGAGAGGCCCAGGGCCCTGTCCCAGCAAAGGGAAGCCAGTACGCCCAATGCACGGGAAACGCCGAACAGCACCGTGTAGAATTCATACTCTACCATGCCGTAGTGTACCAGCAGTGCGCCGGAGTGTGCATCCACATTGGGCCAGGGGTTCTTTACCTTACCCAGCTCCTGTAAAATGGGGGGCACGGTTTCATAAACCATCCATACAATGCGTACCAGCTCATCATCAGGCAGGTGATTTTTGGCAAATTCCATCTGTGCAGTGAAACGCGGATCGGTTTTACGCAGTACTGCGTGGCCGTAACCAGGCACTACCTTACCGTCTGCCAGCGTTTTGCGCACATACTGCTCGATCTGTTCTTTGGTAGGCATACCGCCCCCCAGCTCTTCGCGCATGCTCATGATCCAGCGGATCACTTCCTGGTTGGCCAGACCATGCAGGGGACCTGCCAGGCCGTTCATACCTGCGGCAAAAGACAGGTAGGCATCGCTCAGGGCAGAACCTACCAGGTGAGTCGTGTGGGCGCTTACGTTACCACCCTCATGATCAGAGTGGATGGTCATGTAAAGACGCATCAGCTCTTTAAAGCCTTCATCGTCATAACCCAGCATGTGGGCAAAGTTGGCCGCCCAATCCAGCATGCCATTAGGTTGTATATGATCGCCATTCTTGTACTTGCGGCGGTAAATGTAAGCAGCGATGCGGGGCAGGCGTGCAATGAGGTTCATGGTATCCTCATACATGTGGCTCCAGTAATCCTTTTTGCTCATGCCTTCTGCATAAGCTTTGGCAAAAGCAGATTCTGTCTGCAGTGCCATGATACCCACCGTGAACATAGTCATGGGGTGTGTGGTCAGCGGCAGCGCCTCAATAGCGGCAAACACGTAATTGGGTACATGCGAACGGCGGGCCCACATGCTGGACAGGTATTGCACATCTGCCTCAGTGGGTAATTCGCCTATCAGCATCAGATAAAACAAACCTTCAGGTAAAGGCTCCCTTCCACCCTGCGCTTTAGGCAGTTGCTCCTGCAGCTCAGGAATGGAATAACCTCTGAAACGGATCCCTTCGTTCGCATCCAGCAATGATGTTTCTGTTACCAGACCGGTTATACCACGCATACCCTGATACGCCTGCGCAATAGTAACATCATCAATCTTTTTTGTGCCATGGTTCTTTAACAGGTCCTTGACTTCTGCGCTAAGCTCATCAGCCTTTACCTTGAACTTTTCTTTTATATACCCCATTTTAATACGATAGTTTGGTAGTTAAAACAAAATCGATCAATTGTCAAAAGTAATGATTTGTTAACTAAGATACTACGTTTTTAGCAGCCGATAGTCGTTAGCCATTAGCGGATAGCTATTGTAAGCACTTACAATACAATCATTTACAATACACTTTGCAAGAAGAAATATAAATATTAAAGAAATGTGAATTTTTAGCTGACGGCTGACAGCTAATGACTAACGGCTTAATTATTTAGGCGCTCTCATGTACAGCCAGATAGCCAGGCCGCCGAAGATAAAGTTCGGGATCCACACCGCCAGCAGGGGGTCCAGGTTAGCCTTGGTAGAGAATACCGTAGAGAACTGCAGGAAGATTATATAGGATGCGCTGATCACGATGCCCAGGGCCAGGTGCAGACCACTGCCTCCCCTGATCTTACGGGAAGCAATGATAGCGCCTATCAGGCTCAGGATCACCACGGCCGCTGCCGACGAGGTACGGCGGTATTTTTCTACGTAATAGATGTTCAGGCCTTCTGCTCCGCGCAGCTCTTCACGGGCAATAAATCTATCCAGCTCTGGTGTGGTCATGGCTTCCTGGATATTGCGCTCTTCCACCAGTTCCTTGGGGGTAAGCGCCATCTTCAGCACGGTATCCTGCTTGTTCCACCAGGTTTCGTGCAGGTGATCGATCCGGCGCATGGAAACATAGTCCAGTTTCCAACTGCTGCTCACCGAATCCCAGAGGATACGGTCAGCCCGCAGCTTGAAGGTCATATCCAGCCCTTCTACCTTTTCCATTACAAAGCCGCTGCCGCTTTTGTAATTAGGGTCATAGGTGGCAAAGGTCACATAGGTAAAACTGTCTATCCGGGTAGTGCGGTCATACTGGGTTTGCCCTACCCCGCGCGACCTGATATAGGTATTTTCAAAGGCGGTACGGATGCGGTTGGCATTTGGTACCACCCAGCGGTTGCCCATCCAGAGGATGCCGCCAAAGAGCAAAGCCCCTATCACGTAAGGACGCATAAAACGCCGGAAGCTTACGCCGGCGGTCAGGATGGCGATGATCTCCGTACGGTACGCCATCTTGGAGGTGAAGAAAATAACGGATATAAAGATGAACAAAGGGAACAACAGCGCCGCAATATGGGGAATGAAGCCGAAATAGTAGTCTACCACGATGGTCCTCAGGGAGAGATTATTATTCATGAAGTCGTCCACCTTTTCCGTAATATCGATCACTACTGAGATGATCAGCAGCACCATGAGGGAATAAATGAAGGTACCTATGAACTTACGTAGTATATACCAGTCGATCTTTGTCATCAATATTTTTTTGCGCAGGCAATATAGTAATTAGTTGTCAGTTGTCAGATCCAGCGCTTATCCGTTAGCCATGGTCATGCATTAACGGCTGATCTACAATCTTGTCTGCAGCTGTTTTACCATGCCCGTTTTCCAGGCGGCAAAGGTGCCTGCCATGATATGCTCCCGGGCGGCTTTTACCAGCTGCAGGTAAAACGCAAGATTATGGATGCTGGCCAGCTGCATGCCCAGTATTTCGCCGGCGGCAAACAAGTGCCGCAGGTAGGCCCTGGTGTAATGGTTACTGGCAAAGCATTGGGTTTCTTCATCCACCGGGGAGAAATCGGTAGCCCATTTCTTATTCTTGATATTGATCACGCCCTGCCAGGTAAACAGCATGCCGTTACGCCCGTTACGGGTAGGCATTACGCAATCAAACATATCTACCCCGAGCGAGATATTTTCCAGGATGTTCCAGGGGGTGCCTACGCCCATAAGGTAGCGGGGCTTATCAGCAGGAAGAATGTCACAAACCAGTCCGCACATATCATACATCTCCTGTTCCGGCTCTCCTACGCTAAGTCCGCCGATGGCATTACCGGCGCATCCGCGGGCTGCTATCTCGGTAGCAGAAATGGTCCGGAGATCCTTATAGGTACTGCCCTGCACTATGGGGAACAGTGTCTGTTCATGACCGTAAGCCGGCTGCGTTTCCTGCATCCGTTGGATACAGCGGTCCAGCCAGCGATGGGTCAGCTCCATTGATTTACGGGCGTAGTGATATTCTGAGGGGTAAGGCGGGCATTCGTCAAAAGCCATAATGATATCAGCCCCGATGGTGCGCTGAATATCCATCACACTTTCTGGTGTGAACAAGTGACGGCTGCCATCAATATGCGACTGAAATACCACCCCTTCTTCCTTTATTTTACGGTTGGCGGCCAGTGAGAACACCTGGTAGCCGCCGCTGTCTGTCAATATCGGGCGGTTCCAGCCGTTAAAACGGTGCAATCCCCCCGCAGCCGACAATACTTCCAGGCCGGGGCGCAGGTACAGGTGATAAGTATTTCCCAGGATGATCTGCGCCTGTACATCGGCACGCAACTGCTCCTGTGTAACGGCTTTTACGCTGCCCACCGTGCCTACGGGCATAAAAATAGGCGTCTCTATAGCGCCATGGGCCGTGGTCAGCACCCCTGCACGGGCACGGCTGTTCGTATCTGTTGAAAGAAGGTCAAATTTCATGTTAAATGCCAAATACCAAATACCAAATCCCAGAATCCAAAATGGGAAATGAGCTGCAAAAGTAACGGAAATGATCTTATGTGCCCTTCACCCTTTGGAATTTGGGTTTTGGGATTTGATTCTGGGATTTGGGATTTCATATTTGGAATTTAGGAATTTGGGTTTTGGTATTTAAACATATATATTTGTCCTCATATGTCGGAAAGCCTGGGTTTAATAACCTTCTATGTTTTTGCTACTATTGCCGGTATACAGGTGCTGTACTACCTGGTATTCTTTTCCAGAGTAGCATTTTACCGCCGCAAGTTCGAGAGCGACGGTACACCGGAAAATCCCTTTTCCCTGATCATTTGCGCCAAGAATGAGGAACTGAACCTGCAGAAGAACCTGCCCACGGTGCTGCAGCAGCGTTATGGCTCCATTCAGCAGCCAGACTATGAAGTGATCGTGGTAAACGATAATTCTGAAGATGATACCAAGTATTACCTGCGTTCTATCGAAACAGGATACCCGCATTACCGTCATATTGAGCTGAAACAGGCGGCCAAGTTCATCCCGGGTAAAAAATACCCGCTGTCTATCGGCATCAAAGGCGCACAGCATGAGCATGTGCTGCTGACAGATGCAGACTGCCGCCCTGCCAGCGTTAACTGGTTGTCTATCATGAGCCAGGGTTTCCGCGACGGAAAGGAGATCGTACTGGGCTATGGCCCCTACCATAAAAAGCCCGGCTTCCTGAATAAGGTGATCCGGTATGAAACGGCTTTCAGCGCCCTGCAATACCTGTCTTTTGCGATGGCGGGTATTCCCTATATGGGTGTAGGCCGTAACCTGGCCTATAAAAAAGACCTGTTCTTCCGGAACAAGGGCTTCACCAATCACCAACACCTGGCGTCCGGAGATGACGACCTGTTTGTGAACAGCGCGGGTAACGCCCGCAATGTAGCCGTTGTGATAGACAAACAGGCCTTTACCTACTCTGAGCCAAAAACCAACTGGAGCAGGTGGTTCCGCCAGAAAACCCGGCACATGAGCACCGGCAAACATTATCGCTTTGGCCATAAAGTGCTGCTGGGCCTGTTCTCCCTCACGCATTTCCTTTTTTATCCTGCTTTTATTGTAAGCCTGTTCTACCAGCCGCTGATGCAATACGTGCTGGCAGTTTTCGGCGCCAAAATGCTCATCCAGTCCGTCATCTTCTTTTTTGCCCTGCGCAAGCTTGATGAGGCAGACCTCTTCAAGTTCTCCTGGCTGATGGACATCTTTATGTGCCTGTATTACATTATCTTCACGCCGGCTTTATTTTTCAAGACTAAAAACCATTGGTAGGAAGCAGCAGCTGTTAGCTACTGGCTGCCGGCTGTTAGCTCAGACCCTGGTTCAGAATATCATAGCTATTGGATCATTAGCGAAGTGCTAAAGGCCAATAGCTAACTGTTTTTACACCATGGACATCATTCTTAAATACTTCTCTGATTTTACGCCCGCGCAGCTGGACCAGCTGCAGGCGCTGGATGCTTTGTACCGCGAATGGAATGAAAAGATCAACGTCATCTCCCGCAAGGACATAGACAGCCTGTACGAAAAACATGTGCTGCATTCCCTGGCCATAGCCGCAGCCGTAGTGCTTCCAGACAACCTGCAGGTGTTAGACCTGGGTACGGGCGGGGGCTTCCCCGGCATTCCACTGGCCATATTGTTCCCGGAAGTGAAGTTTCACCTGGTAGATTCCATTGGTAAAAAGATCAAAGTGGTGCAGGCGGTAGCCGAAGGCCTGGGACTGCAAAACGTGACTACCGCACACAGCCGGGTGGAAGATATCAAAAACCGTAAGTTTGACCTGGTTGTTTCCAGGGCGGTGGCCCCACTGGGCGACCTCTGGAGATGGAGCAGGCCCTTGCTGAAGAAAGGGCCCGAAGGCCGCCCCGGCGGGTTGATATGCCTGAAGGGGGGAGATCTGACACAAGAGATCTCCGAGAGCGGATGCCGCCCTACTATGGTGGAGATCTATAAATTATTCCAGGAAGAATATTTTAAGGAGAAGTATGTGGTGGCGGTGAAATTATAGCAAACAATTCGCCGCTAATATACTGGTGTCTACCCCGCCGCCCAGCACAAACAAATACGTTTTCAGGGAATGATAACACTCCAGTGAACGGCGCACCGCCTTATAATTCTTTGAGTCAATCTCATACCCGCCGGCTACCTGCACAAAAGGATCAAAAATGTCAAAGTCTATGGGTACGTGGGGTACAATATCCGGCTTGTTGTAGATCCGGTAATTCTGCGGGACCGTCTTGTTGTACATCGCCGCAAAAGTACCATCGCCTACCTTGGGCGATGCATAGGTGTATACTGAAAGCCCTTGTCCATTCGGACCGGAATTAGCCATATACGCGGCATACATGGTAGCCAGGGCGGCGCCCAGGCTATGACCTGCCACTACCACGGGCACCTTGCCCGTATCGCCCCCGAATGTAAGCGATGGCTCAATGGCCGCGTCTACCAGGCGAAGATTGGCAGGACCCTGGTTGGGCACATTCAGTGTAAGCGACTGGAAAATGGTGTAAAAGCCGCTGGCAACATAACCGCCATTGGGGGCACGGTCAAAAGCAGTGCGGAAATCATCAAAATCATCATACCATTCTTCCCAGGTAAGGGTACCGCGAAGCGCTACTACGTAGTTGTAGGGCGCAGCCAGGCTTTTGGCAATAAAGCCGTAGTAGCTGGGCGTCTGGTTAAACCAGAAAAAGTCCGTCATCTGGATGTTGAATACCAGCTGGTAATTTTCCTGGAAAGATTTGGGATAGGCCGACAGCGGCGGGTTCAGATTGTTGCCGGTACTTTGGTAAACGTCATAGGCAGTTTCCACACAGTTACCATACTGGATAGCCTGCGTAACAGGTACCTGGATACTTGTAAGGGAGTCCATAAGAAAGGATTTTGAGGGTGATTGAATAAGGCCTTTTTGAAGAGACCAGCGTGAATGTACAACAAATCCTGACGCTAGGTCTCTTCTTCGCGCATTATTATTTGTTTATTTTGACAGGCATCCGCATCCATCCGCATTCAGCATATCCTGGACCGGATTCAAACCGGCCATTTGCTCAGGCACATAGGAAGTAAAATCCCCCGTGTTTCCAAGCTACAATGGAATATTCTCTTCCTTCTCACCGCTGTCTGTTTCCAGGGTAATATGGTTGATACCCAGGTGCTCCAGCTCATGCCGCAGGGTTTTCTTGAGCCGGGATACCTCCTCTCTTTTCAGTTGTTCATTTACCAGTACCTGTGCTGTAAGGGCCGTTTCTGTAGTGCTCATAGCCCAGATATGAATGTGATAGATGTCTTTAATACCAGGTATCTGCAGGGCCAGTTCCCTGACGCGGTTAATGTCAATACCCGGCGGCACGGCATCCAGGGATAGCCGCAGGCTGTCACGCAGCAGGTTCCAGGTGCCTGCAATGATCACCACCATAATGAGCAGGCTTACCACCGGGTCTATCCAATACCAACCGGTACCTATTATCAGCAGGCCGGCTATCACTGTGCCCAGCGATACCAGCGCATCGGCCAGAAGGTGGAGATAGGCCCCTTTTACATTCAGGTCGCTCTCCTTATCCCGGAAAAACAGGAAGGCGGAGGCCGCATTAACTCCTATACCGACGGCGGCTACAATGGCCATGGTGCCACCGGGCACCGGCGCAGGGAGGGAAAAACGCCGTATGGCCTCATAACCAATGGCGCCAACCGCCACCAGCAGGATAAGGGCATTCAATAACGAGATCAAAATGGTACTTTTACGGTAGCCGTAGGTATAACGTGAATTAGGCCTGATGCGCGCCAGGCGGAAAGCCAGCAGCGAAAGCACCAGGCTGGCCACATCGCTGAGATTATGCCCTGCGTCTGAGATAAGTGCCAGGGAATCAGTGATAATTCCTATTACAAACTCTATGACCACAAAGCCCAGGTTCATCACAATTCCCCAGATAAAGGCCCTGTTCAGGTTAGCACTGCCGGAAGGCAGGCCGTGCGAATGATCATGTGACATACGTAAATTTAGGAAAGTTTAAAGGTTTGAAGGTTTGACCCTTTGAAGGACGTCCTACCTGTTTGGACACCTTCAAACACTTAAACGCTCGAACTTTCAAACTTTTTTTCTGTTCGATAAAATATCAGGCCAATTCCTTCGTCTTCCTAACTAAGATGAAAGAGTTGCTCCTTACAAAAACATCTATGGCCTTAGAACAAAACGAGCGCATACAGCAGACCGTTCAGAAGGAGCGCAAGCGTTTGTTACATTTTATCAGGCAACGGGTAAATAATGTAGCGGATGCGGAAGATATCTTACAGGATGTGTTCTACCAGTTCACCGAGTATTTAAGGTTGGGCAGCCAGATAGATTCCATTACCGGATGGCTGTTTGCCGTAACACGGAACAAGATCACCGACTGGTTCCGTAAAAAACGGGAAACTACCTTTTCTGACAACACCATGGAGTTTGAAGGAGAAGAAACGCTGTTCCTGTCGGAAATATTAGCCGATCCTTCCGCCAAAGCAGATTCGCCCATGCTGCGGAAAATGCTGTCTGAAACCATTATGGAGGCCATAGACGAACTACCGGCCGAACAAAGGGAAGTATTCCTGCAGCACGAAATAGCAGGCAAATCATTCAAGGAAATGTCTGCCGAAACCGGGCTGTCCATTAACACCCTGTTGTCACGTAAACGCTATGCCGTATTATACCTGCGGGAAAGGCTGGCGGAACTGTACCAGGAACTATTAAATAACTAACTAAAGTAAACTGTCGATATCATGAGACGTAAACCAGGATTAGGTGTGCTTAAATTCATTGTCTTAGGCATACTCTTCCTCACCCTGATTGGATTTGTTGTAATGAGCCTCTGGAATTGGCTGATACCCTGCCTGTTCCATGGCCCCTATATTAACTTCTGGCAGGCATTGGGCCTGTTACTGCTCGGCAAATTACTATTCGGCTGGCACGGCCACCACGGCGGATGGAAAAGAGACTGGAAAGAAAAGATGCGCCGCCGCATGGAGGCGATGACGCCTGAAGAGCGTGAAAGAATGAAAGAAATGAGAGAACGCTGCCGCCAGCGCTTTGGCGGCGGTTTCTGGGAAGACAGAAAAGAAACACCCGGTACAACAAGCGAAGAACAGTAAAAAACATATTACTATGCTACACGCCATTCTTAAACACACTGAACCTTTTGCTATGACAGGTATCTTCAAGACCAATATAGCTACCCGTGAGGACAGGCAGTACATGATCAATGTAATAAAGCATCATTTTGATGTAGACAGCTGCTATGTAGACCTGGAAGATTGCGATAAAGTGCTGCGCATCACCGGTATGACAGTAGACGAGTACACGATGATCTCGTTTGTACGGGCAGCATGGATTTCTGTGTGAAATACTGGAATAACACACAGCCGCCCTATTCCACCCTCAAACTTTTTACAGGGTTCATCAGCGCCGCTTTCACGCTTTGATAGCTTACTGTCAGCATGGCAATGATAATCGCCAGTAACCCGGCCACCGCAAACATCCACCACTCCAGGCTGATCTTATAGGCAAACTGCTGCAGCCAGCGATCCGTTGCATACCAGGCCAGGGGAAATGCCAGGAACATGGCGATGGCAACGGGTTTCAGGAAACTGGCAGACAACAATGTGAAGATATTGCTTACAGTTGCGCCCATTACTTTACGCACACCAATCTCACGTGTACGTTGTTCTGCAGAGAAAGCGGCCAACCCAAACAATCCCAGGCATGAAATGAAAATAGCCAGAGCAGCAAAGATGTTAGACAATTTGCTGACCACCTGCTCGCTGTGATATAGCCTGGCATATTCCTCATCAGAGAACTGGTAGGTAAATGTAAATTTTGGGTTCAGCGTTTTGAAAAGCTTTTCAAGTCCGGCGAGCACCTCCCTGGTTTTACCTGCGCGGGTGCGCACCAGGATATTCCCCCAGGATTCCTGTTCACTCAGCCGGATAAGGAGCGGCTCTATTTCCTTGTACATGGAGTTGATGTGAAAATCTTTCAGCACGCCAATGATCTGACCGCGGCGATTGCCCCACAACATGGTTCTGCCGATGGGATCTGTGTAACCCGTCTTTGCCAGGGCGGTTTCGTTGATCAGGTAGTTGACGGAATCTGTACCATATGCCGGGGAGAAATCACGGCCCTCTTTCAGCTGCAGGCCCATCGTCTTCACAAAATCATAGCCCACTACCGCATCGGCAAAGAACACTGCCTGCGCGGGATCTTTCCCTTCCCATTCCGCATCTCCTATGTGGTGATTGATCTGCGTAGGAGATTCTTTCATTCTCGATATACTGAGCACACCACGCATATTAAGCGCCTCCTGTTTAAACAAGGCGTATTTATTGACCAGTTCTCCTTCCACCGGTATATAGATCAGGTTCTCGCGGTTGTAGCCAAGGTTGGCGGTCTGCGTGTAGTCTATCTGGCGGTAGATCACGATCATTCCTGTGATGAGGACAATGGAAAGCATAAACTGGAAAACCACCAGGCCTTTACGTAAGAAGGAAGCGCTCCAGCTGAACTTTAAACTGCCTTTCAACACACGTACCGGCTGCAGTGACGATAAGAACCATGCAGGATAGCTGCCGGCTATTAATCCCGTTAAGAGCAACAGGCCTGCCAGCAGGGCCCAGAACAAGGGCTGCGTTAGCGGCAGCGATAATTGTTTACCCGTGAGCTGGTTGAATGCCGGTAATAAAGCCGCTGCCATGATCACCGCCAGCACAACTGCAAATGCAGTGATCATTAATGCTTCGCCGGTAAACTGCAGGATCAGTGAAGAGCGGTACGCCCCGATCACCTTGCGCACACCTACTTCTTTGGCGCGCTTGGCAGAACGCGCGGTGGCCAGGTTCATGAAATTGATGCAGGCGATCAGCAGGATAATAAACGCTACTATGCTGAAAAGGCGCACGTATTCAATGCGTCCGCCTTCAATGTGACCATTCTTAAAATTGGAGTGCAGGTAGGTTTCAAGAAAAGGTTGCAGGGCCAGCTCATTGGTAACTGCCGGGTCTTTGCGCTGGTAGCGGTATACAAAATCCTTAATGACGGATTGTACTTTGGCGGGATTGGCATTGGCCCTTAGCTGTACCATGGTAGCCGGACTGGTATTGCTCCAGTTATATACCCAGCGGTTCTCTTTCACATAGTCTACCCATGTCCTTAAGAAATCAAACTGGTGAGATGAATTAGCAGGCAGGTTCTCAAATACAGCCGTTACCGTGAGGTCCTGCTTGTTTTCAAAACGGATGGGTTTACCAATGGCTTTCGCACTGCTGCCAAAGAAGAACTCCGCCATTCTGCGTGATATAGCGATACCGCCCGGTGCATTCAGCGCGGTTTCAGGTGTGCCCTGTAACAGCGGGTAGCTGAACATCTTAAAAAAGTCCTCACCGGCAGAACCGCCATTCATCTTACCGATAGTAGTGCCCGCCTGGAAAGTTTTGCCCCAGATGTGCTCCAGGCTGCTGGCGTGTTCCACTTCCGGTATCACTCTTTTCAGCTCGTCGGCCAGCAGGGCCTGTGTGGTGTAGTTGGCCTCCACTTTACCATCATACAGCCAGCGGCCATACACCTGGTACAATTGCTTACCGTGAACATGAAACCCATCCACGCTACGTTCATCCTGCACCCAGAGCATGATGATCAGGCTGCAGGCCAGACCGAGCGCCAGGCCCAGTATATTGATGGTGCTAAAAGCTTTATTGCGGACCAGGTTGCGCCATGCGATCCTGAAATAATTCTTTATCATAACCGGTGGTACTTGCTTCTTCAGTGGCCTAAAAATATGCCAATAAAAAAATACCGTGATTACCAGTTATTTAAAAGCGCAACGCACCTTAATATGTCCGTTAAAGGACAGTGAGCGTCCGGAATCATAGCATGCATGGTCTTTCACCGGAAAAGAAAAGCATGAGGGCCTGACAGGATGCACTTATCTGCCAGGCCCTCATGCCTGTTGATCTTAAAACTTATGCTTATTGTATCTTGATCATGTTGTTGTAACGGTCTATATCTGCCATACGCTGACTGGGATCGATCTCCAGGAGGCTTAGCTCCCGCAGGGGAACACCCAGTTCTACATCGTAGGTAGGATGCGTCCATGCCCACCATTCGTGTGTGATGCGTTTGGTATTACCTTCCTGCGGTTTTTCACCGAACATCAGTGACAATGGAATATAGTGCAGCACTTTTGATCCGTTTGTGGTGGTTACCATCAGATCAATGGGCATGGGCATATCGCCGATCCTGCGCAGGCGCACTACCGCTTTGCCATTTTTTTCGTACAGGGTATCAATACCGTAGTCAATATGCTTGAGTGTATTTACAAACAGCATACGGTACCAGTCCAGCTGCAGGCCGCTCTCCTTTTCCATTACCCGGATAAAGTCATTGGCGTTGGGATGTTTGAAGCGCCAGGTCCAGTAGTAACGCAACAAGCCTTTGTCGCGATTCTGCGTACCGATGATATACCCCAGCTGTTCCAGGAACACAGCGCCTTTGGCGTAAGCAGTGGTGCTGTAACCAAAATTGGTGTCAAAGAAATCGGAGTGTGTGCTCATGGGTTCTTCCAGCCCGCTTCTTACCAAAGCAAAGTAGCCATTATAAGATCCCGCCTGGGCATTTTCTGCCTGCAGGCTGTCAATGGTATTGTGGATCACATTGTCTTCTGCAAAGGAGGTAAAGCCTTCGTCCATCCAGGGGTAGAGGCTTTCGTTGGTGCCCAGCATCATCTGGTACCAGGTGTGCATCCATTCATGCATGGCCACCCCATAGAGGCCGCTCATTTTACCATTGCCCATAATGAGGGTAGCCATGGGATATTCCATGCCACCATCACCGCCCTGTATGAACGAATATTGTTTATAGGGATAAGGCCCGTAATGCGCTTTGATATATTCATAGGCTTTGGGCACCATTTTAGCGAGCTTCGGCCAGGTTTCTTTCGTCGTTTCATTTTCCAGGTAAAAGAAATGTGCTGTAAAGCTGTCTACCTGCTGGGTAATGTGTTTATAGTCCGGATCTGCGGCCCACACAAAATCGTGCACATTCGGCGCTTTAAAATGCCAGGTAAGGGTATTGCCCGGAGGACGGTTCACCACCGTACCCGGCGCTTCATAACCATGGCCTATCTGGTTGGGATTCTGCAAATACCCGGTACCGCCGATCACATATTTTTTATCGATGGTGATCTTTACATCATAATCACCCCATACACCGTAGAATTCGCGGGCCACATAGAAAGTGGGATGCCATCCTTCATAATCATATTCGCAAAGTTTGGGATACCATTGTGCCATGGAAAAGTCTACCCCTTCTGAGTTATAACGGCCGCTACGGCGTATCTGCACGGGCACCTGGGCTTCAAAGTCCATATCGAACACGGCTTTGGAGTGGGGCAGGATGGGTTTGTCCAGGTTCGCTTCCAGGATAGTCTCCACCACTTTAAACTGCTGGGGGCGGCCATCGCGTTTCAGTGACAGCACTTTCTGGTAGCCTATCTCATCCGGCTGCAGCTTGGAGATGCGGTCACGTACACGGGCATCCCAGTCCTGGCGGCCGTTGGGCAGCGCTTTCTTACCCAGCTCGCGGCTGCGTACATCCATCATGCTGTTAGGCTGAAATGCGTTCCAGTAGAGGTGATAGAATACCTTGTAGAGCGTATCCGGGGAGTTGTTGCTGTACTCCAGCCGTTGTTTACCGTTGAGGCGGTTGGTCTCTACATTCATCTTTACGTCCATGGTATAGTTTACCCGTTGCTGCCAACGGTCGGGCTGTGCATACAGCCCGCTGACTGCCAGTAATAATACAGGCAATGCTGCTCCTGCGATAGATAACTTCATCCAATGCTTGGTTTAATAATGCAAATTAAAAATTCCAGGTTCCAAATCCCAAATTCGAAATGATGGGCGCGCATATCTGCGTATTTCCGGGATGTGGCATACGGGACCGGGCATTTCAGGAACTACTTCCCCCTACTATTACCACGATCTCCCCTTTTACCCCCTTATCTTTGAAATGGGCGTGCACCTCTTCAAGGCTGCCACGTGCATGCTCTTCAAACATTTTGCTGAGCTCACGGCATACACAACAGGGCCGTGCAGCGCCAAAATACTGGATCAGGTCTTCCAGCGTTTTCACCAGGCGTTGTGGAGATTCGTAGAAAACGATGGTACGTTCATCCTGTGACAGTGCTGTTAACAAGGTATGCCTGCCTTTTTTAAGAGGCAGGAAACCTTCAAATGTAAACCGGTTCATGGGAATACCGCTCACCACCAGGGCGGGCACAAAAGCGGTAGCGCCGGGAAGGCATTCTACAGGCACGCCGGCGCGTATACATTCCCGTACAAGGAGAAAACCGGGATCAGAAACACCAGGTGTTCCCGCATCTGTTAGCAGGGCCATGGTTTTACCTGCCTGCAGCTGCTGCAAGAGGTGCTGCAGCACTTTATGTTCATTATGCTGATGATAGGGAGTAAGTGGCTTGTTGATATTATAGTGCTTCAGCAGTACGGCGGAGGTACGTGTATCTTCTGCCAGGATCAGTTCCGATTCTTCCAGCACTTTTACAGCGCGGTAAGTAATGTCGGCGAGGTTGCCGATGGGAGAAGGAACGATGAAGAGCTTGGACATCGGCTGTTAGCTTTTAGCTGCCAGCGGTTAGCGGTCAGCTTTTGTGCGTAGCTAAGAACTAACGGCTAAAAGCTAACAGCTAACAGCCAATAGCTTATTGAATATTTATTTCGAAAAATTCCATTACCTGGTTGGCCAGTAACTTCTGACAGGCGTTTTCAGCCAGCTGCTGGGCCTCTTCTTTGGAAGCGGCATCTATTTGCAGGGTAATGTGTTTGCCGATCCTTACATCGTGTACCTGTCCGAGACCAAGGTTCTTCAAACCGCTCATCACCGCTTTACCCTGTGGGTCGAGCAATTCTTTCAGTGGCATCACATTAATGTGCGCAGTAAATGTCATTGTGCTAAAAATTTTGAGTGCAAACCTAACTAAAATAGTTGAGAGTTGTCAAGTGCTTAGTTCCCTGCAGGAGCGCTGATCTTTCCGGGGGGCGCTACCAGCGAGAGTACCACATAGCAAATGAATGCAAAAGGTACGGCGGCATAATGCAGTACCGGGATGGCCGCCAGCACCAACAATGCCAGCAGCAGTCGCGGCCAGTTCTCTGCAGGGCGCAGGCTTTTGAACTTGAGGCTGATCATTGGTATTTCTGCCACCATCAGGTAACAGAGTACCACAATTGCCACGTACAATACCCAGATGTTCAGCAGCCAGGGCCCCAGGTTAAAGGAATTGTACAACAGGATCAGTGGAAAAGAGGCTACCAGCAGGCCTACCGCAGGTGTAGGTACTCCTATGAAAAAGTCTGATTGCCGCGTATCAAGATTGAACTTGGCCAGGCGGTACGCCGCAAAACAGGGCACCAGCAAGGCCGGGGCCAGGTTGAAATAAGATACATCGAACACATCTGGTTGCTGCATATAGGCGCTGCGCAGGAGGCGGAACAGGATCATGCCCGGTACGACGCCAAAGCTAACCACGTCTGCCAGTGAATCCAGTTCCTTGCCCATGGGCGATTGTATGCCCAGCCAGCGGGCCACGAGGCCGTCAAAAAAATCGAGCACGCCCGCCAGCACTACCAGGCCGGAAGCCCAGTATACCGGCTCCGGATTGGTCACCGTATATTCAATACCGTTAAACTCCGCGATATACTGCGGCGCATGTAATATGAAAATAATGGCGAGAGCGCCACAAAAGAGGTTTCCCAATGTAAGGACGTTAGAAAGCTGCTTCATTTTACAGTCATCGGCCCGCAGTTAAAACATTATTGCGGTGATTTTTACACATAGATAATAAATTATTTGAAACTATTACGGACAACCCTGCTATTTCTTCATCAGACTTTCAATCTCATCTGCGGTAATAGGTATGTTCTTCATCAGGTCTACATTGCCATTGGCGGTAATCCAGATGTTATTTTCTATGCGTATGCCCATTTTCTCCTCTTCTATGTAAATGCCCGGCTCTACCGTTAGCACGGCGCCTTCGGGAATAGATTGCTGGAAAGAGGGGGCCAGGTCATGTACATCCACTCCCAGGTGATGGGAAATACCGTGGTACAGGTACTTGCGATAGGCCGGACTTTCGGGGTCCTGGTTCCTGATGTCTGACTCTGTCAGCAGTCCCAGCCGCACAAATGCCTTCCCGGCTTCCACGCCCACCATTTCATGGTATTTCGCAATGGTGATGCCGGGTTTGAGAATAGATTTTGCGTAGTTGTGGAGATGCAGACAGGCATCATACACCTCGCGCTGGCGGGGAGTAAAGCGTCCGTTCACCGGCACGGTACGGGTAAGATCTGCATTGTAACCGCCATAGGCAGCGCCAAAGTCCATCAGGATCAGCTCTCCGTCCTTACACTCCTGGTTGTTGGCTATATAATGGAGTATACGTGCACGGTCGCCGCTGGCGATAATAGAATTATAGGCTTCCCCGGTAGCCCTGTTGCGAAGGAATTCATGGAAGATCTCTGCGTGGATCTCATACTCCCACACGCCCGGACGGATAAAGCCCAGCAGCCGGCGGAAGGTTTTCTCCGTAATATCGATGGCCTGCTGCATCACCTTTATTTCTTCCGGCGTTTTCACCACGCGGGTGGCCTTCAAGATCGGGGCTGCACGCAGGTAATGATGGAGGGGATACCGTGCCTTCAGCTCTTCGGCATAGCGGTAATCCCGCACAGGTACCAGGCTGGCCTTACGGTTATTTTCATTCGTATTAAGATAAATGTTTTCCGCCTCGTGGATCCACTGCTGCAGCAGGGGGTCCAGGCTGTCCAGCCATACGATGGTGGAGATACCGGAGATAGCTTCGGCCTCCCCTTTGCGCAGGCGGTGACCGTCCCATTTCTCCTTCATTTCATTGGGGCGCACCAGCACCAGTACCTCGCGGTACTTGGGATCAGGATTATCCGGGTAGAGTATCAGCATGGTATCCTCCTGAACAATACCGGTCAGCCAGTAGAGATCCGAATTCTGTTTAAAGGTATAGAGTGCGTCGCCGTTGGAAGGCAGTTCGTCATTCGAATTAAAAATGGCTATAGACTGCGGTTGCATTTTGGCAGTAAAGCGCTGACGGTTTTTCACAAAGAGCTGCGGGTCCAAAGGCAAATACTTCATAATTGTTTAATGTTTAGCGGGTTCAAAGCTACTTTTAAATTCCAAAATCCAAATCCGAGATTCCAAATCCCAGATTCCAAAACCCAAATTCCAAAAAAATGCGGAGATATTAGTGGCTGTTGCCAGGAATTTGTATTGGGGGCAGGAATCTGGTGTGGGAGTTTAGATTTTGGAATTTGTTATCCTGTAATCGAATCCATTTGATAATTTTCAATATAAAGCCTGTAAACACTTCATAATAACTAAATTTAGCCAAAACAGGGGCCGTAAATTTGAAAATATCAAAAATTCCCTAGTTTTGCTATTACACCAAAACAATCTTGCTGTATGCAAATGAGCAGCGTAAGAAATCCTGCAGCTGAACTGCGGGAGTTAGGAATAGCAGATACAGCCAACATTTATCATCAGCTTTCTCCCAGCCAATTGGTTGCACAAACAATAGCCCGCCGGCAAGGCATATTGGCAGATAACGGAGCGTTGGCTGTTAATACCGGAGCGTTTACCGGCAGATCCCCCAAAGACAAATTCATTGTGAAGGACGGGCATACCGCCGCCACTGTTAACTGGAACGAATTTAACCAACCCATTACCCCGGAGTTCTTTGATATGCTGTACCGGAGGATCACCCATTATTTTTCCGGGAAGGATGTATGGATGAGGGACTGCTACGCTTGCGCAGATTCCGAATACCGTACCAATATCCGTGTGATCACAGAAACACCCTGGGCTAATCTGTTTGCCTACAACATGTTCCTTCGCCCCACCGAAGAGGAAGTAGAATACCAGGATAATGACTGGACCATCATCCAGGCTCCGGGATGCCTGGCCGATCCAGCCACAGATGGTACCCGCCAGCACAACTTCTCTGTAGTGAACTTTACAAAGAAGATGATCCTGATCGGCGGCTCTGCCTACACAGGCGAGATCAAGAAAGGTATCTTCACCATTCTTAATTATGAACTGCCTCATTATAAAGGGGTATTGAGCATGCACTGCTCCGCCAACCAGGGCAAAGACGGCGATACCGCAATCTTCTTTGGCCTGAGCGGCACCGGTAAAACCACCCTGAGCGCAGATCCTGATCGTAAGCTGATAGGAGATGACGAACACGGATGGTCTGCAACCAACGTTTTCAATTTTGAAGGCGGCTGTTATGCCAAATGCATTGGCCTGACGGAAGAACATGAGCCGCAGATCTTCCATGCCATCCGCCAGGGAGCGCTGCTGGAAAATATCGGGTTTTACCCAGGCACCACAACAGTGAATTATGCGGATAAGGACATCACAGAGAATACCCGCGTGTCTTATCCTCTATATTATATTGACAACGCACTGGAAACATCCATTGGCAGTATCCCCAAAAATATCTTCTTCCTCACCTGCGATGCTTACGGCGTATTGCCGCCAATATCCCGGCTTACGCCCGAGCAGGCCATGTATCAGTTCATTTCTGGTTACACCGCCCGCGTAGCAGGTACCGAAACGGGGATCACAGAGCCGAAGTCTACTTTCAGTGCCTGCTTCGGGGCGCCGTTCCTACCGCTGCACCCCGCTAAATATGCGCAGATGCTGGGAGAAAAAATGCAGCGCCACCAGGTAAATGTATGGCTGGTGAATACCGGCTGGACCGGCGGTCCTTACCTGGTTGGTGAGCGTATCAAACTACGGTACACCCGCGCGATGATCACAGCGGCTTTAAAGGGAGAACTGGACAAGCTGGCTTACAAGGAGCATAACATATTCGGGTTTGCCGTTCCGGAAATGTGCCCCGGCGTACCAGCAGATATGCTGGACCCGCGCACCACCTGGGCTGATCCCGTTGCGTACGACAGGCAGGCCAGCAACCTGGCGGCTCAGTTTGTACAGAACTTTGAAAAGTATGCCGCCCAGACACCGGCGCATATCCTGGCAGCAGCACCGAAGGTAGCCATATAGCCATCAGGTATTAAAGTGCTGAATAGCAGGCATTACCGTTATAATTGCTTTCAGTTCTGCAGATACCCGTTACAACATAGTTTCGATTGCTTTCAGATTTTTAGCAAAAAGGTTAAAAAAAATTTGTAGAAAATTTAACTATTTAAAAAATATGCCTATATTGTAGGCCTTGTGCTTTTATAATTTCCACTAAACCATCAACTGTAAGTTCACGTATAGCGTATTCCACCGCTTCGCAAAACAAGTTCCAGTAATTCATCGTAATGATTTGACACAGGAACTTGTTTTGCGGAACTTACGCCGAACCCATCCTCCCGCCCCTTTTCCTGCTCATCAGCGTTTCTCCGGTAAGTATTATAAGGTTTAATGATCATTGCTGCCATTTCTTTTACTTCGTCTTTCCTTTTCTTTCATTAAGATTCTTCAGCAGGCTGCTGTTTACCTTATTATTATTTAATCTTACCTTTGCGCATGCAAATTTTAGACGGTTAAACTTGTATCAGAGGCGATTAAAGCCCAGCTGGCCACCAAAGTGACTGAATTAAAGCTCACCGGGAAAAAAATACCTCACCTGGCAGCCATCCTGGTTGGCAATAATCCGGCAAGTGAAACTTATGTTGCGTCCAAAGTAAAATCCTGTGCTGAAATAGGATATAACAGCACGTTATTACGCTTTGACGAACAGATCTCAGAGAAACACCTGCTGGACAATATTACCCTCCTGAATGAAAATGCCGATATTGACGGTATCCTCGTACAGCTGCCTCTTCCTAAACATATCAATGAAGAACTGGTGATCAATACCATTGATCCCAGTAAAGATGTGGATGGCTTCCATCCCATGAACGTAGGTAAAATGGTAAGCGGCCTACCTACCTTCATCCCGGCCACGCCCTACGGTATCATGCTCATGCTGGAGCACTATAATATTGCCACCAAAGGCAAACATGCCGTGGTGATAGGGCGCAGCCATATTGTAGGTACGCCCATGAGCATACTGCTGAGCAGGAACACCTATCCGGGTAACTGCACAGTCACCTTATGCCATTCGCAGACGGCCAACCTGAAGGAGATTTGCCTCCAGGCAGATATTATCATAGCCGCTATCGGCAAACCCAACTTTGTAACGGCCGATATGGTAAAAGATGGGGCCGTTGTGGTTGACGTAGGTATTAACCGTATTCCGGACGCCAGCAAGAAGAGCGGCTCCCGCCTGATAGGTGATGTGAAATTTGATGAGGTAGCGCCTAAATGCAGCTACATCACCCCGGTACCCGGCGGCGTTGGCCCCATGACCATCGCAGCCCTGCTGAAAAATACCTACCACGCTTCCCTGGGACAGAAAGTGCTGATGAATTAAGGCCACAGACATAAAAAAATAAGGACCTTTGAGAAAAGTTTGAAAGTTAAAGGGTTTAGAAGTTCGATGGTGTTCATGCGAGTAAGCCACCTTCAAACTATAAATATCAAGAATGACAACGGCAGATACACACATTACTGTTCAGGCAGACATGCTGCCCGTGATGGAACAGTTCTACACCATTCAGGGTGAGGGCTACCACCAGGGGAGAGCAGCATATTTCATACGCCTGGGCGGTTGTGATGTTGGCTGCCACTGGTGCGACGTAAAAGACAGCTGGGACGCTGCCCGGCATCCGCTGCAGCACGTAAACAGCCTGGCAGATGAAGCTGCCCGCTACCCCGGCCGCATCGCCGTTATTACCGGCGGAGAGCCCTTAATGCATAAGCTCGACGACTTATGCAAGGCACTGCATAAACGCGGTTTCCGCACCCATATGGAAACCTCCGGCTCTTCCCCGCTGAGCGGACAATGGGACTGGATCACCCTATCCCCCAAGAAATTCAAAGCTCCCCTGCCGGAGATCTGTGCAAAAGCACATGAACTGAAAGTGGTGATCTTCAACAAATCAGATTTTGCCTGGGCAGAAAAATATGCCGCCATGGCCAATAAGCACTGCAAACTCTACCTGCAGCCAGAATGGGAGAAAGCCGCTGAAATGACCCCGCTGATCATCGATTACATTAAAGATCACCCCCAGTGGGAACTTTCCCTGCAGATCCACAAGTATATCAACGTACCATAAGGGTAACGAACCAATGTGCTGATAAAGGAAAATATTAATGTATATCTTCGCGTTAATCCACTACCAGCACATTGCACATGAGATCTATATTCCTCAGCTATATCCTGTTAAGCTGCCTCTTCGTTCAGGCACAGACCGTAACGTACGAAACCGCCAAGAAAAAAGCACAGGCCAGCTTTGATAAGGCGATCCTGGCCGTCAGGGATTATGACGATGCTGCAGCCGTTGGCTATCTGCAGGAAGCCATCCGCATTGAGCCCAATTTTGCCGATGCTTACGGGCAACTGGGTATCACCTATGTGACGATGAAAAAATACAAAGAGGCCATCAACAGCTTTGAAAAACTGAAACAGCTGGACAGCAACGCCCTGCGCCCCGCACTGGTAGCCTACTCCCGCGCTTTAGCCGGAACCGGGCAATTCCAGGCGGCCCTGCAGCAGATCGAACAGTACATGATGGCTGGTAAAACCAACAACCCAAAAGCCGCCGGCTTAAAGACCAATTACGAATTTGCCGTGCAGGCAGCGGTACAGCAGGTGCCTTTTGAACCGCATAACCTGGGAGACCATATCAACTCAAAAGATCCGGAATATTTTCCCAGCCTTACCATCGACGATAAAACGCTGATCTTTACCCGCCGTGTGAATGGCAAGAATGAAGATTTCTTTATTTCACAACGTGACAGCCTCCAGTGGCAGGCCGCCACTGACATGGGTGAACCGGTGAACAGCGCGTTCAATGAAGGCGCACAGCAGATATCACAGGATGGTGAAATGCTGGTGTTCACGGGTTGCGAGTTCCCCGAGGGTAAAGGCAGCTGCGATATCTACTACTCCATCAAAACGAAAGATGGCTGGCAGGCGCCCCAGAATATAGGCGCTACCGTTAATACACGCGACTGGGAATCACAACCCTGCCTGTCTGCCGATAAACAAACGCTCTACTTTACCAGGGAAACACCAGACGCAGGCACCGATATCTTTATGAGCCGCCGCCTGCCCAACGGACAATGGGCGCCGGCAGAACGCCTGGGTCCCACTATCAATACCAGGGGCCGCGAAACCACTCCCTTTGTACATGCAGATAACCAGACCTTGTTCTTCGCTTCCAACGGCCATCCCGGCTACGGAGGTATGGACATCTTTTACAGCCGCCGCCAGGCAGATGGCAGCTGGGGCCCTGCCACCAACCTGGGTTATCCGATCAATACTATAGATGAAGACGCCAGCCTGATCGTAGCGGCAGATGGTAAAACCGCCTACTTTGCCTCAGACCGCTCAGACAGCCGCGGCGCACTTGATATCTATAGCTTTGAGCTGTACCCTGATGCCAGACCACTGCCCACGCGCTATGTGAGAGGTTATGTTTACGACGCCAAAACACAGCAGCGCCTCAGCGCCGACATGGAGCTTACCGACCTGGAAAGCGGCTTTACCGTAGCCCTGGTAAAAAGCAACGACAGCGGCCAGTACCTGGTGCCTTTACCACTCGGAAGATCTTATGCTTTCAACGTGAACAAACGCGGATACCTGTTCTATTCAGATAATTTTTCACTGCCACAGGAGCAAACCGCCACGCCTCCTGAAAAGAATATTCCGCTGCAGCCCATCGAAGCCAATGCCACGATCGTACTGCACAATATCTTCTTTGAAAGCAAACAATACACGCTTCAACCAGCGTCCCGGATTGAACTGGACAAACTGGTGAAACTACTGCAGGATAACGCCGGACTGGTTACTGAGATCAGCGGACATACAGATAATGTAGGCGCCGATAAAGACAACCTGCTGCTGTCTGAGAACAGGGCAAAAGCCGTAGTGAACTATCTCACACAAAAAGGCATCGCCGCTTCACGCCTGCGCGCCAAAGGTTACGGAGAAACAAAACCCGTAGCAGACAATAACACGGAAGAAGGAAGAGCACAAAACAGAAAGAACTGAGTTTAAAGTAATCAGCCTTTGATCAATGTTTTGTGGGCTTTGAGGGAAATCTTAACTTAGTGAAAAGTAAAGAACGTCCATGTTTGAGCCTACAGCATTATTCTACCAGGTAGCCCTTACCTGCATCCCCCAGATCGGCGATGTTACCGCTAAAAAGCTGATCACTCATTTTGAAAGCGCCGGCGATATTTTCAAGGCCCGGCAGCGTGAACTGGAACGCCTGCCGGAAATAGGCGCTGTACGCGCCACCGCCATCAAACAGTTCCGCGATTTTAAGCGTGTAGAACAGGAGCTCCGCTTTATTGAGAAGTTTGACATCCAGCCGCTTTTCTATACAGACCCCGGGTATCCGCATCGGCTCCACCATTGTGCAGACAGCCCCTTACTGCTGTACTTTAAAGGCAATGCCAACCTGAATGCACCCAGGATCGTAAACATCATCGGTACCCGCAACCCCAGCAGGTATGGCAGGGAAATATGCCGGGAGATCGCTGCCGGGCTGGCGGCAGAGGGCATTACAGTGGTGAGCGGACTTGCCTATGGTATCGATATCGTTGCACACCAGGCAGCCCTTGAACACCAGATGTGCACGATAGGCGTACTGGCGCATGGACTTGACCGTATCTACCCAGCGGCACACCGGTCTACCGCCACCGCCATGCTGGAGAACGGCGGCCTGCTTACGGATTTCATGAGCATGACCCTGCCCGATAAACAGAATTTTCCCAAACGGAACAGGATCGTAGCCGGTATGTCTGATGCCACCATTGTAATAGAAAGCGGACTGAAAGGCGGCTCCCTGATCACCGCACAAATCGCCAACAGCTATAGCCGGGATGTGATGGCTGTTCCGGGGCGAACAACAGATCCTTTCTCCGGCGGCTGTAATGAACTCATTAAAACCAACCAGGCAGCGCTTATTACGAGCGCAGAAGATGTACTGTTACTCATGAACTGGCACACCGCTCTTAAACCTAAACCTGCCGTGCGTCAGCCCTCCCTCTTCCTGACGCTGAATGAAGATGAGCAGCAGGTGGTATCTCTTTTCAACGAATCCACTGAACAACATCTCGATGAACTTATGCACAAATGCCCGTGGCCGGGCAGCCGGCTTACCAATACACTGCTGCAGCTGGAAATGCACAATATGATTGAAAGCATGCCGGGGCAGCGATACCGGCTTACGGTGAACGCTTAATGCGGAAAGCAGAACGCGGAACGCTTAATGCGAAATGCATAATATGTTCAGCATTAGCCCTTTATCCTTCAGCTATTGACGTTCCGCGTTCTGCATTCCCCCCGCGTCCTTCAGCATTTTTTTCTAATTCAGTAAATAGCCGTACATTTGCGTGCAATTATTTTTAAACAGACAAATAATTGCACCATGCCTGCAGGGAAAAATAAACCGAAATTTGTAGATGACGGCCTTACATTTGACGATGTCCTCCTGGTCCCGGCCTATTCTGAAGTATTGCCTCGTGAAGTAAACATCTCCACCCAACTTACCAAACAACTTAAGCTAAACATCCCCATGGTATCTGCTGCCATGGATACGGTTACTGAAGCCAACCTGGCTATAGCGCTTGCAAGGGAAGGTGGTATTGGCATACTGCACAAGAATATGAGCATTGAGAAACAGGCAGAACAGGTACGTAGGGTAAAGCGTAGTGAGAACGGCCTGATACTGGACCCGGTAACGCTGGAAGCCAGCGCCACCATCGGGCAGGCATTACAGCTCATGAAAGAGAATGGTATTGGCGGTATTCCGATCGTAGATGAGAACAGGAAACTGGTAGGTATCCTTACCAACCGTGACCTTCGCTTTGAAAGGAACGCCAAACGCCTGGTAAGTGATGTGATGACCAAAGAGAACCTGGTAACCGCTCCTGAAGGCACTGACCTGAAAAAGGCGGAAAAAATATTACAGCAATACAAGATCGAAAAGCTGCCCGTAGTAAGCAAGCAAGGTAAACTGGTCGGTTTGATCACCTACCGCGACATCCTGCAGCTCACCAGCTATCCCAACGCCATTAAGGACGAATATGGCCGCCTCCTGGTAGGCGCCGCCCTCGGCATCACCAGCGATGTACTGGATCGTGCATCGGCATTGATACAGGTGGGTGTGGATGTTGTTTGTCTAGACAGCTCTCATGGTCATGCCATTGCAGTGCTGAACAGCCTGAAGAAACTGAAAAAAGCATTCCCCAAACTGCAGGTGATAGCAGGTAACGTAGCTACCGGAGACGGCGCCAAAGCCCTGGTAGACGCTGGTGCAGACGCTGTTAAAGTAGGCGTAGGCCCCGGTTCCATCTGTACCACCCGTGTAGTGACCGGTGCAGGTTTCCCGCAATTGTCTGCCATCATGAACGCCGCCGGAGCACTAAAGAAAACCGGCGTACCGGTGATCGCAGACGGTGGTATCCGCTATACCGGCGATATGGTGAAAGCCCTGGCAGCAGGCGCTTCCTGTATCATGGCAGGTTCCATCTTTGCAGGTGTGGAAGAAAGCCCCGGCGAAACCATCATTTACGAAGGCCGTAAATTCAAATCATACCGCGGTATGGGATCTGTGGAAGCCATGCTGGAAGGCAGCAAGGACCGCTATTTCCAGGACGAGGACGATATCAAGAAACTGGTGCCGGAAGGCATTGTAGGCCGCGTTCCCTACAAAGGCACCCTGTCTGAAGTGATCACCCAGTTTGTTGGCGGCCTGCGTGCAGGTATGGGCCTCACTGGTTCCAAAGACGTTAAAGCCCTGCAGGAGGCACAGTTCATCAAGATCACTCCGGCAACCGTGAAAGAGAACCACCCGCATGATGTGGTGATCACGAAAGAAGCGCCGAACTACAGCAGGTAGAGTATAGAGCCCATGATCAATGCTCCATGCCAGTAATGTAAGCGAGAAATGTTCAGACTAAATAAAATGTAAAGGAGCTGGGAAATTTCCCGGCTCTTTTCTATTTATTCCATTTATTCCATGCACGATCGACCCGTCGTCTGCTGACTTTCATCCATCGATTTTTCACGCCCTGTTAACATCAATACCTTATTTTTGAAAACTATTGCATGATATATGGCTCAACGTAGATTCCCATCTTTTCTTCCCTGGCTGCTGAGCATCGGCAGCGGCTTGCTGTTGTGGGCGGCCTGGCCCACCTCGCCGCTCACACTGCTGATCTTCTTCGCTTTTATACCATTGCTGTACCTTACAGACCTGGTACAAAACCGCTGGGGTTACTTTGGCTGTATCTACCTGGCCATGCTTATATGGAACGCAGGCACCACCTGGTGGGTTGGCAATACCACTGTTCCTGTGAGCGGCATACTGGCCAATATCACCAATGCGCTGATCATGACCGTTCCCTGGATGGGATTCAAGAGCAGCCGCAAACGCTTTGGTTACGCTCTCAGTTATTTCGCACTCATCGTATACTGGTTAACGTTTGAATACATACATCTCAACTGGGAACTGAGCTGGCCATGGCTCACGCTGGGCAACGCTTTTGCCATGCACCCGGGATGGATACAGTGGTATGAATACACGGGCGCCAGCGGAGGTACCCTGTGGATACTAGGCGTTAATATTGCCTTGTACAGCTGCTGGCAGAAAGGCCGCAATTATCCCGCTCCGCTGTCAGATGCCCTCTGGAAAGAAGGATGGAAACCAGCTGCCGCCATAGTGGTACCCCTGCTGCTAAGCGGCGTGGTGTTTTTTTCCAACACTAACATCCTGAACGTACCCAAAGGCCGCACACTGCCCATTGTGGTGGTACAACCCAATATTGACCCGTACGATAAATTTGCGGACGGCGCAGAAGGAAAGCAGCTGGAAAAATTTATCCGGCTCACAAAGGAACTGGCAGATAGCAATACTGCCTATATCGTATGGCCCGAAACCGCACTGTTCCCGCACGGCGCCTGGGAACATACGCTGAACGAACAGCCTGTGATCCAGGACATACGGGATCTGCTGAAGCAATACCCAAGGGCCAAACTCGTTACCGGCGCCACCACGCTGAAACATTACACCAGTAAGGATGAAGCCCCCTACTCTGCCAGGAAAATGGAAAACGGCGGCTATTTCGATGCGTTCAATACCGCCCTGCAGATCGATACTTCTGCTGCCATACAGATCTATCATAAGTCCCGCCTGGTGCCGGGCGTAGAACTGATCCCCTACTCCCGCTATCTCTCCTTTATGGAAAGCTGGGCCCTGGATATGGGCGGCATCAGCGGCAGCTATGGCCGCAGCCCGGGCGTGGAGATACTGGAAAACCCGGAAGAACAGCTGAAAGCATTTCCCACTATATGTTATGAGTCCATTTATGGCGAATTTGTTGCAAGACATGTAAGACTGGGCGCCAACCTACTGTTCATCATCACCAACGACGGCTGGTGGGGGCGTACGGAGGGGCACCGGCAGCACCTGCAGTATGCGAGGCTGCGGGCCATAGAAACCCGCCGCTGGATAGCGCGCAGCGCCAATACCGGGGTATCCTGCTTTGTTGACCCGATGGGGCAGATACGGCAGGCCCAGCCATACTGGGAGGAGGCCGTGATAAAGGCCAATGTAACACCAGCACACTCTTTTACGTTCTATGTGAAGTATGGTGACCTTCTTTCAAAGGCTGCAGTGATATTTTGTATATTGTTATTAGTTTACTCGACCGTTCTGCGGTTCACTAACAGGAAAGGATATGTGGAAGGAAATTAACCATCAGGATGCCATAGGCGCCTACCAGCTAACAGGAGAAGGCGCCCCCATTGTACTGATTCACGGTTTCCCGGAAAACAGTACTGTATGGGAACGGCAGCAAAAGCATTTGAAGGGGCAGTTTACCGTAATTACGCCCGACCTGCCCGGCAGCGGTAATTCGCCGCTCACCTACCCGCTTAGCATTGAGAGCATGGCAGATTTCGTACACACCATACTGTTAGCAGAAGGGATTGACAAAGCTGTGATAGCGGGCCACTCTATGGGAGGATACATTGCGCTGGCGTTTGCAGAGAAATATCCCGACCTGGTGCAGGGCCTGGGACTGATCCATTCCACCGCCGCAGCAGATACCGAAGAAAAGAAGGAAGCCAGGCGTAAGTCCATTAAACTCATGGAACAATATGGCAGTGAGGCTTTTGTACGCCAGGCAATGCCAGGCATGTTCAGCCCGGCTACCAAAAGAGAACAGCCCGCCCTGGTTGACGCACTGATACAGTTGGGCATGCAGTGCAAAGTGGAGGCGCTTATCGCCTACTATGAAGCAATGATAAAACGGCCGGAACGGAAAACAGTTTTGCAAAAGATCGCCGCACCGGTACTGTTCCAGATAGGAAAAGATGATACCGCTGTGCCTATGGAAAGTGTGTTACCGCAGGTAACCCTGCCCTCCCGCAGCAGCATCCATATTTTTGACAACACAGGGCACATGGGCATGTGGGAAGTGGCGGATGAGTGCTCGCTGGCATTGCAGCACTTTGCTGAATACTGCCAATTGTGACATTTGAAAGTTTGAAGGTGGCACCTAACAAGTGCTCTTTCAAACGCTCAAACCTTAAACTTCTAAACCCTTTTTGACGTTCGTGAAACATCTTTCTCTCCTGATAGTATGCCTTACCTGTGTGTGCATGGCACGGGCGTCTCATATTATTGGAGGTGAAATGTATTACGAGTACCTGGGTTCTCCTCAGAGTGGCGTAAGCCGTTACCAGATCACCCTAAAGCTGTTCCGCGTGTGCGAACATGGCGGCAACATCGCAGAAATGCCTCCCAGTGTGTATTTTGCGGTTTTCAGCAAAGACAATGGCGTGCGTACCGGTCTGCAGCTGGTGAACCGCAGCGGCCCGGTGCAAACCGTTACATCGGGCCAGGTGGATCCCTGTATCGTAAACCCGCCCACGATCTGTTTTGAAATAGGCCTGTACGAAGGAGTGATCGAAGTGAACGACAATAACCTGGGCTATACCGTGGCCTTCCAGAGCTGCTGCCGTGACAACTTCATAGAGAACGTTATAGACACCCATGTGCCCAATAACCCGAACCGTCCGGGTAACGGCGCTACTTACTATACAGAGCTACCCGGCAGAAACAACGGCATCATCGGCAGTTCCAGCCCTGTATTTGCCAATGACCTGGCGGTGGTAGTATGCGCAGGTAAGAAGTTCACGTACGATTTTTCTGCCGCAGATAAAGACGGGGACAGCCTCTCCTACTATTTCTGCGATGCATATGGCGGCGGACAAACTACCAACCAGAGCGGAATACCACCGGCAGCAGCGGGGCCTCCCTATTCTACTGTTCCTTATAAAAATCCATATAACGGTTCTTTCCCTTTAGGCAGCCAGGCCTCTATTGATCCGAAAACCGGGGTGATCTCCGGTATAGCACCACCAGCCGGTAAATACGTGATCACCGTTTGTGTAGGCGAGTATCGCAATGGCACACTGATAGGCACGCACCGTAAAGATTTCCATATTACCGTAACCACCTGTACCCGCCTGGTGACAGCCGCCATGCCCGAAAAGTACGCCGATTGTAACGGCTACACCATCAACTTCGTCAACAACAGTACACCCGGCAAAATCTACTACTGGGATTTTGGCGATGGAACCGACAGCACCACCACCAGCCTGGATACCATTAAACATACGTACCGTAACGACGGCGTTTATACTGTAAAGCTTTATGTAGACCGTAACAGCGCCTGCGGCGACAGCGCCACCGCTACCGTATATGTATTCCCGTTATTACGACCTGATTTTACCTTCAGCGGTTTGTGTACCACGCAGCCTACCCGTTTTCAGAACACGTCCAATACCAGCGGCCGTAATGACGCCATTAACTATTACCGTTGGGACTTTGGCGTTCCCGGCGCCGATAACGATACTTCGCTTGCACGAAACCCGGTGTTCCAGTACAGCACCCCGGGTCAATACAATGTGCAGCTGCTTATCCGCACCCAGCAGGGCTGCGAGCGCACCATCTATGACTCCATTACCATTTACGACAGGCCGCCGCTGACCACCACCAGCGATACGCCACTTTGCCATAAAGATGCCATGCAGCTCCGTGCAGAAAGTATTGTGAACGGCAGCTATGCCTGGACGCCCAGCAATTATTTCATCACCGGCGCCAATACCGCCACCCCCACCGTTAACCCTGATGTTGATACCGCCTACACCGTGACCTTTACGGATGTTACCGGTTGCGTAAACAGTAAACGTGTAGCCATTGATGTGAAAGACACTTTGCTGGTGTATGGTCCGGCAGACAGTACTGTTTGTACCGGTGACACCTTATCGCTCAAAGCGCAGGCAGATGGCGCTTATGCCTTTGCCTGGTATGATCTCAGCAATAACAGCATTATCAGCAACAGCAGTGAAGCGCAGGTAAAGCCTCCGGCGCCCGCTGCTTCCTATGCAGTGCAGGTTACACTGGGCTCCTGCAGCTCACGCGATGCGGTGAATTACCGCGTGGTGGATCCGCCAAATGCTTATGCCGGAGAAGATACCACCATCTGTTATGGAGACCGTGTAACACTCAGCGCCAGCGGCGGCAGCATTTACACCTGGACACCAGCTGAGGCAGTCAGCTCGCCCACGCGTGCTGTTACCACAGCCAGGCCGCTGACCAGCACAGATTTTATTGTAACGGTGAGGGATATACTGGGATGTCCCAAACCTGTAAACGATACCGTTCGCATCAATGTAACGCCACCCGTCCCGGCCTTTGCGGGTAATGATACCATCCTGATAAGGGATCAGCCATTCCAGCTGCACGCCACCGGCGGCGTGCACTATGTATGGTCGCCGGCAGATGGCCTGAACAATACAAATACAGATACGCCCTGGACCAATATCAACCGCGACTTTACCTATACGGTTACCGTATATACCGAAGAAGGTTGCTTTGCCAGTGATGATATACACCTGCGTTTTATCGTGGGGCCCGATATTTATATTCCTACCGGCTTCTCTCCCAACGGTGACGGGCTGAATGATATTTTCCGTCCGCTGCCCGTAGGCATTGTACAGATGGATTTCTTCCGCGTGTTTGACCGCTGGGGTAAAATGATGTATTCCAACACGGAATATATGAAAGGCTGGGATGGTACATTCAACGGGCAGCCGGCGCCCATAGGCACCTATGTATGGCTGGTGCAGGGCAAGGATATCCACGGCAACACCCTCCTGCGCAAAGGCACTGTTACACTTGTACGTTAGTGCATAATTTGATTTTCTGAAGTGCCGGAATTTTAGTAAATTCAGAGGGCATGTGCCAACTTTCATGAGCAAAGTCCTTCTCCTTACACTTGCCTGCTGTCTGATCCACGTTATAGCAGGTGCTTACCACATTATTGGGGGAGAGATCTTTTACGCTACCATCGGCTACAACAACAGCAGTGGCGCCTACCGCTACCTTATTACCCTGAAATTATACCGCGATGCAGACTTTACCTGCGGCGATCGCCAGGGATGTCTGGATCATTTCGAAAATCCCGTACCTATCAATATATACACCGCTTCCGGCACCCGGGCCCTGCCGCCCATACTGCTATATATACAGGAAATACAACCCATGAACGACACGCTGAAGAACCCATGCCTTTCACCACAGACACAGCACCTGGAAGTAGCCTTTTATCGTGACACCATAGAGCTGGAGCCCCGTTACGGCGGGTATTACGTGGCCTACCAGCGCTGCTGCCGCGGCGAAAAGCTGACCAATATCTACAGTTCCGAACAGGAAGGCAGCACGTTTTATACCGTTATACCCGGAACGGAAAGCCGGCCGAATAATAACAGCGCTTATTTTAATAAAGACGTGGCCATTGTGATCTGCGCCGACTTTGCATTCCGTTATGACTATGCTGCTTTTGATCCCGATGGCGACAGCCTGACCTACAGCCTGTGCAGCGCCTTAACCGGCGGCACTGCGCGGAATGAAAGTAATGCCACTACCCCACCGCCTTATGACGATTTTGTAAGCTACATACCACCTTACTCCGGAGAAAATCCTATGGGGGGCAGTCCCGTCATCGCTATAGATAAGCGGGGACTGTTAACCGGCACCCCTACGCGGCCGGGAAAATTTGTGGTATCGGTATGCGTAAATGAATTTGACCGCAGGACCAAACAGTTCATCGGCTCGCACCATAAAGACATTCTGCTGACGGTATACTCATGTAAGGCAGATGTAAGAGCCAACGTGCCGGATGTGATCAATAACTGCGTAGATTCTGTTGATCTGCGCGTACCTATTCCCAATTTCAGCAACGCCGGCTTTACATCTACCTACTACTGGACCTTCAGCGACGGCACGGATACCATTACCCGCGAGAAGACCGTCTTTTTCCACGAGTTTCCTGATACCGGGCAATATACCGTGAAGCTGGTCCTGAACAGGGGGCTGCCCTGTGTAGACAGCAGTACAGGCATCATTAACAACTATCCCGGCCTGCGTGCCGGCTTTACCGTTAGCGGCCTATGCCGCGAGCAGCCCGTGCAGCTGCGGGATACCTCCACCTATGTGTACGGAGAGATCACCAACCGCTACTGGGACCTGGGCATGCCCGGCATTACCGCAGGCACACCCGAGGTAAACATACGTTACCCGCTGGGCGGAATCTATACCATTACGCTTACAGTGGATACTGATAAGGGCTGCAGCAAGCAGGCTACCCATAACCTGCGCTTATTCGAGGTCAATCCCTTTGCAGGCAACGACACCATCCTGGCCAGAGGACAGCCGCTTCCCCTGCACGCCCGGGGCGGCGATTTCTATGAATGGCAGCCGGCCATTGGCCTGAGCAACAACAGCATCCCCGATCCCATTGTGAACTGGAATGAGGATATACAGTACATACTGAAAGTATCCATTGCAGAGGGCTGCCTTGCCTATGACACCATCAACATCAAATATTACCTGGGCCCGGATATTTATGTGCCCAACGCCTTCTCTCCCAATGGCGACGGGATGAATGACCGCTTCCGCTTCATTCCCGTGGGCATCGTTTCCTATGAATTCTTCCGTATCTACAACCGATGGGGACAGGAGATCTACTCCTCCGTAGACTTCCGCAACGGATGGGACGGCACCATCAAAGGCAGACCCGCTCCCGTGGACACCTATACCTGGATACTGCGGGGCAAAGATTTACAAGGGCAGGTGGTTTTACGGAAAGGAACGGTAACTTTGGTGAGGTAAAAAAAAACAAACAGAATGGCTATCATACTTATTACCGGCGCTACTGCCGGCTTTGGAAAGGCCTGCGCTGAAAAGTTTGCCGCCGGCGGATATGACCTGATCATTACCGGCCGCAGGCAGGAACGTTTAACCAGTTTAAAGACCACACTGGAACAGCAGCACGGGGTAAAAGTGCTGCCCCTTACTTTTGATGTAAGAGACGAGCAGGCCGTGTATGCCGCCCTGGATAAGATACCTGAGGAATGGAAACAGGTAAGTGTGCTTATAAATAATGCCGGACTGGCCGCAGGCCTCAGTACCATTGATCAGGGCAACCCGGAAGACTGGAACGAGATGATAGACACCAACGTAAAAGGCCTGTTATATGTGTCAAGGGCAGTGATCCCATGGCTGAAAGCCCGTAAACAGGGCCACATTATCAATATCGGCTCCATTGCCGGCAACCAGGTATACGCCAAAGGCAATGTTTACTGCGCCAGCAAGGCGGCGGTGGCGGCATTATCCCAGGCCATGCGGGTGGATCTGCTGCCCTACCGGATCAAGGTGACCAATATCCGCCCCGGCGCCGCAGAAACAGAATTCTCACTGGTACGCTTTAAGGGAGACGAAGACAAGGCAAAGAACGTTTATACCGGGCTCACCCCCTTAAGCGCTGAAGATGTGGCAGATGTGATCTATTATTGCGCAACCCTGCCCCCTCATGTATGCATCAATGACCTGGAAATAACACCCCTTCAGCAGGCCAGCGCTTATTACTACGATAGAAATTAACATTAACATGTGATTTTATAGGTTAAATATTTTGAATATATTTGAACTAATCATTATATTTGATCAGCGTTAATAAATTGTCAGTTTTACAACCAATGCAATGCTAACTATCCTATAATCTATAACCATATCCCTATGCTAACATTTGTAATAGTATTCATGTTGCGCCTGTACTATCCCAGGTGGAAGCAGGAGTGGCGCTTTTACTCAGAAAGGTCCCGCAGAAATAATTACGGCCGCTGGGCTAAAGGTTACTCTCTTGGCTACAGTTGATGTATGTGATGTAGAAGAAAGAATTTGAAACGGTTCCGGTAACTTCCGGAACCGTTTTAGTTTCCGGTTAAGGTTTCGGTTTGTAAACTTTAGGTATTAATTTTGCAGGCCTAAACAGCTAATACTAAGATATGTCTTCAAAAGCAGCGCCTGATGTTGTGTTAATTGGGGCAGGGATAATGAGCGCGACCCTTGGCATGTTGCTCAAGAAATTGCAACCGGAAACCACCATCGAGATTTACGAAAGGCTGGACGTTATTGCAGGAGAGAGCTCTGACGCCTGGAATAATGCGGGTACCGGCCACTCCGCTTTTTGCGAGCTCAACTATACTCCTGAGCGCCCGGATGGCAGCATTGATATCTCCAAAGCCATCAAAATTGCTGAATCTTTTGAAGTGTCCAAAGAATTCTGGGCTTACCTGGTACAACAGGGCTTTGTTAAAAAGCCAGAAAGCTTTATACGCCAGGTGCCCCATATCAGCTTTGTCTGGGACGCTGCTAATGTGGAATATCTGAAAAAACGCCAGCAGGCGTTGAGAAATAACCCGCTGTTTGCAGACATGCAGTATTCAGAAGATCCTGCACAGCTGGCACAGTGGATGCCCCTGGTGATGGAAGGCAGGGATCCCTCCCAGAAAGTGGCCGCTACCCTGATGGAAGGTGGTACCGATGTTAATTTCGGCGCCCTTACCCGCAGCCTCTGCGAATACCTGCGCAAACAGGATGGGGTAAGCATTTACACCGCCCATGAGGTGAAAGACATAGAAAAAGGCGACGACGGCCGCTGGCAGATCACTGTGAGGAACGCTACCACCAACCGCAAACGCACCGTACATACCAGGTTCGTGTTTGTTGGCGCAGGCGGCGGTTCACTGCCCCTCCTCGAAAAGTCAGGCATCCCCGAAGGAAAAGGCTTTGGCGGTTTCCCGGTGAGCGGTCAGTGGCTGATCTGTAATAACCCCGACGTGATAGAGGAACATGCGGCCAAAGTATATGGCAAAGCCTCTGTAGGTGCGCCGCCCATGTCTGTACCTCACCTGGATACCCGGGTTATTGACGGCAAAAAGGCCCTGCTGTTTGGCCCTTATGCCGGTTTCTCCACTAAATTCCTGAAGTACGGATCCTTCATGGACCTTCCAAAGTCCATCAAATATTACAACATACGCCCCATGCTGGCAGCAGGGATAGACAATATCCCCCTCACCAGGTACCTCATTGAGCAGGTAAGGCAATCGCCGGAAGACCGCCTGGAGGCGCTCAGGGCATTTGTTCCCAACGCCAGAATGGAAGACTGGGACCTGGAAACCGCTGGTCAGCGTGTACAGGTGATCAAAAAAGATCCCGAGCACGGCGGTGTGCTGGAGTTCGGTACCGAAGTGGTTAGCGCCGCCGATGGTTCTATTGCCGCCCTGCTGGGCGCCTCTCCCGGGGCCTCTACCGCCGTATCCATCATGCTGGACCTGCTGAACCGCTGTTTTAACCAGCAGATGGCCACCCCGGAATGGCAGGCCAAACTGAGAGAGATGATCCCCTCCTACGGTAAAAAACTTTCTGACAACCCCGGGCTTTGCAACGAGATCAGGAACTGGTCAAACAGCACACTTAACCTGGAGATAAAGGAAGAGACTTCGGTTCGCATCTGAAGAAACAAATTATAGTTATTGTTATAAAAAGCGGGTGTATCTGATGGATACACCCGCTTGCTTTTTATTCCCCTGCAAAGCTATTTTAGGACTAGACACTCCCCCGGTCTACCTGGCAATAAAGCATCGGCTATGACCTGTAGCGCTTTTTTAGGACTTATGGACTCGGATGTATAACCAGTATCAGGACTATTTTATTCACCTGTATAGCTATTTTAGGACTAGACAG
>Ga0065721_10003625_pt1 | contig 149152 bp, 147 predicted proteins | sample Mesricmetagenome_FD_59108 | JGI IMG/M metagenome (GOLD analysis project Ga0065721, IMG submission 59108) | Mesophilic microbial community from rice straw/compost enrichment Sample: eDNA_1 v2 (version 2) | ecosystem: Engineered > Solid waste > Grass > Composting > Bioreactor | place: USA...
CGAGGTCCTCGACGAGGACCCGCCGTTTGTAAAACGGCCAGCGGGAGTAGGGGAGGTCGAGGAACCCGCAGCCTTCCAGATAGTCGAGCACGGGGCCGACCGGCATGAGAAGAGCGCCCATGAGGCGGTTTGCCTGGTGCTCCCACCATTGGCCGGGCTGGTTGGGAATGCCCGCCTGCATCATCTGCGCAAGGGCGGGGTGCCCGGCACGGTGACTCCGCCACAGCTCGCGGTAGAGGATCGTGTGCAGGATGGCGTGGGCGCACTCGTGGGCGAGCGTGCTGCGGCAGCGGTGGTTTGTCGTGACGTCCTCCAGCGAATCGAGCCGTTCGTCGAGAATGACGCAGGTTGGGCGTTCCGGGCCGAACAGGGTGACGCCAAGGCAGCCGTCGGGCAGGCGGTCGAATTCGTAGGGGCGGTCGAGGAGCCGCTCAGCGAGAAGCTCGATATTCACCGGCGCGCACGTCGCGGGGTGCAGGTCGAAACGGTCAAGGATCGTCGTGGCAATGGCTTCGAACTCGTCGTCCTCGATCCAGAGTCGACTGAGAAAGGGACCGGAGGCGTGGGGGCGGAGGTGCATCGTGAAAATTCCCTGATTCTTCGTCCCTGTGCCGATGCGCCTCCGTCCGGGTTCAGAAGCGGAAAAATCCTTCCCTCAGGTTTTCGCTGCGTTTCTTGTCCAGAAGCTCGACGAGCTGATCGGGAGTGACCTCCCCGTCGGTGGCGGCGTCGACCACGCGGCGGAACGCGGCGGCCCATGCGGGGTTGCGCTCGGTGATGGCGCGGATCTCCTGAACCGGCGCGCGCCGGTCGAGGTTGCGAAGTTCGTCGAGGGGAATGTCGAGGGCCTTCGCGATGTCGCGCAGAACCTCGGGGGAGGGGTTGCGAAAGCCGCGTTCGAGGTCGGCCACAAAGGCGACGGACTTCAGGCCGGCGGCCTGGGCAAGGGCCCGCATCGAGAGGCCAAGCTCGGCGCGGCGGCGTTTGATGCGCTCGCCAAGCGGGGAGGTGATGGGTGGAGTATTGCGCACACAAGCAGGATACGCACATCTGCGAACATGGCAAGCAGGTTCAAACCGCGTTCACCGCATTCGTCGCATGTTCGCGGGAACGCATGTCTGCAGGCACAGGATATTGTGGTTTCTGTGAATAACCACCCCTAAATGCAGAAATATGGAACTTTCGAATTGACGCGTGTTCGCAAACATGCGAACAGTGCATGCAGCAGGAAGAGGAACCAAAAAACACCCTTCCAGCGAGGACCTGATCGTCCGCCGGGCCGGAGCCGCGAGTGCGGTTCATGGAGAAACCCGGTGGGCGTCCGGTCGTAGAGAGTGCCCGGATTCGGAATTCGGGCCGAGACCAACCCGGTTCGCGTGAGCGGACCCACCAACCAACCACACACCATGGCTATCTCGAATTACATCAGTGCCGAGTTCACCGCGGAGCAGGAAGCCGCCGCGATGACGAAATTGAACGAGCTGGAGGCGCAACTGGCGTTTCTGGTGGATCTGAGTCCGGCCGCGCTGAGGCGGATCGCACGGGCGGGCGACCGCTCGCAGGCGTTTGTCCAGCGCGCGCTCAACCTGGCGGCGGAGTCGCCGGAGATCCTGCCGGGAGAGTTCGATCTGGCGGAATTCCGCCGGGACGTGGCCCTCGCGGAGGCGCTGACCCGTCTGCAGGCGTCGATCACGCGGCTGCAGGAGCGGGTGCGCACCTCGATCGTGGCGGCTAAGGCGGATGCCTTTGCCCAGGCGCTCGAGGTCTACAACCGGAGCAAGCGCACACGGCGTGCGGGCTTCGAGGAACTGACGCGCGAGCTCGGACGGCGATTCCGCCGCCGCGCCTCCGGAACGAATGGGGCTCCGTCGCCGGAGCCGGCGGCTTGACCGTCACCATTCGGGAGGGAAAGGCCGGTCGCTCTGGAAACGGGGCGGCCGGTTTTTTNNNGGTCTGAAGGTCTGAAGGTCTGAAGGTCTGAAGGTCTGAAGGTCTGAAGGTCTGAAGGTCTGAAGGTCTGAAGGTCTGAAGGTCTGAAGGTCTGAAGGTCTGAAGGTCTGAAGGTCTGAAGGTCTGAAGGTCTGAAGGTCAAGTGGCGCTGGCGCGCGGAGTGGGACGAAAACTTGCCGCAAAGAGGCGCAGGAGGCGCAGGAGGGGGCGAAGGCAAAGGTAGCCGCGGGACTGGCCTCGCGCGGGCCAGCGCGCGGTGGGTCGAGGACCTCCGGGCCTCGACATTGTCAAACGATCCGCGGGCCTGGAGGTCCCGCGGCTACCTTTTGATGTCGAGCGGTAACCCGCGGGCGGGTGCTAGCGCTTCTGGCTGAGATCGAAGCGGAGGTTGTAACGGTCGTCGTTCTTGAAGTGGACCACATAGCGGAAGGTGACTCGCCTGACGGTCCGGTCGATGTCGATGCGCATGGTGTCGATGCTTGAAGAGGGAGGATTGATTGTCGCCAGCAGGCTCACTTCCACCGTCCACGTGCGAACCCTTGTAAACGCCGGCCCGCTCACCGTGTGCGGCTTCTCCATCCAGACCGGGAAGGCGGGGGAGACCCGGGCGATGCCCTTCTTCTTATCGACTTTGATTTTGATGCGCTCTCTGCGGATGCGATCGCCGACCAGGATCTCGGCGTTGAAGGTGATGAGGCCGGAGTTGCGGATGCGCAGCGTTCCGGTGCCCTGAAAGCGTTCGCGATGCCAGCCGTCATCGAGTTCCCGGGAAAGCTTTCCGCTGCCGGTGAAGACGCCCTTGAGTTTGGTCAGGTCGATGTCTGCGCGCGCCGCGGGAGAAAGCGCAAGGGCGAGCGAAAACAGGCAGGAGATTTTCCACGTCTTCATTTACCGGAGGCTAATGAATTGAGGGAGGGCCGGAAAGCGCCGATTTGCCCGCCGAGCCCGGTCTTGTGGAGGCCAAAAGCAGGTCGGGGGGGCGGGACGTCGGGAGGCGCTTCGCGCGGAGCGGGACGGGACGTCTGCCGCAAAGAGGCGCAAGAGACACCGGGGCGGAGAAGTCAGCCTGCCCTTTTTGCGTGCAAAGGGGGCCAGCTGGGAGGCCCGGGCTCGATCGCGGAACCGGGCGGGGAAGGTTACAACCGCGTGAGGGTCTGGCGGAGGGATTGGGCGGCGGCTGCGGGGGTGGTGCCGAAGAAGCGTTTGAACTCGCGGCTGAATTGCGACGCGCTCTCGTAGCCGACCCGGGCGGCGGCTTCGGCGGCGCTGATGCCGTCGTTGACCATGAGCGTGCGGGCGCGGTGCAAGCGGATCGATTTGAGGTATTGGTGGGGCGGGGACGAGGTGGCCGCCTTGAACCGCTCGTGAAACGTCGAAACGCTCATCCCGGCTTCGCGGGCGAGGGTGGGCACGTCGAGGGGACGGGCGAAATCGGTGTGGATGCGATGCAGCACGCGGTGGATCCGGCCGGCCGTGCTGTCGGGCGCAGCGAGGGGGTGAAGCATTTCGCCGGCTTCACTGAGCAGGACGCGGTAGGTGATCTCGCGGATGATCTGCGAGCCGAGAATGCGTGCGTCGGCGTCGGAACGCAGGCTCTCGAGCAGGCGCATTGTGGCGTCGGCGATGGGCGCGTCGAGGCGCGCGGTGCGGAGGGTTTCCGCGCCGCTGTCGGGCGGTGTCGCGTTCATTTCGAGGAGCAGCTCGGTGACGAGCGCGGGAGTGACGCCGATCTTCACGCCGAGGACCGGTTCGTCACGGGTGCCGAAGGTTTCGCATTCGAACGGCAGGGGGATGGAAAGGACGAGGAAGTGGTCGCGATCGTAGACGAAGCGGCGCCCGGCGAGGTGGCCGATCTTTCGTCCCTGGGCAATGATCACGATGCTNGGCTCGTAGACAATCGGCGCGCGGGGAATGTGCCGCACGGTCCGCATGAANCGCACTCCGGGCAGGCGCGACGGCAGGAANCCTTCACCGNGCGCGAGCTCGGAAAGGAGCTGGACCATCCGCGCATTCGTGCCCGATGGCCGGACGGCGGGCGGCACGCGNCGTTGTCGGGGAACCGGGACGGTGAGGGCGTTTGGCATCGGTCGAAAACAGGGTGCCGGAGAATCAGGCAATCCTTCCGGAGGAGCGGACATTGCGGATTTGGCGAAGCGGGTGCATGCGTCAGGAAAAGAACAAGCGATCGTTCACTGACAACCATGAGCACCGAAAATCAAGTTCACGACGACTCGAAGTTTTCCACACAGCACGCAGTGATCACCGGCGGCGGCTCCGGCATTGGCCGCGCGCTGGCTGAAACCCTGGCCCGACAGGGCGCCCGCGTGACCATCACCGGCCGGCGCGTGGCGGCGCTGGAGGAAGTTTGCCGCGGGACGCCGGGCATCCAGGCGTATCCGCTCGACATCACCGACCGCGCCGCACTCGCCGGCGCCGCGGAGGAGATTCCGGCGAAGTTCGGCCCGGTCGACTGCCTCATCAACAATGCCGGCGTGCAGCGCGTGTTCGACCTGACGCAGCCGACGCCGCTGGATTTCTGCGATCTGGAACTCGACACGAACCTGCGCGCGCTCTTCAGCGCCACCGCGGCGTTTCTTCCGCACCTCCTCCAGCAGCCGCGCGCGACGATCATCAATATCTCGAGCGGGCTCGCGTTCGTGCCGCTCGCGCAGGTGCCGGTGTATTGCGCGACGAAGGCGGCGCTCCATTCCTTCACGCTCTCGCTGCGACATCAGCTGCGCGAGACGAACGTGCGGGTGATCGAGATTGCGCCGCCCGCGGTGGCGACGGAGCTGCACGACTACATCGGACCGCGCGGACGCGAGATCGGCATTCCGGTTTCGGAATTCGTCGCGGAGGCCTGGGCGGGACTGGCCGCCGGTCTCGACGAGATTTGCGTCGGCCCGGCGAAGGCGATGCGGGAAAATCCGGAGGCGGTGTTTGAGCGACTCAATGCCGCGAGCCCGCTGTCGGAGCCGGCGAAACCGTAACGGGGAGGGCACGGGTCCCTCCCCGGTGCCGACACGCCGGCGTCAGCGCTTCCGCTTCGGGACGATGACGACCGACTCCACGGAGGAAAAGGTGCCTTTCACATCCTCGGCGCGGACGAAGACGCGGGTGCGCCTGGGCGCGGCGACGACGGTGGTCCATGCCGTGGTTCCGCGGGTTTTGCGCCATCGGCTGCGATCGAGGGAGGTCCACACGGCCCGCAGGCCGGCGTCGGATCGGGCGGTCCCGTGCAGGGCGACTCTTGGATTGCGCGCGGTGACGGTTCCATCCTTCGAGCGGACCCGGACGATGGGCGTCTGTGGAGGTGCGGGAGTGGTCTCGATGAACTGAATGCCATTCAATCCCGCCCATCCTCCTTCCACCTTGAGGATCAGTCTGCCGTATTGCCGGGGCGTGATGTTCGAAAACACCACGTAGTTTTCGTTCAACCGGAACTCCTTGTCGTCGTTGACCGGCGAAGGCTTGAGGACCGAGGAGCCGTCTGCGTGGGTGAGGGTCACCGTTGTTGGTTCGTTGCTTTTGTTGCAGACGTAAGCGTAGACGTCGTAGGTCTTTGCGGGGAGACTCTGGATGTTGAGTTCGATCGGGCCGTAAAGGCCACTGCCGAGAAGGTGCCCGTCGTTTCGACCTTTCCCGTTCCAGGTGGGGGGAGGTCCGCCCTGAAATGTCGACTGGTAGGTGACCCAGATGACCGCGGAGGTTTTCACGCCGGAGTTGTCTTTCAGGTCCAGCATCCGCTGGTGGGACGGCTGGTTGTAGAAGTTCCAGTAGATGCCCGTATCTCTTCCGGAATCCGCTCCGTAACCAATATAGGTATCGGAGCCGAACTGCACATTGATGGTGGTGGCGCTGGCGGTGGCGAGACAGATGGCGCCAAACAGGGCGCCGACGGCGGGAAGGCGGCGGATGTTCATAAAGGGGCGCCCGCGGTGGTCAAGGCAGGCGCGAAAACCTACGCACCGTCCGCGCGAAATCAAGGGACAAGATCTCAATTGTCCCGGAAATTGCAGTCGTTTCCGCACCAATGAACCTGCGGAACGCGCGGCGGCGGGCTATTCCACGTGGAAGTGAATTTCGCCGAGCCCGAGGCGGTCGAATCGGGCGCGTTTCGAGATCCTTTCCCCGATGCGAAAGAGGACCTGAGTGTGGCCATCGGCAGGTTTGCCGAGCGTCGTCGTCGTGCGATGGCCGGCGGCTCGGCCCGTGAGATAAAGGACCTCGTGGCCGACGACCTCGAACGTATCGCTGCTGGTGTCGGTGGTTTTCGTCGTATTGTATCGCCGGAGATCGAAGGTCAGGCAGACCTGTTCCTTTTTCGCCCCGCGCAACCGTATGCGAAGGACCTTGCGGTCGGTGCTGGTGACGCGGAACGACTCGATGGTGCCGTCGAGCGTGAGAAGTCGATCCCGGAGCATGCGCGCGGCGAGCCTGGGATCCTCCTCGACCAGGGCGGCAAGCCTCTCCGCGTTGACCGGATTTTCCGACAGGAGCTGGCGGAGCCTCTCCTCGACGGTGGCCGGCACGGCGACAACTCCCACCTCCGGATCGTCGTGTCGCTGGCTGTTGTAAACAAAGAAGGCGACGATGAGAACGACCAGAACGGCGATGACTTTGTTCATGCGTGGTGGTGGAAAATCGTCGGTATTCCCGCGTTCTTACGGTGTCTTCGCCATTCCGTGGTGAAGGATGGAGAAGGTCATGCCGAGCGGCGCTGGCTCGAAGCGGCGAGGACGGCGGAGGTGATTTCCTCCGGCGTGAGGATGCCGCAGAACGGACTCTCACGGCGGAGTCTGCGGGCCTCGGGTGAGGGATCCCGCAGGAATCGAAGGATGTCCGCGAAGTCCCAGGTGTAGACAATGATCTTCCATTCCCGGGTCACCCGGCGCTGCTCCGGATGGCGGCGGCGCCAGACACTGAGGTTGTGGACGGCGATGCCGAGGAGGCGGGGGTTGTGCTCGAGCTTGTCCGCGATCGCGAGGTGGAGGGAGTCGATCAACGCATCCGACCAGCCGGGGGAGTTCCCGTCGGGAAAGGGGAGAATCTTTTCGTCCATGGGACAGGGAAACCATGATGGAGAACGCAGGGGCAATTGTCGAGTGATCACGAGCCATGCAACTCCCGCTCGAAAGGAGGGACGGTGCGGCGGCGGAGCTGCGCGGTGTCAGAGGAGCATGGAGGCGACGCAGGCGGTGAGGGAGCAGGCGATCGTGCTGCCGAGGAGCGCGAGCCAGCCGAGTCTTGCGAGTTCCGCCCGGCGGGTGGGGACAAGGGCGCCGATGCCGCCGACCTGGATGCCGATCGAGACCAGATTGGAAAAGCCGCACAGCGCGTAGGCGAGAATGATACGGGTGCGCTCGTTGGTGAGGGTGCCATTTGCCTGGAGTTCGCTCATCGAGACGTAGGCATAGAATTCGTTAAGGACCGTGCGTTCGCCGAGCAGCCGTCCGGCGTGGAAGATGTCGGCGGAATCGATGCCCATGAGCCATGCCAGTGGCGCGCCAATGAGGCCGAGGAGGAGCTCGAGGGAAAGGGAGTCGTAGGCGCCGCGGGTAGCGGTTGCGATCCATCCGTTGAGTCCGGTCCAGGAACCGAGCCAGGTGGCGAGCATCCAGTTGGCCATTGCGACGAGGGCGGTGAAGACGAGAAGCATCGCGCCGACATTGACCGCGAGCTTCACGCCATCGGTCGTGCCGAGAACGATCGCATCGAGGAGATTCGCGCCGGGGCGCTCGTCGTCGAGGTGGAGCCGGGTGTCGATTTCCTCCTCCTGGGGCAGAAGGATCTTTGCGGTGAGGAGCGCGGCGGGTGCGGAGAGAACGGACGCGGTAAGCAAATGGCTCGCCCAGCGCGCCTGCGAGGCGGGATCGTGTCCGCCGAGGAAGACGATGTAGGCGGCCATGACCCCGCCGGCGATGGTGGCCATCCCGCCGATCATCACCGCAAGCAGCTCGGAGCGGGTCATGCGCGCGAGATACGGCTTGATGAGGAGGGGGGCCTCGGTCTGGCCGACGAAGATGTTTGCGGCGGCGTTCAGGGTTTCCGCACCGGAGAGGCGCATCGTCCGCGACATGACCCACGCAATCGCGTAGACGACGCGCTGGAGGATGCCGAGCCGGTAGAGGAGCGAGGAGAAGGCGGCGAAGAAGACGATCGAGGGAAGGATGGTGATCGCAAAGATCGGGCCACCGGCGGTGAACGCGGCGTCGTCGACATTGCCGCCCGCGAGACGGGTCAGCCAGCCGAAGAGAAGGGAGGTGCCTTCCTTCGTGAAGGACAGCAACTGGACGAAGAAATGGCCGACGGCGTCGAACAGGAAACGGACCGGTGGGACGTGAAGGACGAGGACGGCGAAGACGATCTGCAGCGCGATTCCGACGGCGACGAGCCGCCACTGGATGGCACGGCGGTTTGCGCTGAACGCGACGGCAATCGCGAGGAAGGCCGCGATGCCGAGGAGTCCGCGCAGGACGTTCAGGGGGATATCCATGGTGTGGGTCCGTGGAAAGCGACTGCCGTGCCAGCCGGGCGCTCAGCCTGAAAGGGAGCGGATCGGCAAGGTTCGGCTGATCGGCGCTGCATCCGGTAAACCGCCGGCTATCCGCCCTGAACAGGGGGCATGATCGAGACGATCTCGCCGGGCTGGATCACGTGGGTGCGTTCGACGTAATCAAGTCCGGCCGCGAGGAGAAGGCGGCTGTCCCACTCCTCGAGCTGCGGGAGGTCGCGGAAGATTTTCGCGAGAAGGTCGGCGATCGTTGCGCCGGGTTCGATGTCGAATTCCCGCTCTTCGCAGCCGGCGAGATCGCGAAGGATCGAGTAGAACTCGACGCGCACCGTCATTTTTTGCCGCGTTCGATCGCCTCGTCGGTCAGCACTCCGACGAAGGGGAGGTTTCGGTAGTTCTCGTTGTAGTCGAGGCCGTAGCCGACGACGAACTCGTTGGGGATGTCGAAGGCGACGTAGTCGGCGTGGATTTCCTGCTCGCGCTCGACCCGCTTGCGCAGAAGGACGCAGGTGCGAATGCTCAGCGCGCCGCCGGAGGAAAGGCGTTCGCGGATCGCGTGCAGCGTGTGGCCGCTGTCGAGAATGTCATCGAGAATGAGGACATGCCGGTCGCGCAAATCGGCAAGCTGCGACTGGCGGAAGTTCACCGTCCCGGTCGTCTTGGTGCCGTGGTAGCTCGACACGCTCAGGCAATCGACCTGGAGCGGGAGCGGCACGCGGCGCAGGAGATCCGCCATGAAGATGAAGCTGCCGTTGAGGATGGCGATGACGGTGAGGTCCTTCCCCTGGTAGTCGACCGTGATCTCGTGGGCGAGTTCATCGAGCCGGCTGAGAATCGTGGATTCGTGGAACAGGATTTTCCGGATATCCTCAAGCATGGGAGCCGATACGCTAGGCGAGCGAGGCCGGCGGCGGAAGATGAATCGTCGACGCCCGCGGAGAAACCGGCCGATTCGCCTATGCGAGAACCGCTACCGACGGACGATCACCGGCGTGCCGAGGGCGACGGCGTGATAGAATCGGCGCGCCTGGGAATTGGGCAGGCGGACGCAGCCGTTGGAAACGGGTTGGCCCGGGACATGGCCGGCGTGGAGGCCGTAGGCGCCGGTGAAGCGCAGGAAATACGGCATGGACGCTCCGACGAATTTGCTGCCGGCGGGTCGGCGGTCCCGGCGGTTGTCGACGTTCGCTTTCACGACCCGGCCGTCGCGCACATAGCTTCCGTAGATGGACGAACGGTGGTTCGGACTTTTCTGAATCACCTTGAACGTGCCGGTCGGCGTGTTCTTGCCCTCACGGCCCGAGGAAATCGGCGATTGCGCGAGCAGGCGGCTGCCGTCGTAGAGGTAGGCGCGCTGATCGCCGAGGTCGATCACGATCCGGCGGCCGGAGCGGGGAGGGCCGTCGAACCATCCGCCGACCTCCGGGACCGTGGTGCAGCCGGTGAGCAGCAGCGTTGAAAGCGCGAGCGCGGGAAGAAGGCGATTCACGCAGGGACATCGCGGGCCACCGCGCCGGTGCGTGTCACTTTTCCGCAGGCGGCTCGGAGATCAGTCGTGCGCCGCGGGAATAGGCGAAATACGCCCATGCCCACTGGAAGAAGACGAAGACGCGGTTACGAAAGCCGATGAGGAAGTAGAGATGGATGAACGCCCATGCGAGCCATGCCGGCCAGCCGCTGAAGCGCAGGCCCTTCAGATCGGCAACGCCGGCATGCCGGCCGATCGTCGCCAGGCTTCCCTTGTCGAAATACCAGAAGTCCTTCGCTGGCTCTCCGCGCAGGCTTCGCAGGATGTTTTTCGCGGCATGCTCGCCCATTTGCATCGCCGCGGGGGCGACTCCGGGAACGGGTCTGCCGGCCTTGTCCTTGATCGCGACCATGTCGCCAATTGCCTGGATCTCGGGATGACCGGGGATGGAAAGATCCTGCGAGACCATCACGCATCCGGCCCGGTTCAGCTCGCAGCCAAGTTGCGCGGCAAGCGGCGAGGCGCGGTTTCCGGCCGCCCAGACGACGGTGCGCGCGGGGATGCGGCCGCTCTTGAGAGTTACGCCCTCCGCGTCAACCATCTCGACCGGATCGCCGACCCGCACCTCCACATGGAGCTTCTGCTCGAGTTGCCGTTTCGCACTTTCGGAGAGCGCCTCGGTGTAGGCGGGCAGCACACGCGGTCCGGCTTCGACGAGGAGCACGCGGGTCTGCTGCGGATTGATGTTCCGGAAGTCGCGGGCAAGCGTCCAGCGGGCGAGTTCCGAAATGGCGCCCGCCATTTCCACGCCGGTGGGTCCCGCGCCGACCACGACGAACGTCATGAACGCCCGCCGCAGTTCCCCGTCCTGCGTCTTCTCCGCCTGCTCGAACGCCGTCAGCACCCGGCGGCGAATGTCGACCGCATCGTGCAGGCTCTTCAGGCCGGGCGCGAATCGCTCCCATTCGTCGTGACCGAAATACGAATGGCGTGCCCCCGTGGCGACGATGAGATAATCGTAGGAAATCGGACCGTCCGCGGTAACCACCGTCCGCTCGTCGGGCCGGATCTCCTTCACTTCGGAGAGAATCACCGTGACGTTTTCCTGTTCCCGAACAATGGAGCGGATTGGCTTGGCGATGTCGGCGGGGGACAGGCCCGCCGTCGCCACCTGGTAGAGCAGGGGCTGGAAGAGGTGATGGTTGCTTCGGTCGAGCAGGAGGATTCTTGCCGGGGCCCCCTTCAGTGCGCGAACGGCACTCAGTCCTCCGAAGCCCCCGCCGATCACAACGACCACGGGCAGGCTTGCTTTTTCCCCACTGGCTGACGATGGTGGACGGGAATTCACGGGACTTTGTGAAATTTTTCACAAAGTCGGCCGGGTTTCAAATTTTTCCCGAAATTTTGCGCCTGCTCAAGAATGTCCAAGACGATCGTTGAACAACCCGACACGCTGGCTCGCGGCCTGCACAGCCTGGAAAAAGCGCAGGAGGGCGGGGAGCTGCTGGGCGAGACGATGACGCTGAGCATGGGGCCGTCGCACCCCGCCACGCACGGCGTGCTGCGGATCGTGCTGGAGCTTGATGGCGAGCTCATCACGAAGGCGACGCCCGATATCGGCTACCTGCACCGAGGCGACGAGAAAATCGCGGAGAACATGCAATACAACCAGTTCGTCCCTTACACGGACCGGCTGGATTACCTGGCCCCGATCGCGAACAACGTCGCGTATGCGCTCGCGGTGGAAAAACTGATGGGTTGGGAGCTGCCGCCGCGAGGCAAGGCGATCCGCGTGATCTGCTGCGAGCTGGCCCGCATTTCCTCCCACATGCTGGGGCTTGGAGCGTTCGGCATGGATCTGGGCGCGACCACGGTGTTCCTCTGGACCTTCACCGAGCGAGAGAAGATCTACAACCTCGTCGAGCAGCTCACGGGCGCGCGGTTCACCACGAGCTACACGCGCGTGGGCGGACAGACGCGCGACCTGCCGCCGACGTTCATTCCGCAGCTCAAGGAATTTGTCGAGGGGCTGAAGGGTTCGCTGGACGAACTCGACAAGCTGCTCACGCGAAATCCGATCTTCATCCACCGCACGAAGGACATCGGAATCATCACGAAGGAGGACGCGATCGCCTATGCGATTTCCGGCCCGAACCTTCGCGGCAGCGGCATCGAGCACGACCTCCGTCGCAAGCAGCCGTATCTTGACTACGAAAAATACGATTTCGAGATTCCGATCGGCACGGTCGGCGACGCCTACGACCGGTATCTCGTGCGCATGGAGGAGATGCGGCAGAGCATCCGGATCCTCGAGCAGGTCATCGACAAGCTTCCCTCGGGTCCCATCAACTGGCACGACCCGAAGAGCACGCTGCCGGACAAGGTGGACGTGCTCACGAAGATGGAGGAACTCATCCACCACTTCATCGTCGTCACCGAGGGGGCGGACGCTCCTCCGGGAGAGGTGTATTTCGGCGCGGAAAATCCCAAGGGCGAGCTGGGATTCTACATCTACAGTCTCGGCGGAGGTGTTCCGTATCGCCTCAAGATTCGCGCGCCATCGTTCGTGAATCTCTCGATCCTTCCGAAGATTCTGCCCGGCCATTTCGTGAGCGATGTCGCCAGCGTGCTTGGCAGCATCGACTTCGTGATGGGCGAGTGCGACCGGTAAACTGGCCGGTCGGATAAAAGAACTCCCGGCCCTCGGAGCGCTTGCTCCTCAGGCCGGGAGACCCCAGAAAGTGGCAGCCCGCTCAGAGGCGGGGAAAGGGATTCCAGCGACTCAGGGCGACCGCGACCATTGCGGCGAACCCGGTCTCCTCCCGCAGTTCCTCGGGGGCATGTTCCCGCAGAGAAGGCTCGCGTCGGAGTCCGGCCGATGCCGCGAGCGAGCACTCGCGTTTGTCACGATAGAGTTCCAGGTCGCACATGGCGGTCAGTAGGTGGTCGTGGTGCGGGTCACGCTCGCTCCGGAAGACACCGGGGTGTCGACGGTCGTGGTGGTGCGCGTCACCGGTTCCTCGCTCTTCACGGACACACAGCTCGAAAGGGCGAATGCAGCAACGATGGCTGCGAGGAGAAGCGAGAGCGGCAGGGGATTCATGGGGTGGGTGGTTTCAACAATACCCTGCAATGGCCGTGCCAGAGGGGGGTAAACTGCGCATATCTCCTTGGAAAGAAGGGGTATGGGGAAACCGCTCTAGCGCGCCGGACTGCCGATTTTTATGGCGGAATGCACGGTTTCGCGGTCGTGGTCATGCGAAATGCAAGACGTAGCGACGCGTTCCTGAGCGTTGTCGTTGTGCGAAGAAAATGAGCATGGACGCATGGGGAAATTTCTGGATGATGGCACGCGCCAGATGACGACCACGGAGACTTCCAGACAGGCTGACAACATACCCGCCGACCTCCTGGCGGAGATCGAAGAGGCGATCAGCCATTACCCGGTTTCCAAGCGCAGCGCATCGCTTCCGCTTCTTCACCTCTGGCAGAATCACTTCGGGTTCATCGACGATTCCGGCATCGAGTGGATCGCCGCAAAGCTGGATCTCACGCCGGTGAACATCTACGAACTCGTGACGTTTTACCCGTGGTTCCGCCGGGAGGCGGCCGGGAAGACGATCATCCGCGTCTGCCGCACCCTGGCCTGCGCGATGGCGGGTTCCTACGAACTCCGGGAGAAATTCTGCGAGGCCACGGGAGTGGATCCGAACGCTGAACACCACGGTTACGGCCATGCGCCGCCGACGAGCCCGGACGGGAAATTCAGCGTCGAGTTCGTGGAATGCCTCGCGAGCTGCGGCACTGCACCCGTGTGCCTGATCAACGACGACCTTCACGAGAAGGTGACGCCCGCCGATGTTCCGCGCATCGTAAAGCAATACGACGAGGCGTAGAGCGCCCGACTTTTTCAGACCTTCCGCATTTTTCGACCGAAATGTCCCTGATTCACGCCCCGCATCCGAAGGAGCGCCGCATCATCTTCGAGCGCATCAGCAAGCCCGGATGGTCTCCCGACATCGAGACCTACCTCAATGCCGGCGGCTACGAGATGCTGAAGAAGGCGCTCGGCATGCAACCGCAGGAAATCGTCGACGCCGTCAAGGCCGCCAACCTGCGTGGGCGCGGCGGTGCGGGATTCCCGTGCGGGGTGAAGTGGAGCTTCATCAAGCGCGACGACGGCAAGCCGCACTATATCACGGTTAACGGCGACGAGTCGGAGCCCGGCACGTTCAAGGACCGCTACATTCTTCACAACGATCCGCACCAGCTCATCGAGGGGCTGCTCATCGCCGCGTGGGCGCTGAACGTGAACCTCGCCTACATCTACATCCGCTGCGAGTTCCCGCACGCGGCCAGGATCGTGTGGAATGCGATCAAGGAGGCGAAGGCAAAGGGCTTCGTCGGGAAGAACATTCTGGGCAGCGGCTTTGATTGCGACATCTACGTGCATCAGGGCGCCGCGGCCTACATCTGTGGCGAGGAGACGAGCCTCATCGAGTCGCTCGAGGGCAAGCGCCCGTATCCGCGGATCAAGCCTCCGTATTTCCCGGCGGTGCTCGGCCTCTACATGTCGCCGACGATCGTAAACAACGTCGAGACGTTGTGCCATGTCAGCCACATCCTGCGGCTCGGTCCGGAGGAATACGCGAAGATGGGCACGCCCGGCGACGGCGGCACGCGCACGATGTGCGTGAGCGGCGACGTGATGAAGCCCGGATTCTACGAACTTCCCGCCGGCGCAGTGACGCTGAGGGAATTGATCTTCGACATCTGCGGCGGTCTCAAGCCCGGCCGGAAGTTGAAGGCGGTCATTCCCGGAGGCAGCTCGGCGAAGGTCATGCGCGCCGACGAGATTTACAAGGTCAAGACCAAGGCCGCCGATGGCTCGATGGTCGAGAAGGAGATTCCGATGCTCGACGTCGTGATGGACGCGGCGAGTCTCGCCTCCGTCGGCACGATGGTGGGCTCCGGCGGCGTGATGGTGATGGACGACTCCCGCGACATGGTGTGGGCGCTCAACAACCTCAACCAATTCTACGCGCACGAGAGCTGCGGTCAGTGCACACCGTGCCGCGAGGGCAGCCTGTGGATGTCGAAGATGACCACGCGTATGCTGGCGGGTGGTGGTCGTGCGGAGGATCCCGCCGTGCTCAAGAACGTTGCCGACAACATCGCGGGCCGCACGGTCTGCGCGTTCGGCGAAGCCTGCTCCTGGCCGACCCAGAGCTTCCTCGCGAAATTTCCCGAGGAATTCGCGGCTGCTGCCTCGGGCAGATAATCGCAGGGTTTTCCTCGCGAGGTTCGTCCGCCGCGGCGAGAGTGTTCCCATGAGTGGGACGCTGCCCGATGCCACAGGACTCGAAGCGAGGTTCGAGCGCGAGCTGGCCGCCTCGGTTCCTGGCTGGCGCGAGGGACCGGCGGCTCGATTGACCGCGAGCGCGCCCGTGCTGCTCGTCCGCGATGTCGTCGCAGCCGCGAACCACTACCGGGATGCGCTGGGCTTCGGCTACGAGCAGTTCTTCGGAGAACCGCCTGCGTTTGTGATCCTGCACCGCGACGGAATGTATCTCATGCTGCGTCAGGCCGACGATCCCGCGCATGTCGTGCCTCACTGGAGGGTGTCGGAAAAATTGTGGAACGCCTATTTCTGGGTGAGCGACGCGGATGCGTTGCACGCGGAGTTCGTGAGTCGCGGGGCGAAGATCGACTATGGGCCGTGCGATCAGCCGTATGGATGCCGGGAATTTGGCATCCAGGATCTCGATGGCTACGACATCGGGTTTGGGCAGGTGGTCGGTGAGTCCAAAGGGACTTGAGGGCCGCTCAGTAGAGTCCGAGCAGCTTCAGGACCACAACGAGCACGACGACCACGCCGATAATGTAGAAAATGCTGTGCATGCCGGGAGTTCGCTTCCCGGGCTCGTGGTGCGCGGACAAATGTTCAACGAAGAAAAATCCACCCCGCCACGCCACCGGCGAGAATGAGCAGGGCGGGGTTCATCTTTTTTCCGAAATAGAGGATGACGAAGACGATCGCGGCGAGTGCGAGGCAGATCTGGATTTGCTCGCTGTCGCCGGTGATGGCGGTGCGCGCGATGGAGATCGTGCCGGCGAGCATGAGACCGACCACGATCGGCGCGAAGCCGCGCTGAATGGCGGTGCGCCACGGCGAACCCTCGAAGTGGTTCCAGACGCGTCCGGTCCCAACCGCAACGAGGGAACTCGGAACGAAGAAACCGAGAAAGGCGATGATCGCACCCGGGATCGCGGCGACGTGGTAGCCGATGACGATGACCATGAGCATGTTCGGCCCCGGGACGAGCTGCCCGAGCGCGTAGATGTCGCGGAACTGATCCTCGTTCACCCAATGCTGCAGTTCCACGGTGAAGTCCTTCATCGCGGGAAGCACGGAGGTGCCACCGCCCACGGCCATGATCGACAGGACCGAGAACACCCACAGAAGAGAGAAAAGGGAGCCGAAGTTCATCAGTCGGTCGAGCGCTTGTCGTAGGTGTGATCGTCCGCCTTGTGCGGAAGATGCGTGCGGGGCCGGTAAAGGAAGATTGCAATCGGTCCGACGGTGAGCAGGACGATCGGAAGCATCACGTGCACGAAGCTCACGAGCACGAGGGTCACGGCGACGATCGCCACATCGAGCCGGTGCTCGAGCTGGCGACGGCCGATCTGCAAAGTGACCGCAAGCAGCAGGCCGACGGATGCAGCGCCGACGCCCTTGAGCACGGCGTTGAGGGTTTCGTTGTGCGCGTTGCTCGCGTAGACGATGCCGAGGATGAGGATCAACGTCGCCCCGGGCAGGAGCATGCCGAGGAATCCCGCCACGGCTCCGGGCCAGCCGCGGAGCTTGTCGCCGACGAGGACGGCCATGTTCGTCGCGTTGAGGCCGGGGAGGGTCTGGGAGATTTCGAGCACTTCCAGGAAGCTGTCGTCGTTCAGCCATTGCTTCTTCTCGACGAGGCTGCTGCGGAGATAGGCGACGACGCCTCCGCCAAAACTCGTGGCACCGATGGCGAGAAACGTGAGGAAGATTTCCCGAAGTGAGATCTTCGGCTGGCCGGCGGCGGGTGCGGATGAATCCGGCATTGAAGCGCCGACGTCGCGCTTCTCCGGCTCCGGATTGCTGTCTGGAATGTCCATCGACCGGTCGCGTCGCTACTCGTGATCCGGCGCGGCCCTGCCGCCCATCTTGTAGACCATCGCGGTCTTCGTGGTGCCGAGCTGCACCCACTCGGGGGCGCGTGTCTGCACGGCGCGATAGAATTTCTCGGAGAGCGCCTTCGCCTTGTGGTGGATGTCGTCGAGCCGGTGAAACTTCGCCTGGAAGGCAAACTCTCCGACGAGCGACGTTTCGGACGCGCGATTCCGCCAGACGGCGATCGTCGCCTTCGCCTCGTAGCCGTGTCCGAAGTCGAAGTAGCCGGGCTCGACCTCGACTTCCTCGACGGCGACGTTGTTCACGAGATTGATCTTTGTCTCGGGCGAGACGTCGATGTCCGCCATCGCCGGGAAGACCTGGGCGATGTCCTGAAGGCCACGATCGAGGACGATCTTCGGCGTGGTGAGCACGCAGTTGTGGGAGTAGAGGCTGCGCATCCCGCCGATCTCGTCGCGCAGGGGAAGCAGCTCCTCCTTGAACTTGATGCGGCTCTCGCCCTCGATGCGCGGGTGGATGTCGGAACGTGCCGCCGCCTCCATGTCGGGGTGACGGAACTTGACCGTCAGCTCGTGATCCGCCTCGGGCCAGCCATCCTTGTAGAAGGTGCGCTTCCGCAGGATGAAGGCGTTGCGGTAGAGGTCGAAGTTGTCCGTATCGTAAAACAACACCTCGCGCACGAGCCGGTGAAACCCGTGTTTGCGTGTCTCCACGCCGACGCCGCAGTGGTCGGCGATGTCGCAGAGGATCCGCCAGTATTCCTCCAGACGCTCCGGTCGGAAGAACCGCTCGGGTTTGAGCAGGATCTTGTATTCCCGGTAGTGGACCTTGTCCAGGGGGTGACCGTCCGAGTAGGCGGGAGGGCTCATGCGATGGTGCCGTGTGGATTAGCAGAAAGCCGGGCCGGCGTCATCAGTGCGGTGTGAAAGATGCCCGGCGCGCTAGTTCGCGACGGGATTGGTCTTCCCCACCACCATGAGATCAGACGGCGTGGACGGGATCGCGGGCAGCGTCGCGTCGGTGCAGCCGAGCGTGGGCGCGACGATGCGGCGCGGATAGGCCGCGATGCCGCCGGTGTAGCCGATGTCCTCGGGAGTCGCCTGGTCGAAGAAGATGAGAAACCGGACCTCCCCGCCGTCGAGATTCTCGATGTGGTGGGGATACGCCTTCGGAATGAAATACATGTCGCCGGGCTCGAGTTCGTAGGTATCCAGGCTCGCGCCGGGGCTGAGAATGGTCATGCGCGCACGGCCCTGGAGGACGTATCCCATCTCGGCGGTCTGCGGGTGCCAGTGCGGCTCGCGCATGCCCGTGCCTTCGAGACGCAGCGAAAACATCGCGATGTTTTCGAGCACCGGGAAAAAACTGCTTTTTCACCGTGCGGGCGGAACCGAACTCATTGTTGATCATCGCCGGCAGCGCCTCAGCGGCGATCTTGTAGCGGCTCGCGAACGCGGCTCCCGGCGGGATGACCGCTGCGCCGTCGGTCTTGCCGATGAGAATGTCCTCGGGCGAGTAGCGCAGACCGGCGACGGCGGATTCCGGCAGGCCCCACGTGTTGCCCATCACGCTGGGAGTCATGCAGCCCACCGCGCCGGAAATTCCGAAGTCCTCGGGATCGTGGTGCGTGAAGGCGATGACGAATTCCGCGGCGCTGTCGCCGACGTTTTCGATCGCGTGCAGGTAGCCGCTCGGGACGAAGAACATTTCGCCCTCGTCGATCGTGAATGTGTCGTGAAGGTTCCCGTTGCTGAAGATCGTGACGAGCGAGCGGCCGGCGAGGCAGTAGGCGAGCTCGTGCGCGTTGGCATGCCAGTGCGGTTCGCGAAAGGCGTCCGGCTCGAGGCGCAGCTTGTAGAGCGAGAGGTTCTGGAGGATCGGAAAGTTCGACCGGTTCACGAATGTGCGACTGCCGGATGCGTTGGAGAACTGCGGGGCGGTGCGGCCGATCGGGAAGACGTGAGGAGACTTGCTCATGGGTGGATGTGATTGGAAACGGGCGGTCGTTCACCGCGACCGCGGGGGTGGCATTCTCCTTCGAGCCCGACAGGCGTGATGTGGATCACGACCCGGGAACCTGGGGGAAATGAGCATCAACAGCGGCTGGGCGGGATCCTGTCAAAGTTCCGCTCCGCATGCATGCGGAAAAATGTCGCCAAAATGTCCGTGCACACACGGCAGTGCGGTTCCCTCGAGGCGTGTATTCCACGACATTTGAATCCTTCAGGCGGGAGATTTGGAAATTGTCGCATGCGATCGGACCCTGTCTTGAGAAAGGCGGCGACGGATGCGGGTTGCGCGCGCGTAAAGGCTGATTTAGCTATTGGAACCGCTCTCCATGAAGCCTTCCGCGTTTTTCCTCGTCACCGTCCTAATCGCTTCGTCCCTGCAGGCGCAGGAAGGGGGGGAGGTTGTCGAAAATCCCCGGCCCACGTGGGAGACCCAGAAACAGGCGCGGACGTGGCAGCTTGGGATCCCCGCGCCGCGCGGCCTCATCACGGACCGGAACGGGAAGCCCCTTGCGCAGAGTCGGATCAGCTACAACCTCGCGATCCGTTTTCCGACCCCCCTTGATTTCACCGACGAGCAGGTGCTCGCTTTTGCCCGGCAGCAGACCACCCTTGCGAAGGGACTGCTCGGCCGCGACGTCGAGCTGCGCGAGAAGGCGGTGATCGACCATTACAAGAACCGTGGCGTCCTGCCGTTTGACATTATCGAGGACCTCCAGCCGAGGGAACTTGCCGTGGTCGCGCAGGGGGTCACTCCGTCACTCATCCTGCGGCAGACCTACGTCCGCATGTATCCGGAGGCATCGCTTGCCGCGCATGTCATTGGTTACGTCGGGAGGCAGGCCCCGCTTTCGCTGCGTCCGATCGAAAACAACGACCTGATCTTTCCCGAGAGCGAAGGGCGCGCGGGCCTCGAGCAGGTGTTTGACGACGAACTGCGCGGCCAGCCGGGCGTGCTGCATGTGACCTTCGACGCCGAGGGCCGAAAGACATCCGAGCGTGTCGCGCAGCCGCCGGTGCCCGGTTACAACGTCATCAGCACGATCGACGCCGATCTCCAGGCGTTGTGCGAGAAGGTTCTTGCCGAGAACACCAAGCGCGGCGCCATTGTCGTGATCGACCCCAATTCCGGAGAGATCCTCGCGCTTGCGTCGTGGCCGACGTTCAACCCGAACGAGATCTTTGTTCCGCTGTTCAACCCCGAGGCCTACGAGATCGTCGCGAAGGACCCGTCCGTGCCTTTGCTTCCGCGTGCCTACGGCTCGCAGTATCCGCCGGGCTCGACATTCAAGACGTTCGTCGGCCTTGCCGGACTCGAGTCCCAGAAGATCAAGAAGGATACGGAATTCAACTGCCCGCCGTCCCTCGCGGTTGGAAACTTCGTCTTCCGCAACTGGAAGAAGGAGGGCGCGGGTTCATTGAACTTCCGTCGCGCGCTCGAGCAGTCGTGCAACACCTGGTTCTACCAGGCAGGGCTCAAGATGGGCAAACAGCCGATCATCGAGTGGTCCCAGCGCCTCGGGCTTGGCCAGCGCACGGGATTGCCACTCAAGGGCGAGGCGGCGGGGAACATCCCGACGGACGAATACATGCAGCGCGTCCACAAGCGGCCGATCATGCAGGGCGACATCGCCAACATGAGCATCGGCCAGGGCGACATCCTCATCACACCACTGCAGATGGCGCAGGCAATGGCCATCATCGCCAACGGCGGCGCGTTCCATCAAACGCGCCTGGTGAAGCAGATCCAGACGCTCGACAACAAGGTGGTCGCCGCCTATCCCGACCGCATTCGTGAGCAGCTTCCGATCACGCCCGAGGTGATGAATGAACTCCGCGAGGCGCTCGTGGCCGTCACCGAAGGCGGCAACGGCACCGCTCGGCGCGCCCAGGTGAAGGGCATCCGGGTTGCGGGGAAGACGGGCACCGCGCAGTGGGGACCGAAGGAGAATCAGCGCACCGCCGCGTGGTTTGCCGGGTTCGCACCGGCGGAGAATCCCCGCTTCGCATTTGCAGCGGTCTACGAGGCGGATCCGGGAGTGAAAGCTGGCGGTGGCTCGCACGCGGCCCCGCTCATTGGAAAGGTTTTGCAGACGGTCTTTGCCCCCGGAAAGCCTGCGGAGATCAAACCCGAGGACATGGACGAGGATCAGTCCGGCTAGTCGAGAAACGTGCTGACGGCGCGGCCTGGCGCGCTACGATTCCGGCATGATCCGTCTTGTTCTCGCGCTGCCGTTTCTTGCGCTGCAGCTTGCCGTCGCCACAGCGGCCATCTCCGACGCCGATGCGCTGAAGATCGGAAAGAAGATCTGGCAGAACGAGTGTGCCGGCACGGTCGAGGGGTTGACCTCGTGGAACTCCGGAGAGGACTTCGCCTCGGTCGGCATCGGTCATTTCATCTGGTATCACGGGAAGCATCGCGGACCGTTCGAGGAAAGCTTCCCGAAGCTCGCGGCTTATCTTGCGCACAACGGCGTCGATGTTCCGCAATGGATGCGCGGTCCGTGCCCGTGGACGTCGCGTTCGCAGTTTCTCGCTGACGCCAGCAGCGCGCGCATGAAGGAGCTGCGTTCCCTGCTTGCATCGACGATCGCCCTCCAGGCCCGGTTCTGCGCGCAGAGGCTCGAGCAGGCGCTGCCGAAGATGCTGGAAGCCGCGCCGAAAAAGGACCGTGACCGCATCCGCGCGAATTTTCAGCGCGTCGCCGCGCAGCCGATGGGAATGTATGCGCTCATCGATTATGTGAATTTCAAGGGCGAGGGAACGAATCCGTCCGAGCGCTACAACGGGCAGGGGTGGGGACTGCTTCAGGTGCTCGAGGCGATGAAGGACGGGCCTCCCCTGGCCGCCTTTTCGAAGGCCGCCGATGAGGTGCTCACGCGCCGCGTGGCGAATTCCCCGAAGGCCCGCAATGAAGCAAAATGGCTGCCCGGCTGGAGAAACCGGGTCAAAACCTACGCAAACTGAACGCATGGACGCTGAAGAGATCGCCGGAATCCTCGAAAACTTCGGGCGCCTGCTCGAACTCAAGGGAGAGAATCCATTCAAGGTCCGCGCCTACGCGAACGCCGTGCGCGCCCTGGAAACGCTTCCGGAGCCGGTGGAGCGCCTCGTGGCGGAAGGCCGCATCGGCGAGATCGATGGCATTGGAAAGGCCATCGCCGAGAAAATCACCACGCTCGTGCAAACCGGGCGCCTCCCGCAATACGACGAGCTGCGGGCGTCGTTTCCGCCGGACATCCTGACGTTGTTCGAGCTCCAGGGACTGGGTGCGAAGAAGATCAAGGCGCTATACGACGCGTTTGGGATTTCCTCGATCACCTCGCTTGCGAGAGCCTGCGAAGACGGACGCGTCGCGGGACTGCCCGGCTTCGGGCCGAAATCGTGCGCGAACATTCTCGCCGCGATCCAGCATCGCAAAAGAAACGCCGGCGTCTTTCTGCTTGGAGAGACCACGCCCATCGCGCAGCGGTTGCTCGACGATCTTCGCTCCCATCCCGAGGTCTCTCGTGCGGAGGTTGCGGGGAGTTTCCGCCGCTCGAAGGAGATTGTTCATGACCTGGATCTCATCGTCGCCACGAAGGAGCCGCAGCTCGTGAGCGAGGATTTTGCCGGACACGAGCTGGTCGAGCGTGTCCTCGCCGCCGGCGCGACGAAGACGAGCGTCGTGTTGAAAAACGGCATGCAATGCGACCTCCGCGTGGTGTCGAACGCGGAGTTTCCGTTCGCTCTCCAGTATTTCAGCGGGAGCAAGGAGCACAACGTCCGCCTCCGTTCGCGCGCACTCGAGCGCGGATGGTCGCTCAACGAATACCGGTTCAGTGTCGCGGAGGGCCGAGAGCTGCGCGAGCCGATCCCGGACGTGCGCGAGGAGGCCGATATCTACCGGGCGCTGGGGCTCCGATTCATTCCGCCGGAACTTCGCGAGGATCGAGGGGAGATCGATGCCGCCGCCAACGGAACACTACCCCAGCTCATCGAGGTGCATCATCTGCGGGGAACCTTCCACACGCACACGACCGCAAGCGACGGCCGCTCGACACTTGAGCAGATGGCGGAGGCGGCAATCGAACTCGGACTGGAATATCTCGGCATCGCCGATCACAGCAAAAGTTCGGTGCAGGCCAACGGGCTTGATGCGAAGCGGCTGGCGGACCAGCGCGCGCGCATCGCAGGGTTGAACGCCGGCTACGACGGCTTCCGGCTGTTTGCAGGCACCGAGTGCGACATCCTCAAGGACGGCACTCTGGATTTTCCCGACGAGGTGCTGGCGTCGTTGGATTTCGTGGTCGCGTCGGTGCATGCGTCGTTCACCATGACCGAGGCGGAGATGACCAAGCGGATCATCCGCGCGATGGAGAATCCGTATGTGACGATGCTCGGCCATCTCACCGGACGCCTGCTGACCACGCGCGAACCCTACAAGGTCGATGTGCCGGCGATCATCGAGGCCGCCGCCGCGACCGGGACGATCATCGAATTGAACGCGAATCCGCGCCGTCTCGACATGGACTGGCGCTGGTGGCCGCTCGCGAAGGAAAAGGGCGTGAAGTGCTCGATCAATCCCGATGCGCATTCCGCGCGCGGCCTGCAGGATCTGGCGTTCGGCGTTCGTCTGGCCCGCAAGGGCTGGCTGACCCGCCAAGACGTCGTGAACTGTCTGCCTGCCGGAAAAATCGAAGCCGTTCTAGGCGCGAAACGCATTGGAGCGGCGGCGCAATCCGCATAAAATCCCCGCATGATCGCCGACGCGCGCGGGCTGGAACTGAGCGACGCCGACCGCAACGAGGTCGAGGCCATCAATCACTTCACCTCCCGGCTGTTGCGTCTGCAGAACGGCGTCGAGGAGATTCTCACGGCGGCGGAGCGCAGTCCTTCGTCGCCGATGGTTCGCCTGCTGGCGGGAGCGTTCTGCCTGTTTGGACAGACCAACCCGTCCGTCGCCGCCGGTGCGGAACATCTGGCGGCCGTGGATCTGCAGGCGGCGAACGAGCGACAGCGGATGCTGCACGCTGCTCTGACATTCTGGGCGCGCAGCGAGTTTCTGCGGGCGGTGGAAGTGCTGGAGGATCTGACCTCCCGGTGGGCGGCGGATCTGCTGAGCGCAAAGTTTGCCGAGTTTTTATACTACGTGCTTGGCCAGCAGCACATGGGCGCACGGTTTCGAGCGCACATGGAGCGGATTCGCCCGGCGAACGCGGACGATCCGGATTTTCTCGGAATGGAAGCGTTTGCGGCGGAGCTTTGCGGAGATTTCGATGTCGCGGAGGCCGCGGCGGAACGCTCGCTTTCCATCGAGCCGCGCAATGCATGGGCGCAGCATGCGCTCTCTCACGTTCTCATTCGTCAGGGGCGCGTGGAGGAAGGAAAGGCGCGGATGGCGGCATTCCTCCCCGAACTGGAGAACTGCCAGCGACTGATCCATTCGCATGATGCCTGGCATCTCGCGCTGCTGCATCTGGAAGAAATGAACGCGGATGCCGCTCTGGAAATTCACCGCCGGCATGTATGGGGATTCGCTCCGGATCTGGTCGGCGAACAGATCGATGCGATCGCATTGCTGTGGCGAATGGAGCTGGCAGGGCATCCGATGGACGCGGAGTGGGGCGGGATTGCTGACCATGTCGAGGCGCGGGTGGATGAGGCTTTCATGCCGTTCCTGAGTGCCCATCATGTCTATGCGCTTGTCCGTGCAGGCCGAGGAGAGGCCGCGGAGAAGTGTCTGGAGACGGTCCGTGAACGGAGCCGTCGCGACGATGAAGAAGGACGCCGTGTCTGGGCGGGTGCGGGGCGCGCCGTCGTGGAAGCGACAGCGAAGTTTGCCGGCGGCGACGCACGCCACGCCGCGGAGTTGCTTGATCCGGCGATGCCGGACATGACCCGCATCGGTGGCAGCGACGCGCAGGACGATTTGTTCCGGCAGACGTATCTTCGCGCGCTCCAGCGTTCAGGCCGTCGGGCGGAGGCTGAGGCGTATTTCCATCGCATCAGCGGAGAGAAGGTTCGCACACCGCTCGATCGCGCACTCGCCGAGTGAGGCGGCCGCGTGGTAAGACGCACGCCATGCCACGCGAACTTCTCTCGAACATTCCCGGCGGCCCGCCCGCCATTGGTCCCTACACCCCGGCGATCATTGGCGACGGGCGCTATCTCTTCGTTTCCGGCCAGATTCCCTACGATCCGTCGAAGGGCGGGATTGTTCGCGGGACGGTCGCGGAGCAGACGGAGATCGTTCTGACCAATCTCGAGCGGGTGTTGAAAACGGCCGGGGCGTCGCTGGCATCGGTCGTTCACTGCCGGGTGTATCTTCAACCTCTCACGCCGGAGACATTCGCGGAGATGAACGGCGTCTATGCGAAGTTCTTCGGCGATGCGAAGCCGGCGCGCACGACGCTCGGGGCGGGCCTGCTGAATTTCGACGTCGAGATCGAGGCGATCGCGGTGCTGGATTGACCTCCCGCGTTTTTCGGACGGGAGGGCTCGTTCCGGGCCGCGGCTACCTGCGTGCCCGGGCGCTCACCGCGTTGTTGCGGTCGGCATAGAAGAGGTTCTCGCCGCGCTTCTGAAGGACAAACGTGTTGTTGTCCCCGTATTTCGACCACGGACCGGGCGGCACATCGCGGAAGTCGACGAATTTCCAGTCGCAGATGTCCTTGCCCTTCATTCCGAGGTAATCGCGAACGGCGGGAGAGACGTCGAGGCCGGCGCCCTGATTCAGGTTCGGCTTCGGACGCTCGTTGCCGAAGACATACTGCCAGTGATCGGTGCGGAAGGGGCCGCAGTCCTCCCACTGCGCATAGGCGATGCGACCCTTGTGGCGGATGGCCACCCAGCGCCCCTTGCAGACCGATTTCCCGGGACGCTCATGCGCCTCGCGGAACCATGGGATCACTCGGCGCGACTCGGGCTTCGTCGTTCCGCGGGTGACGTCGTTGTAGGGGAGGGCGACGTAGAAGGGGTTCTGCCGGGGGGTGAATCCCTTGGGAATGAAATTCCGGCGGTTGGAGGGATCGGGATCATCGTAACCGCCGTAGTTCCTGGCCCACGCGGGGTCCCAGGAGCTCTTGTGATTGGGGACCGGGTTGTTCGGTGTGGCTTTCTCGCCGATCCAGAAGACCGTGGTGACAATGCCGACCTTCCAAGGGTATTTGTTGAACCCTGGGGCGCGGAACCCCTGCACGCTGGACGAGACCGGTGGCGGCTCGATCTTCAGAAGTGCGTTTTCCCGCAGCTTCATCGCGTATTTGGTAAACTCCGACGCAGAAGAGAGAGACGATTCCGCCTTTGCGGAAACGCCGGACAGGACAGCGAAAGCCGTCGTTGTTACTGCGAGCAGAGGGGTCCTGAATCGCATCAGGCGGGGTATATCGGTTTTGAGGGGGCGTTTGGCAAGGGGAAATGTGCCGTTTGCTGGCGCGTGCGCAAGTGTCAGGAACGTCTCATCGACGTGTCGCGAAGGAACTTCGCGTCGTCGGTTTCGGGGTAGTCGAGCGTGAAGTGCAGGCCGCGGCTTTCCTTGCGATCGAGGGCGCAATCCACGATGAGCGACGCCACGGTGACCAGATTGCGAAGCTCGAGGAGATCGGTGGTCACCTTGAAGTTCCAGTAGAACTCCTGAATCTCGGCGTGCAGGTTTCGCAGCCGGGCGGCGGCGCGCTGGAGGCGCTTGTCGGTGCGGACGATCCCGACGTAGTCCCACATGAGGCGCCGGATTTCGTCCCAGTTGTGGTAGATCACGACGAGTTCGTCCACGTCGGTTACCTGACCGGGACGCCATTCCGGAAGGTCGAATGCCACGGGTTCGCGACGGGATTTTGAAGCTTTTTCGAAGGCGCGGTGGGCGAGCACGAGTGCTTCGAGCAGGGAATTGCTGGCGAGCCGGTTGGCCCCGTGGAGGCCGGTGCAGGCCACCTCCCCGATCGCAAAGAGTCCGCGCACGCTCGTCTCGCCGTGAAGATCGGTCTTCACTCCGCCGCATTGATAATGGGCGGCCGGAACGACAGGGATCGGCTCGCGCACGATGTCGATGCCCAGTCGCAGGCAGGTTTCGTGGATCGTCGGGAACCGGTTGCGGATGAAGTCGGCGGGCTTGTGAGTGATGTCCAGGAACACGCACTTGCTGCCCGTGCGCTTCATCTCCGCGTCGATCGCGCGGGCGACGATGTCGCGGGGCGCCAGCTCGGCCAGCGGGTGGTGGTGTTCCATGAACCGGCGGCCCTGGGCGTCGACCAGGATGCCGCCCTCGCCGCGCACCGCCTCGGTGACGAGGAAGGATTTCGCCTGTGGATGGAAAAGGCAGGTCGGGTGGAACTGGATGAACTCCATGTTCGCGATTACCGCCCCCGCTCGCCAGGCCATGGCCACGCCGTCGCCGGTCGCGATGTCGGGATTCGTCGAATACAAATAGACCTTCCCGCAGCCGCCGGTGGCGAGGACGGTGGTCTCTGCGCGGATGGTTTCGACCTCGCCGGTGGCCTCGTTGAGCACGTAGAGGCCGACGCAGCAGTTTTGCATCGCATAGCCGAGCTTGCCGGTCGTGATGCAATCCACGGCCATGTGGTGCTCGAGGATCGTGATGTTCGGATGTTCCCTCACGCGCGCGGCAAGGGTGTCCTCGATTTCGCGGCCGGTGGCGTCCTGCACGTGCAGGACACGGCGCTTGGAATGGCCGCCTTCCCGCCCCAGATCGAGTTCCCGCCGGCCGTTTTCGTCCTCGCGTTCGTCGAAATGCAGGCCGAGCTGCATGAGTTCGCGGATGCGTTCAGGACCTTCGGTGACGACGGCCCGCACGGCGTCCTCGTGGCAGAGTCCGGCTCCGGCCTCCAGCGTGTCGCGGATGTGGAGTTCGAAGGAATCCTCGTCGCTCACCACGCACGCCACACCGCCCTGCGCCCAGGCGGTGTTCGAATCCACGAGCGCCCGCTTCGTGACAATGGCGACCGATCCACGCGACGCGGCTTTCAACGCGAACGACAGACCCGCGATGCCACTGCCGACGACGACGAAATCGAATGCCTTCATCGCCGAGGGGGAATCTGGATGTTGTCGATCAAACGGGCCCGACCAAGGAACACGGCCGCGGCGAGGGTTGTTTCGCGCGAGAGGTTTCGCGCCGGCTCGAGAGTTTCCGAGTCCACGAGCGAGACGTAGTCGAGTCGGGCGCCGGGGATTTTTGCGACCCGCCGTTCCGCCTCGCGAAGAATCGCTGCGGGGGATTTTCGCGCGGCCGCGGCCTTCAGTGCGGCGAAGAAACCGGGGGCAACGGCGCGTTCTTCAGGCGTGAGATAGGCGTTGCGGGAACTGACGGCGAGGCCGTCCGGCTCGCGAATGGTGGGATGACCCACGATGCGGATGGGGAAATTCAGATCGCGCGCCATCCGGCGAAGGACGGCGAGCTGCTGCCAGTCCTTCTCGCCGAAGACGGCGATGTCCGGCTGCACGATGAGAAAAAGTTTTGCGACGACCGTGCACACTCCCCGGAAGTGACCGGGGCGGCTCGCTCCGCAGAGGCCGTTGGAGAGCCGGCTTTCATCCACGAAGACGGACGCGTCGAGGGAATACATTTCCTCCACCGGCGGGAGAAAGACGGCGTCGGCTCCCATCTCCCGACAAAGGGCAAGGTCCGCCTTTTCCGGCCGCGGATAGCTGGAGAAATCCTCCTTCGGGCCGAACTGCGTGGGATTGACGAAGATCGAGACGACGACGCTGCCGTCGCGTCCCGCGAGCCGGCGCGCGCGCCGGATGAGCTCCGCATGACCCCGGTGCAGGGCGCCCATGGTCGGCACGAGAACGACGGGGCGTCCGGCCCGGCGAACGAATGCCCGGATGGAGGCAACCGTCCGTGCGACTTTCACTGGCTGGAGGGACTAGTTGTTTTCCGCGGGGACGGGTTCCCACGCGGGGGCTTCGGAATCCGTCGATGCGGCGGGTGCCTCCGGTGCCGCCGGCTGCACGATGGGATCCGTGGGAGCGACCGTCCCGGGTTCGGGATTGGACGGCGCGGATTCTCCGGAAGCGGGTTCCGCCGCCTGCGGGGCCGGCTCGGGTGCGGCGGTGGGAGCGGGCGTTGCCGAAGTTTCGACCGGTGCGGGAGCTTCGAGGAGCTGGCGCTGGATGGCGGTCTCGTTGGAATTGATGCGCGCATAGACCATTGCCAGCGCAAGGGTCAGGAGGAAGAAGATGCCGCCGAGCCAGGTCGTGAACTTCGCGAGGACATGCGTGGTTTGCGCGCCGAAGATGTTCTCGGTCATTCCCCCGCCGAAGGCCGCTCCGAGGCCCTCACTGCGAGGGCGCTGCATGAGGACGACAAGCACGATCAGCAGGCACGTGAGAATGTGCAGCGTGAGTAAAAAGTAGAGCAGGACTTGCATGGAGAACTGGCAACCATGCCAGATGCGTCTGCTTTGTAAAGGCCGCGGTGGAGGGAGGGCCGGCGGCAACCGGGTCAGACCCAATTGGCGGATTCAGAGGAACCTCCATGGTGACCTCCTGCGCTCACCATGCGGTGAATCCGGAGCACCGATGTGCGGGGGTGGATTCCCCATAAATCTTGACCCACCCGACCCCACACGCGAAAAAGACCTCCTGCCTCAACCCTTTCCGCCAAGTGGATATCAAAGAAATTCGCGCTCTGATCGACCTCATGAAGAAAAACGGCCTCGCCGTTTTCAAAATGGAAAAGGAGGGGTTCAAGATCACGCTCGAGATGGCCGGGGCCGGCGTGCAGCCGATCGTCCAATACGCCGCCCCGCTGCAGGCCCCTTCCGCACCCGCCGCACCTGCGGCCCCGGCTCCCGCACCGGCGGCGCCTGCGGCTTCGAACCTCAAGGAAATCACCTCCCCGATGGTCGGCACGTTCTACTCGGCTCCATCCCCCGATGCGCCGCCCTACGTCGAGGTCGGCCAGACGGTGACCCCCGATACGGTGGTTTGCATCGTCGAGGCGATGAAGGTGATGAACGAGATCAAGGCCGAGGTTGCCGGCGTGATCGCCGAGGTTGTCGCGGAAAACGGCAAGCCCGTGCAGTTCGGCCAGGTGCTTTTCCGCGTCAAGTAACCGGCGCATGTTCAAGAAAATCCTGATTGCCAATCGCGGCGAGATCGCGCTGCGGATCATTCGCGCCTGCAAGGAACTCGGCGTGCAGACCGTCGCCGTCTATTCCGAGCCGGATCTTCATTCGCTCCACGTGCAGCTTGCCGACGAGGCGATCTGCATCGGACCGGCGCCCAGTTCCGAAAGCTATCTGAAGATCGACCGCATCATCAGCGCTGCCGAGGTGGCGGATGTCGACGCGATCCATCCGGGATATGGCTTTCTCGCGGAGAACGCGCACTTCGCAGAGGTCTGTGCGAGCTGCAACATCAAGTTCATCGGACCGTCACCGAATGCGATCCGCCTGATGGGCGACAAGAACACCGCCCGAGACACGGCGCGGAAGGCCGGAGTCCCCGTGTCGCCCGGCAGCGACGGGACGGTGGAGACCGAGGCCGAGGCCCTGAAGATTGCGCGCAAGATTGGATTTCCCGTGATGATCAAGGCCGTGGCCGGCGGCGGCGGTCGTGGCATGCGGATCGCCCACAACGAGGGAAGCCTCGTGCAGGGATACCACAGCGCGCGCATGGAGGCGGAGAAGGCCTTCGGCAACGGCGCCGTTTACATCGAGAAGTTCATCCAGAATCCGCATCACATTGAGTTCCAGATCGTGGGCGACGAGCATGGGCGGATCGTTCACCTCGGAGAGCGCGACTGCTCCATCCAGCGGCGCAATCAAAAGATCGTCGAGGAGTGTCCGTCTCCGCTCATGGACGAGGACCTTCGCAAGCGCATGGGAGACGCGTCGATCAAGCTGGCGGAGTCGGTCGGCTATTCGAATGCCGGAACCATGGAGTATCTCGTCGATGATGACGGGAACTTCTACTTCATGGAGATGAACACCCGCATCCAGGTCGAACACCCGATCACCGAGGAGGTGTATGGATGCGACCTCGTGAAGGCGCAGATCCAGGTCGCCGCGGGCGAGCATCTTTCCGACTACGTCGTGAATGCGAAGCCGCGCCACCACTCGATCGAGTGCCGGATCAATGCGGAGGACCCGTTCAACAACTTCATGCCCTGTCCCGGTGAGATCGCGCTCTACTACGCGCCGGGCGGCCGCGGCGTCCGCATCGACTCCCACGCGTATGCGGGATATCCGATTCCGCCGAACTACGACTCAATGATCGCCAAGCTCATTTGCAGCGCCTCGTCACGTGCCGCGGCGATTGCCCGGATGAATCGCGCGCTCGGCGAATACATGATCACCGGCATCAAGACGACGATTCCGTTCCAGCAGGCGATCATGCGCAACTCGGACTTCCGCGCCGGAAAATACTCCACCGCGTTCATTGAGAAGATGCTCGCGGACGGACTTCCGGAATTCTGAGTCGCTGGAAGTCGGATGAGCTCCGCCGTTCGCGATCCGCACGCCGTCCTGTCGCAGGCGCGGCTCTACGGGATTCTGGACCTTGGGTATGTAGCGACCGCGGATGCACTCGCAATGGCCGACCGGCTGCTGACGGCTGGAGTGCAGGTGCTGCAGCTCCGGGCCAAGCGTGCCTCCGAATCCGAAATCGTCTCGCTGGGTCGTGATCTTGCGCTCCGCTGCCGCGCGGCCGGCGTGCCGTTCATTTTGAACGATTATCCGCATCTTGCCGCCGAGGTGGAGGCGGATGGCGTCCATATTGGACAGGACGATGGCCCGATCCGCGCTGCACGGGAGGCGGCGGGGAAAGGGCGGATCGTTGGACGATCCACGCACAGCGTTGAACAAGCCCGGGCCGCATGGGACGAGGGGGCCGACTACATTGGATTTGGTCCGTTGTTCGCGACGCCCACAAAGCCCGAATACACGCCGATCGGCCTCGAACACATCGCCGGGGTCCAGGCCGCCTCACCGGTTCCGGTTTTCTGCATCGGCGGAGTGAAGCTCGGGAATCTGCCGGAGATCATTGCCGCCGGTGCCCGACGCGTGGTGATTGTGACCGGGTTGCTCCACTCGGACGATCCGACGGCGTATGCCACTGATTGCCTGCGCCTCCTCGTCGCGAAGGAGCTTTCCTGATTCGTGACGTGAGGGCGGGAGCGCTCAGGTGCGTGACCGGCGCTTTGCCTTGTATTTCACCGGACGTTTCGGCGGAGAAATTCGATCGATGCCTCCGCCGGCCTTGAGCTCGGCAATCTGGTCGCGAAGGAGGGCGGCCCGTTCGTATTCGAGGTTTGCGGCGGCGGTTGCCATGTCCCGCTCGAGTTCCTGCAAGAGTTCGTGAAGGTCGAAGTCGGGTGCGGTCTCGGCAACGATGGATTTCTCGACCTCCTTCGCGTTCTTGAGGATGACGTGCAGACTTTCCTGCACCGCGCGCACGACGCTCTTCGGCTCGATCCCGTGTTCCTTGTTGTAGGCCATCTGGCGCGCGCGACGGTATTCGCTGATCTCGATGAGCGAGCGGATACTGCCGGTGATCACGTCCGCGAAAAGAACGACCTCTCCGTTTACGTGCCGCGCGGCGCGGCCCGCCGTCTGGATCAGGGATGTCTGACTGCGCAGGTAGCCTTCCTTGTCGGCATCGAGAATGCAGACGAGTGAAACTTCGGGCAGGTCGAGGCCTTCACGCAGAAGATTGATCCCGACGAGCACGTCGCATTCGCCGGCGCGCAGGCTGCGCAGAATCTCGACGCGTTCGATGGTGTCGATGTCGCTGTGGAGGTAGCGAACCTTCAGACCGATGTCCCGCAGGTAGTCGGCAAGATCCTCCGCGGTGCGTTTTGTGAGCGTCGTGACCAGCGCGCGCTCGCCCTTTTCGATGACCTGACGGCAACGCTCGATCGTTTCGTCGATCTGACCGGCGAGGGGACGCACGGTGATTTTTGGATCGAGCAGTCCGGTGGGGCGGATGATCTGCTCGACGACGAGCGGCGCGCCGGGAGTGTGAACGTCGAGAACACCCTGCGCGGCGGTGCGGAAATCCGCGCCTGCGACGATGGATGCATCCTTCTGTTCGGTGAACGATTTGTCGGGATTCGGGATGTAGGCCGTGTTTCCCACGACGCTGTTGCGCAACTCGAAGGCGCCGGGGGTGGCGCTGATGTAGACGATCTGGTTCGTCATGCCCATGAACTCGTCGAAGTTCAGTGGGCGGTTGTCGAGGGCGCTGGGGAGGCGGAAGCCGTGCTCGACGAGGACGGATTTGCGTGAACGATCGCCGGCATACATGCCTCCGATTTGCGGGATCGTGGCGTGCGATTCGTCGACGATGAGAAGCGTGTCCTCCGGCAGGAAGTCCATCAACGTATACGGCTTCGAGCCCGGTGGACGGCCGCTGAGATGGCGAGAGTAGTTTTCGATGCCGTTGCAGAAACCCATCTCCTGCATCATCTCGAGGTCGAACTCCGTGCGCATCTTGATGCGCTGGGCCTCGATGAGCTTGCCGTGCTTTTCAAACCAGATGATCCGCTCGTCGAGTTCCTCGCGGATCGCCCGCATTGCGGCGTTGAGCTTGTCGTAGGGCGTGACGAACTGCTTCGCCGGAAAGAGCGTGAGGTTCGTCAGCCGGGCGGTGACGTCGCCGGTGAGGGGATCGAACTCGCTGATGCGGTCGATTTCGTCTCCGAAAAACTCCACGCGAATCGCCCGGTCGTCCTTGTCGGCGGGATGAACCTCGACGGTGTCGCCGCGGACCCGGAACTTGCCGCGCTCGAATGCGATGTCGTTCCGCTCATAGAGCATGTCCACGAGCTTCGAAAGGAACGCCTCGCGCGTCATTTGCTGGCCCTGCCGGATCGTGACGAGCATCTGGAGGAAATCCTCCGGGGACGCGAGGCCGTAGATGCACGAAACACTGGCGACAATGACGACATCGCGGCGCGAGAGCAGCGAGCTGACGGCGGAAAGACGGAGTCGCTCGATCTCCTCGTTGATCGAGGAATCCTTCTCGATGTAGGTGTCCGACCGCGGAATGTAGGCCTCGGGCTGGTAGTAATCGAAATAGCTGACGAAATACTCGACCGCGTTGCGCGGGAAGAACTGCTTGAACTCGCTGTAGAGCTGTGCGGCCAGCGTCTTGTTGTGCGACATGACCAGCGTCGGCCGGTCGAGGTCGCGGATGATGTTCGCCGCCGTGAACGTCTTGCCGGAGCCCGTGACCCCAAGCAGGGTCTGGTGCTTGTTCCCGGCGAGAATCGAGCGCGTCAGATTCTCAATCGCCTGCGCCTGGTCCCCGCGCGGCTGGTAGTTCGAGGCGAGTTCGAATGGCATGAACGTCCACTCTAACCCGCCCCTGCGGCGGCGCAACGACCGCCTTCAGCGGTCGCTCAACTTGCTAGCGGCCCGGAACCAGCGTGATCGCGACACGGTCCATGCGCTCCTTGTCCCCGACCGCGGTTGCGCCGATGAACAGGGTCTTCGTCTTGCGGATCGTGCGCTTCGGCACAAAGACCATGTCGAGCCGGAGCTTCTGCCCGGGTTTCAGAACGCGGGTTGTGTATCGGCCCTTTTTGATCGCCTTCGTGACGTCCTCGCCCTTGATCGAGATCGTGTATTTGTGGCCGCTGAATTTGCCGAACGCCCGCAGTTTGAAGGACTCCGCCATCAAACCGATGTTCGAAATCGCCCCCTTGATCTTGATCTTTTTCTTTTTGCCATACAGGACGCGATACTCCTGCTTCAATGCACCGAAGAGGCCCTCGCCCACCGCGGCATTGCCCGTTCCCACGATGACGTCGGGCTGGAGATTGCCTGCGGGGAACGATTGGCCGGGAATCGTCCCCGAGATCGTGTAGGAACCGAGGCTGCCATAAGTGGAGTAGCCGTTGGTGAGGGGATCCCCGTAACCGGAATTCCGGACGAAAAGGTAATATTTTCCTTTCGGGAGATTTGCCTTCCTGAGTTTGGCCGAGAGTTCGGACGTCGTGTTGTCGGAGGCGATGATTTCCTTCCCCTTCTCGTTCACGAGAACCAGCTGGATTTTCAGATCCGGAGAAAACTCGGCCGGCGAAGCCGTGATATTGAGCGTCCCCCCATCCAGCGGCAGACGGAAAACGTCGACATCGGTGGTTGTGGAAATCACGCCGGTTTGTTCGACGGTGCCGGTGGGCGCATAGATATTGTCAGCGCCATCGATGGCATCGGACGCGTCATCGGCGACGAAGCCGATATTCGCCTTTCTCGCCATGATCTGGAGGTCGTCCTCCGTGTTGTTGGCGTTGAGATACTCTCCTTTGGACCACTGCGTGACGGGAGCGCTGTAGCCGGCGCCCATGATTGGCGCCCAGCCGTTGTGCCCGCCGAAATAATCGTCCTTGGTGGATCCATTGGGGTTCTTTGTGCCGTCGTGGCCCAGCCCCAGCGTGTGGCCGACCTCGTGGGATATGGTGTCGGCCACGACCTTCGGATTATCGTTGTTGAACGAAAAGCAGACCGCGCTGACGTCGGTGCGGGCGTTGTCCACAGAGCCGAAGGTGCCGATCAGCGCGAGGCCTCCGCTGCCGGGAGCGAAGTTCGTCGGCGTGACGACGCAACGAACGCGCTTTGAGGGGGGGGTGTTGAGAAACACCTCCTCCGAAGTCGTCACGTTGATGTTCAGGAATCGGAAATCCTCCGCGACCGCAGCCCACGCCTGCGCCATCTGCTGCTCGTTCAGTTTGGCAGGATCGAAAGTCATCGTGCGACCACCCTCCCAACCGGGATCGCGGAAATTCTTGTAGCCATCGAAATCGATCAGGAGGACGAAGGGCGCATCCGGATTGCTCTCGAGAATGGGCGGTGCCTTTGCGACCGGCGCCGCTGAGGGGGACGGCGGCCCTGCCAGCGGAGCGCGGACCGGATACCCCACGCACAGGACGGTGTCGAGCGGGACCTCCGTGATCTCGATTTCGCCGAAGGTCCATCCTTCGATCTTGTAAGCCTTGCGGGTCGAATACTGCCGGACCTCACCCGTCACCTTTGCTCCCTGCCTGCGAATGGAGAATCCAGAGAGACTGGAATCGGGCAGGACTCCCGCAACTGTCTCGTCTCCGGAGCCGTCTGCGTATTTGAACGTGACATTGCCTGATGCCTTTTTCCCACCGACGAGCGGGATGGTCAGGGCGGATTGTGCGGGGATCTTCGAAAGATCCATCATCGACCGGCCGCTGACGATCTCCGACCGGCGGTCGGCGATGACTGCAGCCCGTGCGGCTGCAACCGACGAACGGGGAGCCGGCGCATCCCACAAAGTGATCTGGGCGTGAGCGGAAATTGACAGAAGCCCCAGCAATCCAGCGACGAAGGCGGGTCTGACGAGGCGCGAATACAACAAGGGAGAAACAAAAGAATACATGCCGCTATGGGCACATAATTCCGGGTTTCGGGATTTTGCAACCGGGATTGGCAGTCGCACTGGGTCAGAATCCGGCTTGCTCCTTAGCGCGGGCGAGCCATTGTAGAAGGAAGCCATGCCAGTAAATACCCGGCTGCTAGCCAAGGAGTTGCTTCCGATTTACGAAAAGGTTGCCGCGAGCGAGCGGATTTCCGACGCCGATGCGGTCGTCCTTTATGACACACGGGACCTGAACGGCGTGGGCGCGATTGCGAACATCGTCCGCGAGCGGAAGAACGGCAACGTCGCGACCTACATCCACAACCGCTACATCAACTACTCGAACGTCTGCCTGCTTTCGTGCCAGTTCTGTGCGTTCGGTGCGAAGAAGCGGGAACCTCACGCCTTCGAGATGGCGATCCCCGAGATCGAGGCGACCGTGCGTGAGGCGCTGGACGAAGGGATCACCGAGATCCACATGGTCGGCGGTCTGCATCCGACGCTGCGACCGGAATGGTATCTCGAATTGTTGCGCACGCTGAAGGCGCTCGATCCGGAGCTGCAGCTCAAGGCATTCACCGCCGTCGAGATCCGGCATCTGGCGGATCGCATTTTCAAGATGCCGCTCGAAGACACGCTGCGGCTGCTGCGCGACAATGGCCTGGGCGCGATCACCGGCGGCGGCGCGGAGATTTTCGATCCCGAGATTCGAGACAAGATCTGCCGCGGCAAGGAAACCGCCGAGGAGTGGGCGGAGGTGCACCGCGTGTGGCACCAGATCGGGGGCCGCAGCACCTGCACGATGCTCTATGGCCACATCGAGGAGACGCGTCATCGGGTGGACCACCTGCGCCGCTTGCGCGAGTTGCAGGACGAAACCGGCGGTTTCACGGGGTTCATTCCTTTCGCGTTCGAGCCGGAGGGTGCGCGCCCGGCGCTCAAGGACATTCCTCATGCGACCGCGGTCGAGGAACTGCGAAACCTCGCGGTCGGCCGCATCTACCTCGACAACATCCCGCACATCACCGCCTACTGGATCAGCCTCGGCCTGCCGCTCGCGCAGGTGTCGTTGAACTACGGCGTGGATGATCTGCACGGCACAATCATCGAGGAAAAGATCTTCCACATGGCGGGCGCGACGACCCCGCAGCAACAGACGGTCTACGCGCTCGAGAAGGCCATTCGCGAGGCCGGGCGCGAGCCGATGCAACGAAACACCTTTTACGAGCGCATCCCTTCGACGGCGACGCGTCGGGCAGCTTGAGTGCGACCGCAGTGGGGGAAAACGCCGCCGGGGAACTTGCGCGGATCCGGGAGGAACTGGCGGCGTTCCGCATCGGATCGGTGCCGTATCTCAACGCCGCTCCGCTCACGTATGGAATTGCGGACGACCTGATCTTCGACGTTCCAGCGAAGCTGGCGGACCGGTTCGCCCGTGGAGAGCTCGACGCCGCGCTGATACCGGTCTTCGAAGCGGTGTCGAGGGAATCCGCGACGATTGCCGATGACATCGCGATTGCCAGCGAAGGCGAGGTGTTCAGTGTGTTTCTTGCGAGCCGGGAGCCGGTGGAGGAACTGGAATCGGTGGCGCTCGATCCGAACTCGCGCACTTCGAGCCACCTGCTGCAGTGTCTTTTTGCGGAGTTCATCCAGGGGGATGTCACGTTCACCGCGAGTCCGGTCGACGACAACCAGGCGCGCCTGATCATCGGCGATCCGGCGATCGATTTTCATCGTTCGCCGGAGGCTGCGGAATGGCGGATCCTGGATCTCGGTGAGGAATGGTTGCGCCGGACGGAACTGCCGTTCGTCTTTGCGTGTTGGGTGATCCGGCAGGGCCAGCCGGAGGCGGCGCGTCTCGCGGACTTGTTGCGCAGAGTGAAGACGCTGGGCGTGGCGGCGCGGGGGGCGATCGCACGCGACAGCGCCGATCCGGAATTCACCCTGCGCTATCTGACCGAGAACGTGCGATTCGATCTCGGCGACTCCGCCAGGCAGGCCATTGCCCTGTATGGCGCGCTGCTTCGCAAACACGGACTGGTTTCCGTGGGAGGTCCCGAGATTTCCTACGTCTGAGACACCCGCAGCACGCGGTGCGTGAGCCAGTGCAGCGGCAGCGGAAGGACGCGTGAGCCAGCGATGGCTGCGGAGGTGATCCGCGGATGGGTGACGGCGAGGCGCGCGAGACGATTGATCCACAGCCGGCCGCGATACATTTCCGAGTGGAGGCGGCGGTAGCCGGCTTCGTCGTTTTCAACAACAGCCAGTGCGGCCAGTTCGCCGGACCTCAGCGCGTAGTAGATGCCTTCGCCGGTGAATGGCTCGACGACCCGGGCCGAATCGCCGACGAGGAACAATCCGTCACGAGCGACATCACTCGCGTCCTCCCGGCTCAGAGGCGCAATCGTCCGCCATTCGACATGGTCTGGAAGGGAAAAATCCCGCATCGCGGCGGTGCGAACCGATTCGACCCGTTCGGGAGTTGTGACCAGACAGAGGTTGATTTCGCGTTCGTTCAGGAGGGCAGTGCCGCCGTAGCCGTCCTTTCGGAAAAACATCCGCACCTCGGAACCGTGGTCGTTCGGTCTCGGACCGTGGCATTGGAGTGCCACGCGATCCCGCGGCGCGGGTCCGATTCGGTTTGTCGCGCGTGCGATGAAGGAATTCCTGCCATCCGCCGCCACGAGAACCGGAGCGGAGAAGGTCCCGGCGTCGGTTTCGATTTTCCATCCCTCGCTCACGCGAAGGACGCTCACGCCGTCGCGAAAGTCGACGCCGAGTTCGACCGCCCGCGCGACGAGGCTTGCGTCGAAGTCGCGACGCTTGATTGTCATTTCGGGAAATGGGTCGTCGGGCACCCGGAATCGGACGCGTATGCCGCCGATTGCCTCATAGGCGATCGTATCGATCTTTGCGTGGGGTAGGGCGAGGATCCGCTCGTGCAGTTCCAGCCGTTCGAGAACCGGCCAGACGGATGGATTCAGGCAATCGCCGCAGACCTTGTCGCGGGGAAACTTCGCGCGGTCGACCAGGAGAACATGCCGGCCCTTTCGGGCAAGTGTCGCGGCACAGACGGATCCCGCCGGTCCAGCACCGACGACGATCGCGTCGAAGCGAATCATACGAAGGTTTCCGCGATCGCGTCGGCGACCATGCGACCGGAACGGGTCAGCACCCAGCGGTCTCCGTGGCGTTCGAGATATCCTGCGGATTGAAGCCGCTGAAACTCATCGCGCCACTCCGCGGAATCGGGAATCCCATTGGAGGTGCGAAGCTCGAAGGCGAGCCGCTCCGCGCGTCGGGTGTCAGGATCGACCGCTTCCTCGAAGTCCGCGGCGTCTTCACCCGACTGGATGCGGCGCGTGTATTCCGCGGTGTCGCTGACGTTTTTCCATCGGCGCGAGCCAACGGTGGAAAAGGCGCTGGGCCCCAGACCGAGGTAGTCGGAGCCGTTCCAGTAGGCGAGGTTGTGCAGGCACTCGCGGCCAGGGTGTGCGTAGTTCGAGATCTCGTATTGCGCGTAGCCGGCGCTACCGAGGATGTCCATCGTCATCTCGAACAGATCGGCATCGAGGCCCTCATCCGGTCGCAGTTCCCCGCGCTGCAGTCGTAGAAAAAACTCAGTGTCCTCTTCGTAGGTGAGGCAGTAGGCGGAGATGTGGTCCGGCTCGAGCGCGATCGTCCGTTCGAGCGATTCGCGCCAGATCGCGGGTGTCTGGCCCGGCACACCAAAAATGAGATCGAGGTTCACGTTTGGCACGCCGGCTTCGCGCAGGATGCGATACGAGCGATCGGCCTGAGCGGCATTGTGAACGCGGCCCAGCGTTTTCAGCAGATCTTCGTTCCACGATTGGACGCCCATGCTGATCCGGTTCACTCCGAGATCGAGAAGCGCGCGGGCTTTCTCGAGCGAAACGGTCGCCGGGTTCATCTCGAGTGTCCATTCCACGACGTTCGAAAAATCAATGCGCTCCCGCAGACCGCCGAGAAGAAATTCCAGCTGCGACGTGCTCAGGGCGCTGGGCGTGCCGCCGCCAAAGAATATCGTGCGCGGACGCAATCCAGCGGCGTGTTTTTCCGCTTCGGCAAGCATCGCCTCGAGAAACGCACGGGTCTTGTTCCGGTCGCTCGCCTCCTTGTAGAAGCTGCAATACGGGCACACCTTCGGACAAAAGGGAATGTGCGCGTAGAGATGCTCGATCACACGGGAAGGCTCGGACATCGGACTCGCAGGCGCAATGGGTTTTCGCCCGGTTTGACACGGTCTGCGGGGCAGTCGACACTTCGCGCCGTGTTTCGTTTCCTTGCGTTGACGATAGTCCTTCTCGCGACGGTCTGTCGCGCCGCTGAGAACATCGACGATCTGCTCGCACAGGAGATCCCGGTGGCCCGCGCGGTCGCGGCGAAGTCGCAGGTGTTTGTCGCGACCAGCGCCCGCGCGCTGGATGTCGCGCGAAATCCAAACGACGCGGTCGTGCAGCAAATGGTGGATGCGGTGGTGATGGCCGCGACCGGGAAAAAGTCGGTTCGAGAGGCCTGGCAATCGCTCGTTACTCCCGAGGATACAGTGGGCATCAAGGTGGCGGCCGCGCCCGGGGCGCTGGCGGGAACGCATCCGGCAGTCGTGCGAGCGGTGGCGAGGGGATTGCAGAGCGCCGGTGTGCCCGCGGATCGCATCGTGGTCTGGGATCGAAATCGCGAGGACTTGCAGGCGGCGGGATATTCGGAGCGCGATCCGGATTTTCGCGTGGAATGGATCGATCCCACAAACGGCTACGACCGGGAGGCGGTGCTGACGGCTCCGGTGCTGGGGCGGCTCGTGTGGGGGGACAGCCGGTTTGGGGAACCTCAGGGCGGAGATCGACTGGTGGATCGGCTCTCGAGCGGCGCGCAGCTCAGCAGTTCGAGTTTTTACGCGACGGTGTTGAGCAAGCGGGTGACGAAGGTGGTGAACGTGCCGTCGCTCTGCGACAGTTTCATGACGGGCATCAACGGCGCGCTGGCGAACGTGACGCTGTGGAACGTCGATAACTGGCGGCGCTTCACGAAGGAGCCGCATTTCGGCGATCCGTATCTCGCGGAGATTTACGCGGACCCCATGGTTCAAGACAAGGTGGTGCTCACGATTCTCGATGCGCTCTCGCTACAGTTTGCAGGCGGGCCGTTTCCGCATCCGAATTTCGTGCGGGAGACGCTCTCGATTTACGCGAGCCGGGACCCGGTGGCGATCGACGCGACGGCGTTGCGTCTTATCGATGAGTATCGCGTGGCGAACAAGCTGCCGCCGATCGCGAAGGTGGCGACGCACGTGGAGAGCGCCGCGCAGATGGGGCTTGGAAACGCCGCGGAGGAAAGCATCGAGACGGTGAAGGTTCCGTTGTCCGGCCAGGAGTGAGCGGGATGGACTGGCGGCTGCTGCGCGAAGTGTCGCGATCGTTTTACCTGACGATCCGTCTGCTACCGGCTCCGGTTCGGGAGACGATTGCGCTGGGCTATTTGCTGGCGCGTGCGTCTGATTCCATCGCGGACACGTCCGCAGCGCGATTGGATGCGAGACGGAGCGCCCTCGAGGGATTGCGCAGGGGGGAAATCGACTCGCAGGCTGTGGCGGAACTTGCGAAGCAGCAGACCGCTGAAGCGGAGCGTGTGCTCGTGGGCAGGCTGCCGGAATTGGTTGCACTTGCGAAGGCCTCGCCGGACCGCGAGCGCCTGGAGTGGGTCTGGGATCGGATCCTGCGCGGACAGTTGTTTGACCTCACGCGATTCGACGACCGATCGGACCCGCTGTCGCCGGAGGAGCTGGATGAATACGTTTTTCTCGTCGCCGGATGCGTCGGCGAATTCTGGACCCGGCTTTGCGCGGATCGGCTGCCGGAATTTTCAAAACGGGATTGCAGCGAGATGACCGCCGATGCGATTCGATACGGCAAAGGCCTGCAACTCGTGAACATCCTGCGGGACCGCGCGGCGGACGCGGCGAACGATCGGATTTACGTGTCTGCGGAACGGTTCGACGAGGTGCGGCGCCTCGCATTCGATCATCTCGAGGCGGGGTGGCGCTGGGTCCGTGCGGTGGGTGTCGGGCGTGTCCGGTTTGCCTGCGTGATTCCGTTGCGGATCGGCGCGAAAACGCTGGCACGTTGCCATGCGGATTCCGGTTCGGTGAAGGTTCGTCGCGCCGAGGTGAGGAGGATCCTGCTGGAATCCCTCCCCACCTTGTGGCTGCGACCGTGACTTACTCGACCTCGACCTTGCCGGAGCTCGACAGGGCGCCGACCGCCTCGGCAATCGCCTCGACCGCCGGCTCCTCGAGCATTTCCGCCGGAGCGCACGGGACCTGATAGAACCGCGCGTCGGCACAAAGTTTCCTCCATCCGGATTCAACCGCAGGGAACGCCTCGAAATCGTGCTCTGGCACGAAGACGTGCATCGGCAGATCGGATGCGCCGGCCGGCGCATAATCCTGCGCGGCCTGCTGGTTCGCCTGGTAAACCGGGGATTCCTGCAAGCGGCGTTGCCGCTGCGTGGGCTCTGCGGATGGCTTTCGCCCGAAAAGTCCCTGCAGCGATCGTTTCCAGCCGCCGCCGAGAAGCGAAGACCTTCCGAAGGGAGGCTTTGTCGCGAGCAGAACGACGAGAGGCACCTTCGTGCCGGCGGTATGGAGGCGCGACGCGATCTCGAAGGCCACCAGTCCACCGAAGCCGAAACCAACGAGACGGAACGCGCCTGTCGCATCGAAGCGAAGGAGCGCATCGGCATATGCGGCGGCCATTTCGGGAATGGAGCGGTGGAGCGACTGCGGATCGGCAAGACCGCGCGCGGTGAGCGCAAAGCAAGGCTGGTGGTCGCCAAGGTGCGCGGCAAGCGGCTCAAAAATCCGGGCGCTGCCTTCCAGATCGTGAACGAAAACGATCGGCGGCAGATTGCCGGCGGCGCGAATCGGAGTGATCGGACTCCACGTGTCACCCGTGTCGGCAACCTCACGGCCTCGGACCATTCGCAGCAGCGACCGGACGGAGAAGCCGCGGGCGAAATCGTCCGGAGTCACGCGTGGCTCGATACGCGACACCGCTTCGTGCAGGCGCACGGCGGTCTGCGGCTTGCGGGCACCATCGGTGATCGTTTCGTCCAGATCCACGCTGCGTCCCCCAAGTGCGCGCGAAATGGCCTGGCGCAGGCGCTCCTCCTCCTCGGAGCCACGGCGCGCGGGAGCGACGACGGCGTCATCGGGGAGCAGCTCGTCGAGAGCGGTGGAATCAACGAGCCCGTCGGGGCCGAGCGGCAGCCGCGGGACGGCCCGAATCCGGCGCGGTGGATCCGGCAGCCGCGAGGCGAGCCATTCACGAAAGTCGTGAGGTTCCCCGGCGTCGGACGAGATCGGCACGATCCAGAGGCACCATTGGTCCCGGCCATCGAGCAGTCGCAGCTCCGCATGGGCGTCGAAGACCGCGGGGTGGCTTGCCGCAACGGCGCGGATTCTTTGCGCGGTGTGAGCAGTCGAACCGGAAGGCAGAAGGATTTCGCGGGGCAGGATTCCGTCGACCGGCGAGAGAAATCCGTCGATGCCCGTGGATCGGAAGGCGGCGTCGCCGGTCGTGATCTCAATCCGCCCGGGAAGTCCGCCCGGCACCGGCAGTCCGCACCGGTCTACAATGCGCACGTGGCAGGCTGGAGCCGGCAGGAGAAATCCGTCCGGATTCGACGTGGCCAGCGACAGTCCACCTGCCGCGGCACAGGGGAAGCGGAACAGGAGTTGCGCGGATTCCGAGAGAGTCCGCCATCGTGCCGGCAAGGTGGGTGCGATTTCGCCATGCACGGTGACGATGCGAAGCGTCGGGGGAACCTTGAGCGACAGCTCGGAAAGATAATGGATCCACTGGCTGAAAAACGCGGAGGGAATCGAGAGCGTCGTGATCGCGTTTTCTTCGATGAACTCCTGGAACGCGGTGCGCGTCCGCCAGCGATCGTCGCCACGGAGGACAATCGTCGCACCGGAGAGAAGGGTGGTGAACACTTCCTCGATGGCCGCCGGGGTGCCCGTGGGGGAAAACTGGAGAACGCGATCGCCTGCGGCGAGACCCGTCAAAGCGGCCGCGCTCCGGTAGGCGCCGACGAGCGTTTCGTGCGAGAAGGTCTCGAGATGGTCTTCGACCAGCCATGCTGCGGCGGGAGCCGCTGCGTCGGAGTCCGTCTGGATGCCGCGTGTCTTTTCGGACTGGATCGCCGCGGCATCCGCGGTGAGATCGATGATGCGATCGTTCGCGGGGTGATCCGCGGGCAGTGCGTCGACGATGAGGAATCCCGCTTCCTTGGGGATTTCGGTGGTTCCGGCGGGCACGGGCACCACGATGCCCCCTGCGCGAAGAACACCCACCAGCAGCGCGACCCACTGGGGCGAGCGTGAGGAGGAGACGGCGACCTTTGTTCCCGGTTCGATCCTGCGCTTGCGAAGATGCCGCGCGATCTGATTCGCCGTCGTGTTCAGTTTCGAAAAGGAAATTGTTTCGCCGTCGCACTGCACCGCGGGTGCGTCCGGTGCCTCGCTTGCGACGTCGGCAAGCATCTCGTGAAGCCGCTGTGGAACGAGTGAGCGAAAGGTCGGCGGGAGATCGGGCCCGACCACGATTCCTTCCGCGGCGGGCAGCGCGTAGGCCGAGAGCTTTCGCGACGGGTCTGCGACAAAGTCGGCAAGCACGGCGCGGTAGAGGTCAAACAACAGCCGCGCTCCATCGTCCGACAGCGCGGCGGGTGCATAGTCGAGTGAGAGCTCCGGACGATCCGTTGCCACGAAGCGGAGCGTGATCGGCGCCGCGCTCCGACAGGAAAACTTGGCGTCCGCGCCCATCCAGCGCGGCATCGCGAGCTGGAGGCGGTCGTTGAGCGTGTGTTCGCGAAAGATCCACGCGGCTGCGGGTTCCAAGGACGAAATGCCGAGAGCTGCAGCGGCTTCAGCGGGTGGGGGAGGCGCCGGCGCGGCGCATTCGTTCTCGAATGCCTTTGCCAGATTGGATGGCGTCGAGCATGCCTCGACGCGATGACGACGTGCGACGAGGGTTTCGGTGCGCTCCGGGTTTCCGGAGGAGACGGATGAAAGCTCCAGGAGAAGTGCTTCGTCACAGGCTGTCGCGCGGGCGACGACAAATGCCCAGATGGAACCGAACATGGCATCGAGGCCGACTCCCATTTTTGCAGCGGCGTCGACGAACTCCGCGCGGTCGGGGCGTTCGAAAGTGTGCGAGATGGATCGACGCACGGAGCGATCCTCGTCCTTCGCGGGTAATGGGAGGACGATCAGAGGAGGCGTCGGGGTGAATCCCTCGAAGGACTCCTTCCATGCCTCGTCGGACGGTGCTTCGGCGGTGATTTCCGAGACGGTCAGTTCCGGGACGCCCGCTCCCGTGCGAATCGAATCATAGACCGCCAGCCACGTGTGGAGGACGGCGGACGCCGCGTTTTCGTCGAGCAATGCGGAATGGAAACTCCACAGCGCGTGGCCGTGGCCGTTCGGAAGACGGATGGCGACGACCCGGCAGGAAGGGTTTCCGGCCGAGGCGACGGCCGTGGCGGCGTCCGATTGCACGATGCGCTGCCATTCGGCCGCGGGATCCGCGGGCAACGAGGCCTGCCAGTTGTGTTCGGTCCATGCGACCGACGGCGCGTCCGCGACTGCGGGGTTGCCCTGTTCGTCGAACGATGAGCGCAGCGACGGGAATGCTGCGGCGACGGCTTCCCATGCGCTGCGCAGCGCGGCGAAATCGACTTCCTCGCCGAAGCTGATCGAGATTTGCGCGGTGTGAAACGCGGAGTCGGCCGGCAGGCCGGAAACGGCGAGATGGTCGCGCGCGGTGGATGCGGCCATGTGAACCTCAGAATCCGGCGTCCGTGACCGCGCCGAGCGAGGCCGTTGTTACATGGGAGGCATATTTCGCGAGAACACCGCGGCGGTAGCGGGGCTGCGGCTTTCTCCACTTCGCGAGTCGTCGGGTGATTTCCGCCTTGGAAATGCCGAGATCGAGCGTGCGCTTGACGGCGTCGATCGTGATGGGATCTCCGTCCTTCACGATGGCGAGCGGGCCGCCTTCGAACGCCTCCGGCGTGATGTGTCCCACCACGAACCCGTGCGTGCCGCCCGAGAAGCGGCCGTCGGTGATCAGCGCGACCGACTTGCCGAGGCCGGCACCCATCACGGCGCTGGTCGGCGAAAGCATTTCGCGCATTCCGGGGCCGCCGCGCGGTCCCTCGTAGCGGATGACAATCACGTCGCCGGCCTTGATCCGGCCTTCGAGAATGGCGCTGAGCGCCTTTTCCTCCGATTCGAAAACCTTGGCGACTCCGCTGAACCGCTCGCCTTCCTTTCCGCTGATTTTCGCGACGGCTCCCTCGGGCGCGAGGTTGCCCTTCAGGATGACGAGATGGCTCTCCTTTTTGAGAGGCTTCTTCAGCGGCGCGATGATCTGCTGGCCCTTCGGATAGCGTTTGAAAGGCGCGAGGTTTTGCTTGAGCGTCTTCCCGGTGACGGTGAGGCAATCTCCGTGAAGGAGCTTCGCGGAAAGCAGTTCCTTCATCATCGGAATGATGCCGCCAATCTCGCAGAGCTGGCTCATCTGGTATTTGCCGCTGGGCTTGAGGTCGGCGAGCACGGGCGTGCGTTTGCCGATGCGGGTGAAGTCGTCGAGCGTGAGCTTCACGTTCGCGGCGTGTGCCATTGCGAGGAGGTGAAGCACGGCGTTGGTCGATCCGCCGAGCGCGATGACGACCGTGATCGCATTTTCGAACGCCTCCTTGCTGAAAATGTCGGACGGCTTGATGCCCCGGCGGAGCATTTCAATCACGGCGGCTCCGGCGTTGCGGCAGTCGTCCTTTTTGTGCTTCGACACGGCCGCCTGCGCGGAACTGTTCGGCAGGCTGAATCCCAGCGCCTCGATGGCGGATGCCATCGTGTTTGCGGTATACATGCCGCCGCACGAACCCGGCCCCGGGATGGCGCAACTCTCGACGGCTCGGGCCTCGGTGTCGGAAATCTTTCCCGCGGCCTGCTGGCCGACCGCCTCGAACACGGAAACGACGTCGAGGTTGCGGCCGTTCATGCAGCCGGGAAGAATCGTGCCGCCGTAGACAAACACCGCGGGCCGGTTGAGGCGCGCGATCGCGATCATGCACCCGGGCATGTTCTTGTCGCAGCCGCCGATGGCGACGAATCCGTCGTAGCCCTGGCAGCCGACGACGGTCTCGATCGAGTCGGCAATGACCTCGCGCGAAACGAGCGAGTATTTCATGCCCTCGGTGCCCATCGAGATGCCGTCTGAGATCGTGATCGTATTGAAGATCGTGGCCTTGCCATTCGCGGCATCGATGCCCGCAGCCGCCTCGCGGGCGAGCTGGTCGATGTGCATGTTGCACGGGGTGACCATGCTCCACGTGGAGGCGACGCCGATCTGCGGCTTGGAGAAATCCTTTTCGGTAAATCCGACCGGGTAAAGCATGGCGCGGCTCGGCGCACGGTGGGGGCCGTCGAGAACGATCGACGAGTGAGGTCGCATCGAGGCGGCGGGGCGTTTCGACTTCATAGGTTGAATATTCGTAGATGCTTGCTGGCGGGAACGGAAGTGGGATTCCGACCGGTTATCGCGAGAGATCGCCGACGTGTTTGCGGACGGTCTGGATGGCCGTGGCGATGTCGGCCTGCTGGTCCTCCGAAAGACCCGGGGATTTTGCGGCCAGTTCGAGCTGCTCGAGCGCAGGCCGGGCGAGCCCCTGGCGTGCATAGCACTGGCCGAGATACACGCGGTAGTCGCCTGCGGGAAGACCGCGGGCTTCGGCAAGCTTCACGAGGCGTTCGAGGGAATCCTGTTCCCGGGTGTAGGCCGCCGCGGCATTGGCGAGCCGGGCGTGCAGGTAGAGGACGTGCATGTCATCCGGCGAAGCTGCGTTGAGGAGACGCTCGGCGGTCTGCCATGCGAGGGTGGCGGCTCCGACCCCTGCAAGTGCGGAGGCTTTCACCTCGAGGGCGCCGGCATGACTGGGATCGATCTTCAATGCAGCGTCGCTGCGTTCGATGGCTTCGCGATTTCGTCCACGGGAGAGTGCAAGCGCTGCGGCCCGGGCATGCACGGTCGGATCGTCGGGAGCCGCTTGCAGCGCGGCTTCCATGTATGCGGTGGCTTCACGGCGAAGACCAACGCCATCGAGGAAGAGTGCGGTTTGCGAAAGAATGACCGGCCGCGCTTCCGCGGAGTCCGCTTCGACCTTCTCCGGCGAAGGGGGATTGTAGGGCTCGGGGCGCTGACGGGTGAAAAGCACGCCCCAGTGATTCACGAGGGTGACGCGAAAGTCCGGCGATTCCGCGAGGTGATTGAGGAGGGGCTGAAACTCCGCGAGCGATCCGGTGAGAAGCACTCCGTCGAAACGCCGGTCGCGATCGAGTTTTCGCCACTCGGACGGATTCCGGCACGCGGTTGCCGCCAGTGATGCGTCCGCATCCGACGGCTGCGCCCCCGCAACCACGGCCTGAGCGGAAGGATTGACGAAGAGGTTCTTCAAACCACGTTCCCGCGCCTCGTCGGCGAGGATGGAGGGTGAGCCGACCTGCGGTGCCTGCTCGACGCGACCGCAGCCGGCCATCGCAGCGAGCGAGGCGAGGACAATGCTGGCAAGGACGCGACTCATGGGAGCGACAACGCTAGGGCGGGGCCGAAAAAAATCAAAGCCTGCGCGCGGATTTCCGCTATCGTGGCGCGATGAAAATTTCCGCGATTCTCCTCGCCCTGTGCTCGATGCTGGGAATGAACCTTCGCGCGGAGCCGCTCGAGGTCGGAGCAAAGGTGCCGGATGTCACGGCCCCCGATGAAAATGGCACACCCGTGGATCTCGCGAAAACATGCAGCGAGGGCGTCACGCTCGTTTACTTCTACCCGAAGGCCGACACTCCCGGCTGCACGGCGCAGGCCTGCTCACTGCGCGATTCGATCGCGGACCTGGCGGGACTTGGAGTGACGGTGATCGGCGTCAGTCGAGACACGCCGGAAGCGCAGAAGAAGTTCAAGGAAAAATACAGTCTCCCGTTCACGCTTCTCGCGGATTCCGAGGGCGCGGTGATCGAGGCGTTCGGGGTGCCGACCCTGCCGATGGGAATGGCGAAGCGGCAGTCGTTTTTGTTCAAGGACGGAACGGTCGTCTGGCGGTCGCTGAACGCACAAACGGACGGCCACGCGCAGGAAGTGAAGGACGCGGTCGCGCAGTTGAAGTAGAATTGTGCGCTTGCGTGACGTGCGAGGCGCCGTTTACCTTCTCACGCTCTTTCGGGTTGGTAGCTCAATGGTAGAGCAGTGCCCTTTTAAGGCATTGGTTCTGGGTTCGAGTCCCAGCCAACCCACAGCTTCAATTACTATGAGAAGCCGATAAATAAAGGATCTACGGCCGTTTTTTTGCTTTTCATTCCTCGCGATTCCTCGCCATAAATCGCGAAAATGTGCCAATCATGCGGGTTTTATTGGCACAAGTGCCAACGGTTTTTTGGCGTCGGAATGAGGTCCGTGACTGCGCAGATTGTCCTGATGACGTGACGAGAGGGCGAAGATTAAAAATTATGCGCGATGGCCGGATGGTGCGCATCTTTCCTTCAGGGATTCAACTGTTGCCAGGGTTAGCGCGTCGACGATCCAACTCTTCTTCCATTTGGGCCAGCAACTGCTGGCTCGGAACTCCGACAACAACGTCGATTGGGACCAGATGGCCGTCCTCAGTCGTGAGGACATTCTGCTGATGCGCATCCGCTATCACGACAGCCGGCTTGCGCCTAAAATAAAGCGGAACGTCCGGGGTCAGCTCGACGCGGACAAATTCCAATCCAGCGAAGTAGGCGTCAATTTCGTCGAGCGTCGTGAAATGCGTTGGATCAGCCACGATCCACGGCTGAGAGGTCACGATCTCAATATTGCCTTCATCCAGGATGACTCCAAGAATCCGGACGTCATCGCCGAACAAGAGATTGTGCCATCCCAGACGTCGAAGATATTCTAACGGTGTCGCAGGTGTTCCATCCCCGCGAGCCGAGTGGCCAAATCGATTTGGATGGGTCGCCTTGATTGCCAGCGCATTGCACTGGTCGTGAAAAACGGCATGTTCCGCACCAGACGAAACATGCCGGAATTGCTCGACGAAAGTTGGTTCTAGGATGCGGTTACTTTCCGCCGCCCATTCAATGAGCGCGAGCCGTTCTGCCCGGTGAACACTGTTGCAGACTCGAGCCGCAAGCATTGCTTGCGAGCTTCGTCGGACGTAACGCGCCGCTGACCGAGGCGAATCTCCCGCAGTTCTTTGGCTTGAACTCGGATCCATTTTGGAAGGGCAATCATGGCGGACTTTCGTTCAGGTTCACTCAAGTTCGTCTAAACGATGCACCAACTTGCACCACTTCACCCCAATTTTCACCAATAAAATAGATTTTATAGGTATAACCACGGAGCAGCGCGACGCAGTTCGTCGCGTTGTGGAGGCAATGGAGAACGGAGGACCCTACACCGAGGCCGATAGCGCCGTTGTCATGGAGTTTCCTGCGCGCGATCGCGGATCGCGTTCCGATCAAGATCACGTGCAACGGCAAGGTGGTCGAGGAAGGCGGTTCGTGGAATCGTGAAGTGTTGGAGGCCGCGAACCTGAAAGCTCGTGCTCGGGGCATCTCGCTGAACCAATTCGCCTGTGGATTGATTCGCGCCGACTGCCCTGCCTGGCCCATCCCTCCACGAAAACGCCCCGCCACGGCCCTGTGAGGCTGCCGGCGGGGTGTTTTGATTTTTGGCTCAGCGCCGCCGTCGCGGTATCCGCGATCGGGTGCAATAGTCGCGGTGATGCGGCCCGTATATCCGACTGGTTGGCGATCTTTCCCGCATGGATCATTGTCTATGACATCAGCTACGAAGTGCGGATAAATCAGGGCGATCCTTCGCGCCTCTGCTACGTCGGAGCGCACGAGAACGGACACTGGTCATATTGGCCCCTCTGCCACTTCCTGCCGAACGACATCAAGAAAGCAGAGGCCCGAACTGCGCCAGGGTTCCCTGTGCCGATATGGGGCGCTGAAACGGTCATCGAGATTTGCAGGCAACTCGTTCGTGATCGTGTGTTCGAGGTGGTGAGAGTCTTTTGAACGAATGCCGGAGAACGCCAACCTGCAGCTTTGATGCTGCGGTCAAGACGCGTCCACCAGTCGTTGAACGCCTCGATCTGACGAATCTGTGATGCGGAAAGCGTCTCGACGCTCTCCATATTGTTCGCCATCTGGTCGAGAGTCGGAATGAGTTTTTTGCCATTCTTGCCCAGCAATGCGATGGCAGTCGCCACCCTTCTCGGCCGGGTCTTTGATGCTGGCAAGGCCCTGGCACGCTGCCCTTTTAAGGCATTGGTTCTGGGGTCGAGTCCCAGCCAACCCATCTCTCCTCAAGACTCAGGTGGTCGAACGCCAGGGGAGCGATTGCGGTGCTTTTGTGACGCTATTTGTGCCAGGCAAAAGGGCCTTCGCAGGTGATCTCCTCCAGAGACTTGCGGCCTGAGGGGATTTCGGTTTCGCGGAAACCTTCCGGAAGTTCCTCAGGATTTCCGGGCCGGCCTGCCGCAAACATGGCCGCGGGCACGTAGTCGTCAGGAAGGCGGAGTGAGATTCGTGCCTTGTCGGGGTCGTAGCCGGCCATGGCGTGAACGATGAGCCCCATCGCAGTCCCTTGAATCGCCAGGTTTTCGAACGCGCAGCCGCAGTCGAAGAGATGGACCGAGTTTGGCTTCCCGTTGAGGGTGAACGTGCGCTTGGCAGCGATAAGCACGAGCAGCGCGGCGCGATGACACCAGGCCTGATTTCCTTCGACGAGCAGATCGAAAAAGGTTCGCCACTGCGGAGTGTCGCGACGGGCGTAAAGAAACCGCCATTCCTGCTCATTGTAGCTGGAAGGCGCCCAGCGGGCGGCTTCGAAAAGCATGCGGATCTCGCGGTCTTCGAGCGGTTCTCCACTCATTGCGCGGGGAGACCATCGCCGCAGGATGACCGGCTCGATGGGATGATCCGCGGTGCGATGGTCTTCGGGACGGGGCAGGGTGCTCATCGGGTGAACGGATTTTGTGAATGGCTCGTGATGGGATGTTTCTCAGCTGGGGGCTTGGGCCAGACAGCGTGTGAGCGCGGCTTCGTCCGTGAGATCGAGGCGAAGGGGGGTCATGGAAACAAAGCCGTGCTCGACGGCCCAGCGATCCGTGCCTTCCTCCGGCGCTTCGAGGGGGCGGACAGTGAACCAGTAAATGGGGCGGTTCATGGGATCGGTCGAAGGAACGACATGGCCATCGTAGAGTCGGATGGAAAGGCGGGTCCAGCGAATGTCGCGGGGTTCTGTGGGGAAATTCACATTTACGAGAGGCAGGTCGGGCCGAGTGAGCAGCTGTTCGATGACGCTCGTGACGTAGGGTTCAAGACGACCGAAATCGGGAGGAGCGTCTCCTGCAGGAGCGCTGAACGCGATGCCGCGCAGGCCGAGAAGCCGTGCCTGCTTGGCGGCGGCTAGGGTCCCGGAATGCCAGCAGGAATTGCCGAGGTTGGGACCGAGGTTGATGCCCGAGAAGACGATGTCGACCTTCTCCCAGAGGTGGGCGCCGAGCGCCACGCAATCAGCGGGCGTTCCGTTCACCTGCCACGCATCGAAATCCCCGATCGTCGTGTGCCGGATTCGGAGCGGGCGCGAGGCGGTGATCGCGTGTCCCATCGACGATTGTTCCACGTTGGGAGCCACGATCCGGACCTCGCCGAAGCGCGATGCGATCCGCGCTAGCGCGGCAATCCCCGGACTGTAAATGCCGTCATCGTTCGATATCAGAATACGCATGTCCCGGGATCGTGTGCCGAAGACGAAACGGCCCCTGCGGAGATGGAGCATACCCGCGCGGCATGCTGTGGATGCGATGTCCCTGCGTATGCGGATCGCGTTGATTTACAATCCATCGGCCGGACAGGAGGATCACACCGAGGAGGACCTGGTTGAGCGGCTGGAGGCGGAGGGGCACGAGGTGCGCTGCGAGACCACGAAGAGCGACCGACTTCAAGCAATCGCGAAAGAGCCGGTCGATGTCGTGATTGCCGCAGGCGGCGATGGAACGGTGCGGCGGGTGACGCAGGCGTTCGCCGGCAGGGGAGTGCCGATGTCGATTCTTCCGCTCGGCACGGCCAACAATATCGCGCGGACTCTGAGTCTTTACCGCGCAGAGGAGGAGATCGTGCGGGCGTTGCGAGATCCGGATCGAAAGCAGCTGGACCTCGGAGTGGCTGACGGTCCGTGGGGAGCAGAGCGATTCGTCGAAGGATTTGGAACGGGACTGCTTGCGGAATATCTCGCGCGCCTCGAGGCGGTGAAACCCAAGCAACAGCAAAAGCGCGCCGAGAAGTTGCTGCGGCGAATGGCGAAGGAATTTCCGTCGGCACCTGTGGGGTTGTGGATCGATGGCGAGAACTTCAGCGGGGAGTATTTCCTCGTGGAGGTGATGAATATCCGGTCGATCGGGCCGTTTGCAGGGCTCGCGCCGGATGCGGATCCCGGCGATGGTGAACTCGATATCGTGCTCCTCGGCGAGGCGGAGCGCGGGGCGTTTTCCAGATATGCGAAACGACTGGTGGAGAAGGGGCCTGCGCTGCATCCGTTTTCCGCGAAACGCTGCCGGCGGATCGAACTCGCCTGGACCGGACAGCCGCTGCATGTGGATGACTCGCCGTGGCCGCCGCGTGGCGCGCCAAACCACGGAAAAATCACGCTCACGGTCGAGTCCGGGGTGTTTCAGGTGCTGCGCCCAAAAGCTTGAGGCATCCGGGAATCACCTCAGGGTGATCTCGGGGGACGCGGACCGCATCAGCCGGACGATCGGCTTGCATGAAAGCAGCCGTTTACCACAAGCCCGGTGACGTGCGTGTCGACACCGTGGACGATCCGCGCATCGAGCAACCGGACGACATCATCCTGCGGGTGACCTCCACCGCGATCTGTGGATCGGATTTGCACATCTACAACGGTTTTCTCCCGCAGGTGAAACCGATCGTCATGGGCCACGAGTTCATGGGGATCGTCGAGGAAGCTGGGCCGGCGGTGACCGCCGTAAAGAATGGGGATCGGGTGATCGTGCCGTTTCCGATTGCCTGCGGGCATTGCTTCTTTTGCGGGTGCGGGCTTCCCGTGCATTGCGAGGAATCGAATCCCGACAAATACGGACCCGAGGGCGGGATCATCGAGCAGAAGGGCGGCGGGCTTTTTGGATACACGGATCTTTATGGTGGTTACAACGGCGGTCAGGCCGAGTATGTGCGCGTGCCGTATGCGAACTTCGGTCCTCGCAGGGCGCCGGAAGGTTTCACGGATGAGCAGGTTCTTTTCCTGACGGACATTTTCCCGACCGGGTATTGCGGCGCGGTGTGGGCTGGAGTGAAGCCGGGGGACACCGTGGCCGTGTTCGGGTGCGGTCCTGTCGGGCTGATGGCGCAAAAGGTCGCGTGGGTTCTCGGGGCTGAACGTGTCATCGGAATCGACATCGAGGAATACCGACTCGATATGGCGAGGACCGCCGCACGCTCCGAAACGCTCAATGCGTTGAACGATGACGTAAGCGAAGCGATCCGCTCGCTGACCGGAGGTCGGGGCGCGGACGTCTGCATTGATGCGGTTGGCATGGAAGCGAACCGCAACCTCAAGGACCGGATCGCAAACGTCGTTCACATGCAGGTTGGCAGCACGAAGGCGCTCGAGGCGGCGATCAGTGCCGTGCGACGTGGAGGTCATGTCAGCGTCGTCGGAGTCTACGGCATGCCCTACGACAATTTCCCGGTTGGGCAGATTTTCGACAAAGGCCTGCACCTTCACTTCGGGCAGGCGACGGTGCACTCCGTCATCGACGACCTCATCGATTGGGTGGAGGGCGGCCGCATCGTGCTCGACGACATCATCACCCACCGGCTGCCGCTCGCCGACGCCGCCCGCGGATACGAGATCTTCTGCAAGAAACAGGACGACTGCGTGAAGGTCGTCCTACAACCCTGAACAACGATGAAGAAATCGACGGACGAGAATCCGATGAGGGACAGCTGGAAACCCGAAGACAAGGCCGCGGAGGCGGCGATCGACAACCCGGAGGCATTTGCAGCGGGCGGGGGAGGCGAAGCGGAAACAGTAGCGCCGGAGCGCGGAGCGCGAAACAGCCGCCGGTATCTTCCGCACGCGAGGGAGAGCGGAAAACTGGGGTGGATTTTCCTTTGGCTGATCGGTGTTCCGATTCCCGTGCTCCTGGTTCTCTTCCTCCTGCGCGGTTGCACCTGAGCCCTGAGCCCGACGACGTCGGCGCTTGAGCGCCGGAATGCCGCCGGTGTAGGACGTGGGGCGTGTTTCGGCGGGCGGATCTCTATACAACGGTTTTTTCCATCGGGATCCAGAATGCCTTCGTTTACCGGTGGAACTTTCTGTTCCGGGCGTTGTTTGGTTTGATCCCGCTGGCGGCGACGATCTGGATCTGGCGAGCGGTCTTTCAGTCAAGCGGATCGGAGGTTGCCGGATACTCCTTCGGCGAGATGGTCTTTTATTTCATCGCCGTGACGCTGGTGGAGAGCCTGGTGAGTCCGACGGACGACGAATGGCAGATTGCGGCGGACATTCGGGAGGGCCGAATCAGCGCGTTCCTGCTGAGGCCGGTGAATTACTTTCTGTATCGGGCGAGTCTCTTTGCGAGTTCGCGCGCGGTGTATCTGGTGATGACCGCACCTCCGGTGATCGCACTGGCTTTGTTCATGGCCGGGGACATGCACCTCCCGGCAAACGCGACAACGTGGGTGGCGTTTGCGGCATCGCTGGTGATGGCGGGGGCGATCCAGTTTTTGATCGCCTACGTGCTCGCAACGCTCGGGTTCTGGGTGCTGGAAATATCGACGCTCGTCTTCATCCTCTACTCCTTCGAGTATTTTTTGAGTGGGCGGATCTTCCCGATCGATGTGATGCCCGCCGGCGTGGCAGCGGTGCTGAAACTCACGCCGTTTCCCTACGAGCTGTATTTTCCGGTCGCAGTGTGGATGGGGCGGGTGAGCGGAGGAGATCTCTGGTTCGGGCTCGCCGTGCAGGCGGGGTGGGTGCTGGCGTTGTTTGCGCTCAGCCGGTGGCTGTGGCGGCAGGGAGTGCGCCGCTACGGAGCGTATGGAGGATGACGCGCGCTTCGGGCGCGATTCAGCCTGTGGATTTCCGGCTTCGTTCGAGGATCGCGGTGGTCGACTTCCCCGGCACGAGGGGAAGAATGCGGATGTCGACCCCGGCTTCCATCAGTGCCGAGCGCTCGTCCGGGTCCAGTGTGTCGAGCGTGTAGTCGCCGCCCTTTGCGTAGAGCGCCGGCCGGACTGCGCGGATGACCTCCGTCGCGCGCAGGTCGTCGAACACGACCACATAGTCCACGCAGCGCAACGCGGAGAGGACACGGGCGCGGTCTTCGGCGGAATTCACCGGGCGGTCCGGGCCCTTGAGTTCGCGCACCGAGCGGTCGGAATTCACCGCCACGGCGAGTGCGTCACCAAGCCCGCGCGCATGCTCGAGATAGTCGACATGTCCGGCGTGGAGAATGTCGAAGCAGCCGTTCGTAAGGACGAGGCGGCGGCCTTCGGAGCGAAGGCGGGCGCTTTCCGCGGCAAGGCTGTCGAGATCGAGAATGGCGGGCATGATGCGGCGAGGTTCGTCGCTTCAATTGGCCGGCCGCAATGCAAAAATGGCTGGCCGCGAGACGGCGCTCCATTGCATCCTGCGAGCAACCGTTGTCCACCCCATGCGTCCGATCACCAAGCTCCTCCTTCTCGTTGTTGTCGCATTCATCGTCTATCTGATCTGGCCAAGGAATCCTGATATCAAGAACTTCGATCCCTCGGTGCTCGCGGGCCTCGATGTGAAGACCTGGGTGGCGGAAAAGCGCGGCAAGTCGTTCGACGCGCTGAAGGCGCGATTCAAGATTTACAGCTCGCAATACAAGTTCCCTCCGGTGGCAAGTTTCCGGATTGCACAGACCGACGCGGCCGGCATTGAGGCGCTGGGAAAGTCGTTTCCCAAGGTTGAAGGCGAGGCGCCCGAACCGATGGAGGAAAACCGCGCGATCCTGGCCTTCACGCAGAAATTCGTGACGATCAAGAAGCAGGTCGGCGGGGATTTCGATCCCGACGCGCTTGCGCGCGAGGAGGTGAGCTGGCGTTCGCGAGAGCACTCCGGAGCGCCGGATACCGAGGTTGCGCAGCCGATCGCCCGCATCTTCGCCGCGATCTATGGCGGCGATCCCGCGGATTTCGATGTGGTGGCGCAGGACATCGCCGCTGCGAGGGCGCTCATCTTCTCCGAGAATGTTCCGCAGGATGTGACGGACCCCGTGCAGACCGCCCAGGATTATCTGCGCGAAGCCCTGACTTTGTTGAAGGAAATCGCGCAACAGGCGCCGTCCGCCGAGCCCCAGGAGGAATAACGCGTCAGGCGACGCGCGGGGTGCGGGCGATCCGTGCGACGATGTCGTCACGCTGGCCGGCGTTTTCAAAGCCGATCGTGACCGCATCCACGCAGGGCAGATTGAGGACGTATGCAAGGCTTTCGTCGGCCGCGTTGACGATTTTTCCGTCACCGAGGATTTTCATTCCGATGACGCCCTTGCCCGCGGCTTTCATTTCCTCGAGCACAGGAACCACCACATTGGGCTGCGCATCCATCACGACACCTCGGGGATTGATGCGTGCGAGATCGATCTCGACCCAGGGTTCCTTCGCGGCGGCCCGCAGGGCACCGAGCGAGTGGCAGGATACCCCCTTCGTGCGGATGATTCCCCGGTCCTGAAATTCCGACACTACGTCCATCGCGCCACGCATGTTTCTCGGCCAGTTGGGATCTTCGAGGCAGTGGAGCAGGAAGATGTCGATCGTCTCGACGCCAAGCTCGCGAAGGTAGCGGGGAATGTCGGCGCGCATCTGTTCGGGAGTGCGGGCCCATGACTTCGTGAGAATCGTGACCTTGTCGCGCGGCACACCGAGCTCGAGGGCCCGCGCGAGATGCGGATGCGAGCCGTAGCGGTCCGCGGAATCCCACGATGTGATGCCCTGCTCGTAAGCCTCGATGAGAAATTGCGCCAGCGAGTCCACGCTCATGCCGCGGGTCTGCGCGGAGCTGTGGTTCCAGCCGTGGCTTCCAGTGCCCAGGAAGAGGCGCGAGCAATCGATCTTTTTGGGGCCGAGAATCACCCGATCGCTGGCACGGAAGGGAAACTCTTCGGAACTCTCCGCGGCGAAGGCGGAACGGGCAAACGGCGCGACCGCAGCGGCGCCAAGGGCGGACTTGAGGAAATCACGGCGCTTCACGAAGCGCGACCCTAGCGGCGAATCCCCGGGCCGGCAAGCAGCGAGGGGGCGAATTCGTCAAGCCACCAAGGGACGCAGGTCTCCGGTAATCAGACCGTCATAGAGCGCCTTCCCGAGAATCGCACCGTAAAGCCCCGGCATTGTTGCGAGTTTGCGGACGTCGTCCGGCGACGAAACTCCGCCACTGGCGATCAGCGAGCAGTCGAGCAGGGCGAGGAGCTTTTCGAGTTCGGCGAAATTCGGACCCTGAAGCATGCCGTCAGTGGCGATGTCCGTGTAGATGATCGTTCCCGCACCTGCCGCCTGTGCCTCAAGGGCGAGGTCGCTCGCGTGGCGCGAGGTGGTTTCGGTCCACCCCTTCACCGCGACCATGCCGTCGCGTGCGTCGATGCCCACCGCGATGCGGTCGCCGCCAAAGACGTCGCACATGTCGCGAACGAAATCGAGCGACTCGCTGGCACGGGTGCCGATGACCACCCGCGAAACTCCCGCGTCGAATGCGGCGCGAATCGCCTCCTCCGAACGCATGCCGCCACCAAGTTCGCAGGGGATGTCCACGGACGCGCAGATCGCCCGAACGGTGTCCAGATTGTGCGAGCGTCCGGTGAATGCGGCGTCGAGATCGATGAGGTGCAGCCAGTCCCCGCCGGCTTCCTGCCACTTGCGGGCAAACGCAGGCGCGTCACTCGAATACACGGTTTTCTCGTTGGCATCGCCGCGGCGCAGGCGCACGACTTCGCCGCCCATGAGATCAATGGCTGGCAGCAACAGCATCGGGACTTTCGGGAGTTGATGTGGAAATGCCGGTGGACGAAACCGACGCGACGAAATTGCGCAGGATCGCGAGGCCGTTGCGCTGGCTCTTTTCCGGATGGAACTGGACCGCGCTGAGGTTGCCCCGCGTGACGCTTGCGGCAAATGGCGCGCCGTATTCGCAGGTCGCCGAGACGATGGAATCGTCCGCCGGCACGGGGTGAAACGAGTGCACGAAATAGACGGAAGGGTCTTCGGGAAGGCCCGTATACAGCCGGTCCACAGGCTCGCGAAGACGGAGGCGGTTCCAACCGATGTGAGGCACCTTCAAACCGTCGTTAGGAAAACGGCGGACGGTGCCTGCCAGCGCGCCGAGACCTTCGACGCCCGGGGTTTCCTCACTGGATTCAAAGAGCAGCTGGTAGCCGAGGCAGATGCCGAGATAAGGGCGGTCTGCGGCGATCCATTCGCGCAGAGGTTCCCAAAGACCGGTGGCCCGGAGATTGCGCGCGCAGTCTCCAAAGGCGCCCACTCCCGGCACGACGACCGCATCGATCCGTTCGAGATCCTCCGGCGAGGAGAAAAGGTGGACGCGCGCGCCGACCGCCTCGAGGGCCTTGCAAACGCTGCGGAGGTTGCCGCTCCCGTAGTCGACGACGCCAAGCGTCGCCGTGGTTGGTGGTTGTGAGTCGATGGTCGAAAAAGGTGAAGAGGAGAGTTTCCCCCATCGCCCTCGAACTCTCAACATCAACTTCCTCACAGCACGCCCTTCGTGCTGGGAATGCCCTGCACGCGCGGGTCGAACTGCGTCGCGGCATCGATCGCCCGGGCGAGTGCCTTGAAGACGCCCTCGGCCATGTGGTGCGCATCGCGACCGTAAAGAATCTCGACGTGGACGTTTGCCCCGGCGTTCATCGTGAACCCGCGGAGGAATTCCTCGACGAGCTGGAACGAGAAGCCGTTGATGGCCTCGACGCCTCCGGGCGCGCGATATTCGAGAAACGGACGGCCGCTGAAGTCGACCACCGCACGAACGAGCGTTTCGTCCATCGGGACGTAGGCGTGGCCGTAGCGGCGAATGCCCGCCTTGTCGCCGAGCGCCTTCGCGAAGGCCTGGCCAAGCGTGATGCCGACATCCTCGACCGTGTGGTGAAAGTCCACCTCGAGATCGCCATTCGCAGAAACTTCCAGATCGAACAGGCCGTGCCGCGCAAGGAGCGTGAGCATGTGGTCGAAGAACGCGATCCCCGTCGAAAGTGTGGAGGCACCGGATCCGTCCACGTCGAGCGTGAGGCGGATGTCGGTTTCGGAGGTCTTGCGTTCGATGGATGCGGCGCGTGCCATGCGCGCATTCAGCACGGGCGTGCGGCGGCCCGGCAAGCGTTTTTCCTCGCGGAGCCGGGCGGAGGCGTTACTCCTGCGGTGCGGCGGCGGCCTCGGCTTCCTTCAGACGCTGGTCAAGACGGGCGAGTCCCTCGTATTGCGGCCACTGCTCGCGGAGCGCCGTGACGGATGCGGCGGCGGCTTCGAGTTGTCCCTCGGAAAGCTCGCGGGAGGCGCGACGGGCCAGTGCCGCCTGGCCGGCAAGCGCGCTCGTGTTCAGCTGGCCAATCTGCTGCTGCAACGCGCGAAGGTTCGTCTCCATGACCTTGAGCCCCTTTTCGTCGAAGGGGACGATCTTGAAGAAACGCCTGCCCGCGCGCTGGGCGGCATCGGCGACGGCTGCGAGCTGCTGTTCCTCCGCCTGCATCGCCTGCTCGATCGCGGCACGCTGGCCGGCCGGTGCGCGCTCGATCGTCTGCCTGCGCTCCGTGAGGGTCTGGGGAAGGTTGGCGATGGCGAAATTCAGTTGCTGCTGGAGTTTGCGGACGACCTCTTCCGCCAGAGGAGCACTTTCGCCAAAGGCGGCGGAGTTGGGATACTGGCGTTGAAGAGTTTCGAAGAGGTTTGCGGCCGTGACAAAGTCCCCGGCGGCCATCGCCTGCTTCATCTTCTCGAGCTGCTCATCGGCCTCGATCTGATATTTCTCCTTCTCGAACGCCTCGTGATCATACCACACGCCGGCGATCTTCACGTCTCCACGCTCGAGTCGCGCGATCTCCTCCTCGACCTGCGCGATCATCTTCTTCACGTCCGCCGCGCGGGTGGAATAGCTGAACCGGCTCAGGAACGGCTTGAGCTTTTCGTTGATAAGTGCGCGATGGGCGGCGGGATCGCTCGCCGTGTCGGGAATCTTCGCGGTCTTCTGGATTTCCGCGAACTCGGCCTCGTCCCGCGTGGCGCGATCGATGCCTTCGACATCGCTGCGGGGAATGCGCTGGACGTCTTTGATGCTCGCGGAAAACTGGACCTCGATGACGATTTCCTTCGCCGTCGCTTCGAGAATGGTTCCCTCCACGACTTCGCCGGACTTCAGCTTCACGGTGTCTGCAAACGCGGCGGAAAGAAGCAGTCCGGAAAAGAGGAAAACTTGGAAGGGGGCGCGATTCACGGTCGGGAGAAAATACGGGGCGTCCGCTTTTTGTAAATTCCGGAAACATCGGTTCTTTCCCTGATGGTTCGGCGCACTGCTTGCTCGCTGACGGCGGCCTGAGCTGCGACGCGGGCGTCGATGTGCGCCTCCGACGGGGTTTCGATGGTGAACGTCCGGGCCTTGCATTGAAAATGCAGGAGAAACGCCTCGGGATGCTCCGGCATGGTGTCGGGGCGGATCGAGCGGCGCACGATGCCGGCCCTGCTGCCGCGACCCTCGATCGAACGGCGCGTGTCGATCGGGACGTGGGGCACCGCGGCCTGGATCAAATCCTCCCCCCACGCGTCGCGACGGATGCGCAGTTCGTAAATATAGATGCCATTGGCGTCATAGTCCTCATGCAGCATGAGGGCGAGGTCGAACGTGCGGCCGGCGAGCAGCCCGCGATGCGCGGCGGTCTGCGGGACGGAGTCGTTGTGGTAGGTGCGGTTGAGATCGCGGCCGTTTTCGTCGGTGCGGGAGTTGTGCACGAGCCCCCATGGATTGAGGCACGGAAAAACGAGGAGATTCACCGCGTCGACGGTGTCCGGGTTTGTCACGACCCATTCCAGGGCGCCCTCGGTGGATGCCGGCTCGTCGCCATGGATGCCGGCGGAGAGATAAACCCACGGCCTTGCCGGATCGGGCCTGCGCGTCTCGGCAAAGAACAGCTCGAACCCGCTGGCCGAGAAATACGGCTGCAGCCGGAGGCGCCGCTCGCGGCATGCGGACCGCCAGCGGCGAATGAGATGGCCGTAGTCGTGAGCGCGCGCGTGCTGGATGGTCATTGAAAATGAGCGCTGGCTCCGGACTGGAGCATCAGGAAGCGGCAATCGGCCAGCGATTCCTGCAAATCAGTCGATCAACCGTCTGACGATTTCGCCATAGGCGTCGATTCTCCGATCGCGAAGGAACGGCCAGTGGGTGCGTTGGGTGTCCACGTTGCCGAGGTCAACTTCGGTGACCAGCACCGCCTCCGCATCGGCAGGCGCCTTGTCGAGGATGATCCCCGAGGGATCACAGATGAAACTCTGGCCCCAGAACTCGATTCCGTCGCCGCCCTCGGGCGTCTCAAGGCCGACCCGGTTCGGCGCAGCGACATAGCAGCCGTTCGCGATGGCGTGGCCGCGCTGGATGGTCTCCCATGCGCTGTGCTGGCGCTCGCCGTATTTTTCCTTTTCCGACGGATGCCAGCCGATCGCGGTGGGATAAAAGAGGATCTGCGCGCCACGGAGGGCCGTGAGTCGCGCCGCCTCGGGATACCATTGATCCCAGCAAACGCAGACTCCGATGCGGCCGAACTTCGTGTCCCACGCGGAGAACCCGAGATCACCGGGTGTGAAGTAGAACTTCTCGTAGAACAGCGGGTCGTCCGGGATGTGCATCTTCCGATACTTCCCGAGGAACGTTCCGTCGGCATCGATGACGGCTGCCGTGTTGTGATAGACGCCGGCCGTGCGGCGCTCGAAAAGCGAGGCGACGATGACCACGCCGAGTTCCTTCGCCAGAGCGGAGAGTGCCTCGGTGGATGGACCCGGCACCGGCTCCGCGAGCTCGAAGTATTTGTGGTCCTCCGCCTGGCAGAAGTAAAGCGAGCGGAAAAGCTCCTGCAGGCAGACGATGTTCGCGCCGCGCGCAGCGGCCTCGCGAACGCCGCGCACGGCGGCGGCGAAGTTCGCATCGAGGTCGTCGGTGCAGCGATTCTGGACGAGGCCGATCTTGATTTTCATGACATGCGGTGCGGGCGAATCAGCCCTGCTTCTTGCGGTATTCGGTGGTCAGCATTCCGGCGAATCCCCAGTTTTCCGGGGCGATTTCGTCGATGACCACATGGGTGTGTTCGGGACGCTTGCCGAGCACGCGTTGAAGCGTCCCGGTGATCTCGGACACGATCAACGCCTTTTGTTCCGGCGTGACGCCGTCCTTGGTAATGCGGACGTTGACGTAGGGCATGGCTTACTCCGAGGTCTTCGTGATTTCGTCGGCGGGAACGATCTTCACGCTCTTCACTTCCACGCGCTCGGTGGGCCGGCTCTGTGCGCCATCGTTGCCCATCGTGCGGGGCGTCTCGGCGATCTTCGAAAGGGTGTCGTCACCCTTGATCAGCTTTCCGAAGGCGGTGTAGGCACCGTCGAGGTGAGGTGCTTCGCCGAGCATGATGAAAAACTGCGAACCTGCGGAATTGGGATCCGCCGACCGGGCCATGGAAAGCACGCCGCGGGTGTGCTTGCGATCGTTGAACTCCGCTTCGATCTGGTAGCCCGGGCCGCCTGTGCCGTAGCGAGCGGCATTTGCCTCGTCCTTCGTGAGAGGATCGCCGCCCTGGATCATGAATCCGGGAATGATGCGGTGAAACGCCGTGCCGTCGTAGAATCCCTCCTTCGCGAGTTTCTTGAAATTCTCGACCGTCTTGGGAGCCACGTCGGGCCAGAACTCGACGACCATTTCGCCCTTGTTCGTTTCGATCACGGCGACCTCGTCGGCCGCTTGCAGGGAGGCGGCTACGGTCAATGAGGCTGCGACAATCAGGGAGAGAGTCTTCATACGGGGGAAACCATTCCACCACGCAGCGCAGGCTGTCACGCGCGGAGTGCTTTACATCGCGTGGATTCGCCCGGATGGTGAACGCCCCATGGAAGACATCCGCATCCTTCTCAAGACCTCGAAAGGCGATATCGCCCTCACAGTGTTCGCCTCGAAGACGCCGGTAACGGCCGCGAATTTCCTGAATCTCGCTTCGCGCGGGTATTACGACGGCATCAAGTTTCACCGGGTGATTGCGGATTTCATGATCCAGGGCGGGGACCCGACCGGCACTGGCGCGGGCGGTCCTGGCTACACGTTTGAGGACGAGTTTGACCCCTCTCTCCGGCACGACAAGCCGGGCATCCTCTCGATGGCCAACCGTGGACCGAAGACGAATGGCAGCCAGTTTTTCATCACACATGTGCCGACGCCGTGGCTCGACAACAAGCACACCGTGTTTGGTGAGGTGACGTCCGGGCAGGATGTCGTCAACGCGATCGCGCAGGGGGACACGATCACCGGGGTCGAGATCCTCGATTCCACGGACGGGCTCTTCGCCGATCAGGCGGACCGCATCGCGTCCTGGAATCGCAAGCTCTAGCCGCCGGTTCGAACCATTTCATCGCCCGCCGCCGTGGAGTGTTTGCTCCATGACCGGCGGGCTCGATGTTTCGGGAGGCGCCGTTACGCGAGTTTCGCGTAATCGATCGTGCGAAGGCGCTTCTGGTTCGCGCCGAGCTTCGGGATGCAATCGATGAGCGCGCGGGTGTAGGGATGCTGCGGATTCGAAAGCACTTCCTCCGCCGTCCCGAACTCGACGATTTCCCCGCGGAACATCACGGCGACCTTGTCGCAGAGGCCACGAATGATTGCGAAGTTGTGCGTGATGAGGATGATCGCCATGTCGAACTTCGTGCGCAGCTCACGAAGCTGGCCGAGGATCTGAGCCTGGATCGTCACGTCCAGCGCGGTTGTGGGTTCGTCCGCGACAAGAAGATCGGGCTGGCAGCTCAGGGCCATCGCGATCATCGCGCGCTGCTGCATGCCTCCGCTGAGCTGGTGCGGGTAGTCGTGCATGCGTTTCGCGGGATTTACGATGCCCACGGCATCGAGCCATTTCACAATTTCGGCGTCGACGTCCGTTACGTCCGGGCGGTGCAAACGGATTGCCTCCGCGATCTGGCTGCGGATCGTGTAGACGGGGTTCAGCGAGGTGGAGGGCTCCTGAAAAATGTAGGCGATCTCGCCTCCGCGAATCGCGCGAAGCTGTCTCGCATTCATTTTCAGGACGTCCTGTCCCTTCCAGAGAATCTCGCCCCCGGCGAACTTTGCGGGTGGTTCCGGCAGAAGGCGGGTGAACGAAAGCGCGGTCACGCTCTTGCCGCTGCCGCTTTCGCCGACGATTGCGAGCGTCTCGCCCTTGTTGAGCGAGAACGAAGTGCCTTTCACGGCATCGACGAGACCGTCCTCGGTCGCGAACTGGATCTTCAGGTTTCGGACATCGAGGAGCGGATTTGGCTTTTCCATGAGATCAGTGCGTTTCGGACTTCGAGTTGCCCGCGCGGCGCAGTGCGTCACCGGCGAGGAAGAATGCGAGGGCGGAAATGAAGATCGCCACACCCGGGAACACGATCAGCCACCATGCGTCGAGGATGTAGGCCTTGCCGTCGGCGATGATGTTTCCCCATGTAGCCTGCGGCGGCTGCACACCAAAGCCCAGATAGCTCAGGCCGGCCTCCGTGAGGATCGCTTCCGGAATGCCGATGACCGCAGTGACAAAGATCGGGGCCGCGGCGTTGGGCAGGATGTGTTTGAAGATGATGGGAAACGAACCCTGGCCGAGACTTCGGGCGGCCTTCACATACTGGCTCTCGCGCAGGGTCAGAAACTCCGCGCGCACCAGGCGGGCGGTGCCGGTCCAGCTGACAAGGCCGATGACGATGACGATGTTCAGAAGGCTGGGACCGACCAGTGCGACGGCGGAGAGAATGAGGAAAAACGTGGGGAAGCAGATGATCGCGTCCACCACGCGCATGACGATGTTGTCCACCCATCCTCCGAAATAGCCGGACACGGCGCCGACGACCACGCCGATGCACAGGGACACCGCGACCGCAACGAACCCGACGGTCAGGGAAATGTAGGAGCCGTGCAGGATGCGGGAGAGCACATCGCGGCCGAGATTGTCCGTCCCAAGCCAGTGTTCGAAGCTCGGTGGCTGGAGCTTGGACTGAAGGTCCGTGGCATTCGGATTCTCCGGAAATGGCACGTTCGTGATCGACAGAATCCAGAACGTGATCGCGGTGAGTGCGAGCACGATGATGGTCGCGGAGGAGATCATCGCGATCCGGTCGCGCCGGAAGCGCGCAAGCATGCGTTGGGCGGGGCTCCGGTTGTCCATGGCTATTCGAGCCTCACGCGCGGATCGACGACGGCGTAGAGCACGTCGGCGAGGAGGTTGCCGAGCAGCACCAGCGCTGCGGTGATGAAGTTCAGGGCTACAAGAAGCGGGTAGTCGCGTTCCAGCACGGCCTGATAACCAAGGCGGCCGATGCCCGGGTAGGCGAAGATGGTTTCGATGATGATCGAGCCGCCGAGCAGGGCGGGAAGGAGCGCGCCGATGCCGGTGATGAGCGGGCGCAGCGAATTGCGGAGGGCGTGCTTGTAGTAAACGGTGTCCTCGTCGAGGCCCTTGGATCGGGCGGTGCGAATGTAGTCCTCACGAAGGGATTCGAGCATCGACGCGCGCACGTAGCGGGATTGGACGGCAATGCCACCGAGCGCGAGGATCGTCGCCGGCAGGGCAAGATGCCATGCATAGTCGAGCAGCTTCGAAATCGCGTCGGGATACTCGAGACTGAAGCTGTGGGTTCCGAGGATCGGCGTGCCGAAGGTTTCCGTGATCCCGATGATCGCGAGATAGCTCACCCAGAAGCCGGGCAGCGCGAGCAGCGCAAACATGACGACGGAGAGCAGGGTATCCTGCCATCGCCCGATCTTCCGGGCACTCCACACGCCGAAGAGCAGCCCGAAACTGAGCGAGATGACAATCGACGTCGCATTCAACGCAAGTGTGGCGGGGATGGCCTCGCCGATTCGCCCGAGGACGGGACGCCCGTCCTTGATGCTGCGGAGGTTCCCGTTGAACAGGTCCCGCATGTTGAACCAGTATTGCTTCCAGATCGGCTCATCGAGGTGGAACTGCTTGCGGAAGTTGTCCTTCACCGCCTGGGAGATCTTCGGGTTCATCTCGCCCCAGGGGTAGGGACTGCCGGGCGTGAGGGTGATGATGAAAAACGAGATGAGGCTGATGAGAAACATCAGCACCAGGGCGATGAGGAGGCGGCGGATGAGGAAGCTGGTCATTTCACGACCTCCGTGTCCGAAGGAAGACTTTCTGCGTAATCCGTCCGGTAGGTTTCCGGAATGAAGTAATACCAGGACCCTGGGGCGACAGCGAACGGCGTGTCGATCCACCGGCCCTCATCGTCCTTGCGGCGGATGCGCAACGTGTCCTTCCAGACGACCATCGGCGACTGCCCGGAGATCAGGAAGAGCATCGGTTGCTCGTCGTAAATCATGCGCTGCAGCTCACTGGCGAGACGCGCGATCTCGTCACGATCGTATTCCTCGCGAAGCGCCTCGATGATGCGGTCGGCCTCGGGATTCTTGTAATTCGTGTAGTTGAGCTGGTCGGGGCCGGTCTGGGAGGAATGCCAGACCTGGTATTGATCCCAGTTTGGTGGGGTGACCCAGCCAAGCACGGTGGATTCGAACTCGTGCTTCTTGATGAAGCGCTCGATGAACACGGCCCACTCGTAGATCTCGATCGTCACCTCGACTCCGATCTTGCGGAAGGAATCCTGCGCCAGGGTCGCGATGTCCTTGCGCACATCGTTGCCCTGGTTGGTGATGATCTTGAAGCTGAGGCGCTCGCCGTCCTTGCGCCGGATTCCGTCCGGTCCGGGGATCCATCCCGCATCGTCGAGCAGCCGTTTCGCCTGCTCGGGATCGTAGGGAATGGGCGTCATGTCCCGGTTTGCGAACCACATTTCCGGAATCAGAATGCCCGTCGAGCGCTGGCCGATGCCGTAGTAGAGGTATTTGATGATCGCATCCACATCGAGCGCCATGGCCAGCGCACGGCGGACCTTCACGTTCTGAAAGATCGGTTTGCGCATGTTCCAGCCGAGGTAGCTGTAGGACATCGAGGGGACCGTGAGCGTGGTGAATCTCGGGTCGTCCCGGTAGGAACGAACCGCCCACGGGGAGAGCACGGCCTCGTAGAGATCGACCTGATGCGTCTCGAATGCGAGACGCAGCACGGTGGGATCCGGCATGCTGCGGAAAACGATGGCATCGAGCCAGGGACCGGAACGCCAGTAGTCGGGATTGCGCACAACGCGGACGAATTCATTGGTTTTCCACGTGTCGAATTTGAACGGCCCTGTGCCGATCGGGTGCCGGTTGAAGTTCGCGGCCCACCATTCCTGCGACTTGCCTTCGAGGACGTGCTTCGGGAGGAGAAGCATTGTCCAGCTCAGGATCGCCGGGGAATACGGCGTGCGGTATTTCACCACGAACTCGTGCGGGGTCGGCGCCTCGACCGAAAGGATGGAATCGAAGTCGACCTTTCGCGGACTCGCGACCTGCTCGTCCACCAGGCACTCGTAGGTGAAGACGCAGTCGGCGGAAGTGAAGGGAGCGCCATCGTGCCAGCGAACGTTCTCGTGGAGCTTGAACCGGAGAACCGGCTCGGCGAGGAGGTTGCGGCGGGAGAGCGACCGCACGCCGGCTTCCGCAATGCCGAGTGATTCGACGAATTCACGCAGTTTCCTGCCGGCGTCGAGTTCGTCGCGGATGGTGATTTCGAATGCCAGATTGTAGTCGAACCACTCGCGCTCAACGGTGAGTTCGGGGTGCGCTTCGCGGAATTTTTGGAGCGTTTCCCGGGCCTTGTCTCCAATGTCCACGCGGAAGGTTTCGAGGGGAACGAGCGATGCGGCATCGAGGGACGCGGCGATCGCTTCGGATTTGCGGAAACCGGGGAGGTCCTGCCGCAGGATCAGGCGATCGCCTTCCCGCTGGATGGAGCTGAGCGTCCACTCCTCCCACGAGGATCGCGCCGCATTCAGCGTTTCCTCCGCGGCTGCCGCGGCTTCGGGGGAGCGGAAAATGAAGGTCGTGAGCTGGTATTCCTCGTATCCGGAAGCAAGGTGGGGGATCAGCTCGAGCTTTTCGTTGAGGGTGAGCAGGCCCTCGAAAATCATCGCCTCGACCTCGCTGGCCGCGGAATCCGTCGACTGGATTGGATTCAGCCGCGTGGGCTCGGCAATCGTCGCGTAGGTGAATTCGTTCTTCTTGTGGAGCGTGAGGCGGGTGCTGTTGACGAACGCCGCTGCGAGGAGGAGAACGAGCGCCAGGGGGACGCCGTAGACGAAGAGGCGAATGGTCCGCATCTCAGGCGGCTGGGAGTTGGCTTGTGTGTGTCATGCCGGCATTCGACGGGCTTTTAGTGACATGAATCGGCGGCTTCATCAAGCGAACTGCGGTTCGCGGTTGTGACATACGGGGGCGTGTGCTTCACTGGCGGGCTCGAATCATGAATGTCGTCGTTGAAAACAAGCCGAACTGCATTGCCACGCTCCATGTGGAGCTCGAGCCGGAGCGCGTCGAGCGCGAGTGGCAGGCGGTCGCGAAGCAATTTCAGAAGATGGCCCGGGTGCCGGGATACCGTCCGGGCAAGGCGCCGCAGGCGTTGATCGACCGGAAGTTTGGCGCGGATATCCGCGAGGAAACCACGAACAAGCTCCTGCGCCAGGCGATGAACGAGGCCATCGAGCAGAAGAACCTGCGCGTGCTGACCGTGTCGAAGGTGGAGGGCGTGGAGATCGCGCCCGACAAGTCCATGCGTTTCACGGCCACCGTGGTGACGTCTCCGGAGTTCGAACTGCCGGACTATTCCAACATCGAGCTCGAACTCGCGAAGCGCGAAGTGGCGGACAAGGACGTTGAGGACGCACTTGGCCGCATCGCCGAACAGCATGCGGAGTTCGAGACGGTCGAGGATCGTCCGCTCGCGATGGAGGATTTTGCGGTGCTCAGCTATGCGGCATCGCTTGACGGGAAGCCGCTCGCCGAGGCGGTGGAAAAGTGCCCGCCGTTGCTGGCCGGCAAGCCGAACTGGTGGATCCGCCTCGCTCCGGACACGCTTGCACCGGGGTTCTGTGAGGCGATGGTCGGAATGAAGCCCGAGGAAACCCGCGAGTTCACGCTCGACATCCCGGAGGACTTTCCGTTTGAGCCGGTGCGCGGGAAGAAGCTCACGTATACGGCGACGTTGCACGAGATCCGCACCCGCAAACTGCCGCCGCTCGATGACGAGCTGGCGAACAAGATCGATCCCGGCAAGACGATGGCGGAGGTTCGCGAGCGTCTGCGTGTCGAACTGCAGAAATACGCCGAAAACGAATTTGAGAACGCCAAGCGCAACGGCGCGGTGCAGAAGCTGCTCGCGGCCGTGACGTGCGATCTTCCCGATCACCTCGTGAACAACGAGATGTCCGGCATCCTCCGCGAGATCGTTCAGGAGAATCAGGGACGCGGCGTGAGCGACGAGGAACTGCGTGCCCACGAGGACGAAATCATGGGCGCCGCGAAGCAGAGTGCGACCGAGCGCGTCCGGTCCACGTTCCTGCTGCTGCGCATCGCCGAGAAGGAGAAGATCGAGGTGACCGAACAGGACATGGCCTTCCACGTCACCCGGCTCGCGGCGCACTACCAGATTCCGGTGCAGAAGTTCGTGAAGGATCTGCGAAAGCGAAATGCGTTTGGTCAGATCCGTGAGCAGATCCTCGCGGGCAAGGCTCTTGATTTCATCGCATCGAATGTTACGCTGCGCGAGCCTGCAGCGAAGCCCGCCGCGGCATAACTCATGACACAGCCAAATTCCATGCTGGTTCCAATCGTTGTTGAGCAAACCGGGCGCGGCGAGCGCAGTTACGACATCTACTCGCGCCTCCTCAAGGATCGCATCATCTTCATCGGCACGCCGATCGACGATCATGTCGCGAATCTGGTGATCGCGCAGATGCTGTTCCTGCAGATGGAGGATCCGAAGAAGGACATCAACATCTACATCAACTCGCCGGGCGGATCCGTCACGGCAGGCCTCGCGATCTACGACACGATGCAGTTTGTGACGTGCGACGTGACGACCTATTGCATGGGCATCGCGGCGAGCATGGGCGCGGTGCTGCTTTGCGCGGGAGCGAAGGGCAAGCGCTACGCACTGCCAAACTCCGACATCATGATCCATCAGGTCTCCGGCGGTGCGCAGGGCCAGGCCAGCGATGTCGAGCGGCAGGTCGAGTTCATGTTCAAGCTCAAGAAGCGGCTGAACAGGATCATTTCCCAACACACCGGCAAATCGGTCGAGCAGGTCGAGCGCGACGCCGATCGCGATTACTACATGACCGCGGAGGAGGCGAAGGCCTACGGCCTCGTCGACGAGGTTGTGGAATCGCGCAAGGAAGTGAAAGTCGCGCTGGGCGAAAACGACGCCTCGAAGTAGAGTCTCTTCATGGCCCGGCCCTCCAATTTGACGATGTGCTCTTTCTGCGGAAAGAGCCACGCGGAGGTGCGCAAACTCATCGCCGGCCCGGGGGTCTACATCTGCGACAGCTGCATCACGGTCTGCAAGGGCATCCTCGACAAGGAAATCGGCGAGGATGCGCGCCGCCAGGACATTCCGATCCGGATGCTCAAGCCGGCGGAGATCAAGCGCGAGCTTGATCAGCACGTCATCGGTCAGGACATCGCGAAGAAGGTCCTCTCCGTCGCCGTGCACAATCACTACAAGCGGATCACGCAGGATGTCTCCCCGGACGCGCTGCGTCTCGATGCGCTGGCGGATGTCGAAATCGAGAAGAGCAACATCCTGCTCGTCGGCCCCACCGGGTCGGGCAAGACGCTGCTCGCGCGAACCCTCGCGAAGATTCTCGACGTGCCTTTCTGCATCGCGGACGCAACGACGATCACAGAGGCCGGCTACGTCGGCGAAGATGTGGAGAACATTGTCCTGCGTCTGCTGCAGAATGCCGACTACGATGTCAAACGTGCCGAGGTCGGTATTGTCTACATCGACGAGATCGACAAGATCGGGCGCAAGACGGAAAACGTGAGCATCACGCGGGATGTTTCCGGCGAGGGAGTGCAGCAGGCGCTGTTGAAGATTCTCGAGGGCACCGTCTGCAATGTTCCGCCGCAGGGCGGTCGCAAACACCCGCAGCAGGAATACATCCAGGTCAATACGAGCAAGGTGCTCTTCATCTGCGGTGGCGCGTTTGTCGGCCTCGACAAGATCGTCCAGCGCCGCCTCGGCGGCAGGGCCATGGGATTCCATGTGCGGGAGGGAGCGGATACGGCGGACCAGGCACGCGATCTCGTGCGTGCGGTGGAGCCGGAGGATCTGCTTGGCTTCGGGTTGATTCCGGAGTTCATCGGCCGGCTTCCGGTGGTGACCACCCTCGATCCGCTCACGGAGGACGAACTGATGGCGATCCTCACCGAGCCCCGCAACGCGATGGTGAAGCAATACGCGAAACTCATGGCAATGGATGGCATCGGCCTCACGGTCACGAAGGACGCGTTGCGTGCGCTTGCTGCGGAGGCCGTGAAGAAGGGCACCGGTGCGCGTGCGCTCCGTGCGATGATGGAGCGGATCATGCTCGACATCATGTTCGAGGCTCCGGGACGCGACGATATCGCCGAAGTGACGGTGAACCGGGCGGTCGTCGAGGGACGGAAGTCGCCGTTGATCCGGCGCAAGCAGGACAAGAACGCTGCGTGAGCGCGCGGCGGAGAATCGCCAATCGGATTTCCGTCGAGAGCTGAGGATGGGAGGCTTCGCTTACCTGTTCGAACGATTCCCCTCGTTCACGCAGACATTTTGTTTTCGCGAGGTGCTCGAAATGCGGAGACAGGGGGTGATTGCTCCGGTGTTCTCCATTCGCACCCCGCGGGATGAACCCGAGCAGAATTTTCCACCCGAGTTGTCGGGACTGACGACGTATCTGCCGGAATCATTCGATGGGATTCTTGCGAACGATGCCGGCTTTCGACGGCGTGCGCGGAGGGCACTTGGCGAGTTGCGCAATCTGTGGGGTGGTGAATCCGAGAAGCGTCGTATTTATGAGGCTCTCTGGCTGCTGCCGAGATTGCGCGAGACGGGGGTCGGCCATGTGCACGTTCATTTTGCAGGCACCGCCGCCCGCACGGCATTCTGGCTGAAGCGGCTTGGGGGAATCCGTTTCAGCGTCACGGCGCACGCGAACGACATCTTCTGCGACGAGCCTCGGGATCGACTGGAAATGATGCTCGATGCCGCGGAACGCGTGGTGACGGTGAGCGATTTCAGCGCGCGATGGCTGCGGGAGGAATTGCCGCCGCAAGCGGGAAAGGTCCGCCGCGTCTACAATGGAATCGCAATCGACCGCTTCCGGCGGGGCGATGTGCGGGCAGGGAGCCCGGGGATCGTCGGTGTCGGACGGTATATCGAGAAGAAGGGGTTCGCGGATTTGATCTCCGCCTGTGCGATGCTCCCGGACATCGAATTTTGCTGCCGGATCATCGGCGAAGGTCCGTTGAGGGATGATCTGATCGCGAAGGCGTCCTCGGATCCGCGGGTCGCGATCACAGGACCGTTGTCCGAGAGCGCGATCGTCGACGAACTTGCTGCAGCGACGGTCTTCGCGTTGCCGTGCGTGGATTCCGCGGATGGAGGAAAGGACAACCTCCCGACGGTGATCATGGAAGCGATGGCGGCCGCTCTTCCGGTTGTCTCGACGCGCCTCGCGGGAATTCCGGAAATGGTCATCGATGGCGAGACGGGGTTCCTGGTCGAACCTGGTGATGTGGCGGGCCTTGCCGCACGATTGCGCGAGTTGTTGGTCGACCCGGCGCGTGCGCGCGCGATGGGCGAGGCTGGCTTCGCCCGGTGCCGTGAGCTGTTTGCCACGGAGCGGACGACCGGGGAGTTGCGGGGTGTTCTCGGTGAATGTGGCGCATTTGACGTTGCGGAGAAGGGATGGTTCAAACGGTTGTTCGGATGAGCAGTGACGAGTTGGTTGATCTTCCCGCGGAGTGGCTTTCGCAGTCCGGCCCCGTGGAGATCGATCTCGGCTGCCACAAGGGGACGTTCCTCGTGGCAATGGCCCAGGCGGAGCCGGGGGTGCGTTTTCTTGGAATAGAACGGCAGTCTTCCCGTGTGGAGAAGTGTCTGTCGAAGATTTCGCGACTTGGGCTTTCCAACGCGTGGGCAATCCGCCGCGAAGGCCTTGGAGGCTTGCGATTGCCGGGGCTGCGAACGATTCACGTGTCCTTTCCGGATCCATGGCCGAAGCGCCGACATTGGGACCGGCGTCTGGTGAACGCGGCCTTTTTGAAAGAGGTGTGGGAGGCGTTGGAACCGGGTGGAACCCTGCGGTTGATGACCGACGACGGGCCGTATTTCCTCGCGATGCAGGATGCGCTGGCGCGATTCGACGGGTTTCAGGAAACCGCCTGGGACGACGGGCGGGAGTATCCGAAGACGGAATTTCAGAAGCGCTTCGAGGCGGAATCCAAACCGATCTATCGTGTGGCGCTGGCGCGATGCGATTCGAGAAGTTCGGAATAGAAGCCTTCGAGCGCGCGGATCGCACGGCGTTGTTCGAACTTTACCCTCACCGCTTCCGAACCCGCACGCCCCATGGCCGCAGCGCGAGCGGGGTTCGCTGCAAGGGTGAGGAGCGCGTCATGAAGAGCCTGCCAGTCGCCCTCGGGAACGAGGATGCCGGCCACGTCATTTTCGACGGCTTCCGGAATGCCGCCATGCATTGTGGCCGCGACCGGGAGGCCGGTGGCCATGGCTTCAAGCATCGCATTCGGCACGCCTTCCTGGTCCTGCCCGCTGGTGGTGCGGCTGGGGTGGAGAAAGACGTGACTTTGTTCATAGAGTTCGCGGAGCTCCGACTGGTTTTGGAACCCGGTGAAACGGACGGCTCCAGTGATGCGCAGTTCGGACGCCAATGCTTCCAGTCCGCTGCGAAGCGGGCCATCTCCTGCAATCGTGAAGGTCGCGGCGGGATGAGTTTGATGAAACGCCGCGAAGGCCCGGAGCGAGTCGGTGATGCCTTTTTTCTCGATGAGGCGGGAGGCCTGGACGAATCGCCAGGCTCCGTCCGCAGGAGGGCGGCGTTCGACGAAAGGGAAGTCGTCCAGCGGGATCCCGGTGCGATTGATTCGAATCTTCGATGGATCGCAACCGAGCGCCTCCAGTCGTGCAGCGAGGGATTCGCTGCGCGCCAGCACCATCGGCAGGGTGCGGAGAAGGTCGCGCATTCGCGCGTCGTAGCCCGGTTCGTGAGCGCGGGGCATGATGTCCATTCCGTGGAACGACACGATCGACGGTCCCTGCCAGTGACGGATAAATGGAAGCAGATGAACGCCCGTGTGCCCGAAATAGACGTGAAGCAGATCCGCGCGTCGGGACGAAAGCACGCCGGCGAGCTGGTCGAACTCCCCACGATAGAATACGGGTTCCATCCGCCGGATGTATTTTTTGTGAAAACGGGCGAGGAAGTTGATGCGCGGACGGGGGAGGACGACCACCTCTTCAAACGGGAAGCGGTCGGCGTTTGCCCGGTCCTTGGTCAGGATAAAGGTCGAAAACTCGCGAAGCCCGGTAACCTGCCGGTAGATATGGAGCATCTCCGGTTTGAGAAATGTGGTGCAGTAGCTCGCGACGACGGGCATGGAACTGCGGACCATACAGGGCCGGGCCGGAGTGCGAAAGTTTCGAGTCGCCGGAGCGGGAATCGCGCTCAATTCGGATGGCTCCGGAGGCGCGCTCACAGTATGCATGCACGATGAAGGAGTTGCCGGACCTGGAGCTGATGTCGCGAGTGAGCGCCGGCGACTCCGAGGCCTTCGAGGTTCTGGTGATGCGACACCAGAACAGGGTCGTGGGCACGATCGCGAAGATGCTTGGCTCCCCCGAGGAGGCGGAGGATCTGGCGCAGCAGGTTTTCGTGAGGGTGTGGAAAAGCGCGGCTCGATGGAAGGCGACGGCGCAGTTCACGACGTGGTTGCTGACGATCACCCGGAATCTGGTCTTCAACGAGATTCGCCGTCGTGGCCGCGCCAGACTCGTGTCGATCGACGAGGAAAATGAGCACGGTCCGCGCGAAATGCCCGATGACCGGATCATGACGCCGTCCGAAGAGATCGATGTTGCCGAATTGCAGGCAAAGATCGACGAGGCGATTCAGGCGCTGCCAGAACAGGCGCGAATGGCGGTAATCCTGCGCCGCTACGAGGAAATGCCCTACGAGGAAATTGCGGTGGTTCTGGATACCACCGTGCCGGCCGTCAAGAGCATGCTTTTTCGCGCGCGAACGGAGTTGCGCGCGCGTCTGGCTGGGTATTTGAAGGAGTAAGAGAGAGTTTTGTTGTCCCTCCGGGCGGGGCGATTTTTGAACTTTGGAGAACCGATGTTCGCGGCTTAGACTGCGCGGCTCTATGCCCGAAGAACAGATCCTCGTCGTCCGTCGCAGTTTATTCGATCAGCTCGGGAGTTTTCAGGGGTTCTGCGCGGAACCGGAGAAGTATCTGCCAGCCTTTCTCAAACGGGAAAACAACTTCTTCGTGCCGCGATCGGCGGCGGAGGAGGATCCCTCGCTCAAGCAGATCATCCCTTACGCGGTGCTCACCCACGGTGGGCGGATTCTGCGATACGTGCGTGGCGGAAAGTCCGGGGAGAAGCGTCTGGTGGCAAAGGCGTCGATTGGAATCGGTGGCCACATGAACCACGAAGATGAGGGGCTTTTCGCGTTTGACGCGGACGCCTACCGGGTCGCCGTGGAGCGTGAAATCGCGGAGGAACTCCGACTCACCGGTGGATTCACGGACCGCGTGGTGGGGTTGATCAATGACGACTCAAACGATGTCGGCAGGGTTCACCTTGGCGTGGTGCATCTGGTGGAGCTGGAGTCGCCCGAGGTGAAACCCGGAGAGGCCGCAATCACAAAACTCGAGTGGATGACCCCCGCAGAACTGATCGCCGAGCGGGAACTCCTGGAGACGTGGTCCCAGATCGTCGTCGATCAATGGGCGGCGATTTCGCCTACCAATTCGTGATCCACTTTTCCGGCTTGCTGGCGTTCCGGGTGGGACCGTCCTTCCCGTAGGACCAGATGTCCGGGGAGACGGGCCCGTTGTGCTGCTTGCCGGTCACTTTGTTGGTGGACTCGCCGGGTTGGTAGAAATACCGGTAGGGCTGGCCGAACGGGTCAATCAGACGATTGCGGTTGTAGTAGGCGCTGTCTGACGGGCTCTTGTATTCGAACGCCCGCATCTGCTCGATGTAGATTTTGCCGTCCTTCGGATGGAGGGCCTGAAGCAGATCCCGGGTCGAATCGGTTCCTCCATTGCCCTCCGGGAAGTCTCCGTTGTCGATTTTGTAGAGCTCGAGGGCGCTTTCGATCGCGGCGATTTCGGCCTGGGCGCGGGAGCGTCCCGCCTTCTCCTGGACAAAACCGGAGGTTGCCAGGATGAGCGAAGCCAGGATTGCAATGATTGCGATGACCGTAAGCAACTCGATCAACGTGAACGCGCCGGAGCGCATTCGCGGGAGACGGGGGAGTGATTTCATTGGAACAATCTCCCTTTATTGCTGCTGCAGGCCGGAAATGATGCCGATCAGCGGCATGAACAGGGCGACGACGATCGTTCCCACGACCACGGCGAGCATGACGATCATGATCGGCTCGAGCAGGGAGGTGAGACCCTGAACGGCGTTGTCCACTTCGTCGTCGTAGACTTCGGCGATCTTGAGAAGCATCTCTGGGAGCTGACCGGTTTCCTCACCGACGTCGATCATGCTGATGACCATGGGAGGGAACACGCCACTGGCTTCGAGCGGTGCGACGATGGATTCACCTTCCTTGACGGCGTCGTGAACCTTCGTGATCGCATCGGCGATGATCACGTTGCCGGCGGTCTCGCGGGTGATCGTGAGCGCCTGGAGAATGGGAACACCGCTGGTGACGAGGGTGCCAAGCGTGCGCGAGAACCGCGAAATGGCGCTCTTGCGGGTCAGGTCGCCGAAAAGCGGAGCGCGAAGCTTGATGAGGTCGATCGTTTGCAGACCTTTCGCGGTGCGCGCAATCAGCTTGTAGGCGACGATGAGGATGATCGCGCCACCAATGATCCAGAGGATGTTGTCCTTGACGACATTACTTGCGCCGATGACGAAGCGGGTGAGGGCCGGCAACGGCTTGCCGCCAAGCATGTCGGCGAAGATGGCTTCGAATTTCGGAACGATGAAGACGAGCAGGAAGCCAAGGATCGCGACGGCGATGATGAGCACGATGATCGGGTAGAACATCGCGGAAACGACCTTGTTCTTGATGCGCTGTGCCTTTTCCTGGAACTCCGCAAGGCGCAGGAGGACGAGTTCGAGCACACCGCCGAGTTCGCCCGCCTTCACCATGTTGATGTAAAGCTTGTTGAAGATCTTCGGATGCACCGAAAGGCTGTCCGAGAAGGTGCTGCCGCCCTGCACGGATTCGGCGAGCTGCGTGATCGTGGAGCGCAAAACGGGATCCTTCTCCTGCTTGGCGAGAACGGTCAGACTGCGGAGAAGCGGGAGGCCGGCATCGATGAGGGTCGCGAGCTGGCGGGTGAAGATCATGAGCGTGCGGCCCTTGATCGTGCTCCGTTTGAAAAGGGAAATTTCCTTCTTGCCGAGTCCGCCGCCCTTCGCGGCCTTGGCGACCTTTTTCGAGGCCTTCGTCTCCACATCGACGGATTTCGGGAAATAGCCCGCCTGGCGGAGTGCTCCAACGGCTTCGTTTTGCGAGGCGGCCTCGATGACGCCCGTGACCTGTTGCCCGCGCGCGTCGAGCGCGACGTAAGAGAAGTTTGGCATGTTATGCTGAGGAGAAATGACTGTGCGGTGGAATCGATCGTTCCGAGAATAAATTCGTCAAGCCGCGTTCAAAGTCCAGCACAGAACGGAGAAATCTCCTCTATGGCGCAAGCCACGGGTTGGTCGCCCGCTCGGTGCCGACGGAGGTCGGTTCGCCGTGTCCGGGCAGCACGGTGGTGTCGTCGGGCAGGGGGAGGATTTTGCGGCGGATGCCGGTGGTCAGGAGCTCGAAACTTCCGCCGGGCAGGTCCCAGCGTCCGATGCCGCCGCGAAAGAGGACGTCGCCTCCGAAGAGCAGGCGGTCCTCGGGAAAGTGGAAGCAAAGGCTGCCCGGGCAGTGCCCCGGCACCTCAAAGACGTCGAACCGGAAGCCGGCGATCTCGCGTCCCGGTCCTTCGGTGAGGATTTCACCGCCGGAAATCGGCTCGATCTCCAGTGCGAAGCCCCAGTTTCGGAAGAAATCGCGATCCGTGACCATTGGGATCGTGTCCGGATGCAGGTAGACCGGGCATCCGTGACGCGCTTGAATGGCGGCGGCGTCGGCGACATGGTCGAAGTGTCCATGGGTGAGCAGAAGCGAGGCGATCGGCGTGCCGGCGAAGCGCATGTCGGCGCCCTGCGGGGCATCGATGAGGACGTTTCCATCCCCCCCGGAAAGCAAAAAGCAGTTCGTATCAAGGACGCCTCCGGTAAATTCTTCGAACCGAATCATGGGAAAGTGGTCTGTGTTTGCATGCGCAGTTTGATTTCGCCCAATTCCTCTGCAACGCTGTCGTTCATGAGACCTGTCCGAACGATCGCCTGTCTTCTCGTTGCGAGCCTCGCGCTTTCTGTTTCTACCTTCGCGGCGGATCTCGACAAGGTGGCGATCTCAGTGGCGCGTCTGCTCGAGCAGGCCCATTACTCGAGACAGAAGCTCAACGACGAGATGTCGCAGAAGGTGCTCGACCAGTATCTGCGGGATCTTGATCCGAACAAGCTCTTCTTCACCCAGGCGGATATCGACAGTTTCCAGAAAAAATACGCCACGACGCTCGACGAGGCGATTCTCTCCGGGAATCTGGATCCCGCCCGCGAGATTTTCGCCGTCTACAAGCAGCGGGTGAGTGATCGCGTCGAGTCGAACAAGAAGCTTGCCGATCGCGAATACAAGTTCGACTCGGACAAGAAGGTGTCGCTCAGCCGCAAGGACGCGCCATGGCCGAAGGACAAGGCCGAGGCCGATGCGCTGTGGGCTGATCGCGTGCAGGCGGAACTGTTGCAGGAGACGTTGAACGAGCATGCGATCGACCCCGCGCCGAAGGTCGTGAAGCGCCGCCAGGATCAGCTCCTGCGGAACATCAACGACATGGACGACGAGAGCGTGGTCTCCGCCTTCCTGGGTGCACTCGCTCGCTCCTATGATCCGCATTCCGAATACATGAGCCCTTCCGATCTCGCGAATTTCGAGATCGAGATGAAGAAGTCCCTCGAGGGGGTCGGTGCCGTGCTCCAGAGCGAGGACGGATACGCGAAGGTCAAGCAGATCGTTCCCGGTGGTCCCGCCGATCTCGACGGCCGTTTGAAGGTGAACGATCGCATCGTCGCCGTCGCGCAGGGCGACAACGAGTTTGAGGACGTCGTTGACATGAAGCTCGACAAGGTCGTCGAGAAAATCCGCGGCAAGCGCGGCTCCACGGTGCGGCTGCAGGTGATTCCCGCCGCGGCGTCCGATCCATCGAAGCGCAAGATCGTCACGATCCGGCGCGACAAGGTGGATCTCAAGGAGCAGAAGGCCCGGGCCGAGATCAATGACATCACGTTCCCCGACGGCACGACGCATCGCATCGGCTGGATTGAGGTGCCGTCGTTCTATGCCGATCTCGACAAGCCCGGCGCGCCCGGCGCGGTGAGCACGACCGCGGATGTGTCCCTGCTGCTGGAGCGTCTCAAGAAGGAGGGCATCGAGTCTCTCGTGATCGACCTTCGGCAGGACGGTGGCGGTTCGCTCGAGGAGGCGATCAACCTCACCGGCCTTTTCATTCCGAAGGGTCCGGTCGTGCAATCGAAGGATCACAACGGAAAAGTGACCGTTTCCTACGATACCAGCCCCATCGTGGCCTACGACGGTCCGCTCGTCGTGTTGATGAACCGGCTCAGTGCTTCAGCCAGCGAGATCTTCGCAGCGGCGCTCCAGGACTACGGCCGCGCGGTGATCGTCGGTGACGAGCGAAGCTTCGGCAAGGGCACGGTGCAGACGATGGTGGACATCGGACGGTTCATGCCGTTCTTCTCGCTCGGCGCCTCCGACGCCGGTGCGTTGAAGCTTACGATCAACAAGTTCTACCGTGTCGGCGGCGGCTCCACGCAGCTCGACGGTGTCGAGTCCGACATTGTCCTGCCGTCGCTCACCGACAATCCGGAATTCGGCGAGAGCTCGCTGACGAATCCGCTGCCCTACGACGAGGTTGCGCCGCAGCGCATCGATCGCGACACCACGCTCGCGGGCATTCTCGACCAGCTGCGGGAGCGTTCCGAGCGCCGCAGGGAGAACGACCCGGAGTTCAAATACATCGTCGAGGACATGCAGCGCCTGAGAAAGAACATCGAGGCAAACCAGGTTTCGTTGAGCATCGCCGAGCGCAAGCGTGAGCTGGAGGAGGACACCAAGCGGCGGGAGGCCCGCAAGAAGGAGCGCGCGGAGCGGGGCAGTCCGTTGAATGCGGTCGCCTACGAGGTCACGCTCGACAACTACAACGAGAAGGAACTCAAGAAGGTGGACTTCGACCGGAAGAAGACCTCGCTGTTTGCGCTCGCCGTGGATGACGAAGATGAGGATGAGGAAGCCGGGGCGGTTGCGCCGGATCCGATTCGCAACGAAGCCCTGCGCATTGCCGGCGACATGGTGCAGCTCACCGAGGCGCGTCGCACGGCGGCGGTCAAGCCCGGCGAAGCCGTGAAGACCACGCCCTGATTTCAGATGCCCGCACCCGCGAACGATATCGCGGGTGCCGGTGGAAAAATGCGGGAAAACACCGGCATGGGCACAGTTTCGCGGGCCGGTTGTTGACACGCATTCCGGATTCTGGGAAGAGTTCGGGATTCCTTCTTTTCCAACCCCGGAATTTTGCGAGACTGTAGTCATTCACCATGAGCGAACCGAAAAAAGAAACCGTGCGCATCGTCCTGCCACCGAGGCGGGAGGGACAGCCCGCAGCCTCCACGCCTCGTGAGACTGCGATGATTAATCTTCCGCCGAAGCCGGTTCCGGCTCCGTCGGCCCCGGCCGCTCCGGCGCCGCCCAGCGCACCGTCCGCGCCCAAGCCTCCCTCCGGCGTCAAACCCCCGTCGGTTCCCGGGGTAAAGCCTCCGTCCGTTCCTGGCGTGAAGCCGCCATCGGTGCCCGGCGCGCCCGCTGCGCCTGCAGCCCCGGCCGCACCCTCGGTGCCCCGGCCTGCGTCCGCCGCACCGTCGGTTCCTCCTCCGGCTGTGAAGCCCGCCGTTCCCAAGCCGGCACCCGCCGAGGAAACCGCCAAGGTTGCCTCCGTCGATGCGCCGAAGCCCCAGGCGACGGTCCGGCTTCAGCCCCGCCCGCAGCCTTCTGCACCGTCCGCAAGCGCGGCATTCAAGGTGCAGACCGTTGAGACTTCCTCCGAAACCTCCGATACCGAAGAAATTCCCATGAACCTCGCCATCGTAGCCCTCGTTGCCGCAGCAGTTGCTCTCATCTCGCAGGTCTTGATGATGCTCTGAGGCCCGGCGCCGCGACTCCTCCCGGTTTCCCCCGGAGCGGAGAAAACGAACCGAGACATATCATCCATGGCCAACGCAAACGTCATCGAACTCACCGACGCCAACTTCGAGTCTGAAGTCAACGGATCGAGCACGCCCGTGCTCGTGGACTTCTGGGCTCCGTGGTGCGGCCCCTGCCGCATGATCTCGCCGCTCATCGACGAGATTGCCGCGGAGAAGGCCGGCTCGGTGAAGGTCGGCAAAGTCAATGTGGACGACAATCCGCAAACCGCCGCGCGGTTCCGGATTCAGGCGATCCCGACGATCCTCATCTTCAAAAATGGGGAGATGAAGGAGCAGATCACCGGCCTCACGAGCAAGGCCGACCTCGTGGCGAAACTCGACGCGGCGGCCTGAGCTTTTCATCCACCCAACGAAGAGGGCGGGATTTCTCATCCCGCCCTTTTTGTTTGCCGGAATTCCGCGGTGTGGGCTGGTGGTCGCTGGCGGAGTCCGGCATTCCCGCCACGTGAGAGACTGAATCGCGATTTACGGCTTTCCGGATCCTGAACGTCCGGGAGGCGGGGTTCCCGAAAAGCAAATTGGGAGAAGCGGCGGGTGCTGCTTCTCCCAATCTGTTGCCTTCATTCGAATGTGACCATCACATCCGAGAGGGGGTTACTTTTTCTTGGCTGCCTTCTTCGCTGCCGGTTTTTTGGCTGCGGGCTTCTTGGCGACCGCCTTCTTCGCGGCGGGCTTTTTAGCTGCAGCCTTCTTCGCGGGAGCCTTCTTGGCTGCCGGCTTCTTTGCTACCGCTTTCTTCGCCGGGGCTTTCTTGGCGGCAGGTTTCTTGGCTGCTGGCTTCTTCTTAGCAACTGCCATCCTGTATCCCCCCTTTCTTACCGCAGGAGCGGAAACTGTGAAAGATTTGTGAATAACTCACTGGGCGTGTGAATAAGTTTTCGGAGGCGATGCGTCAACGAATTTCGATGAAAATTCTTGATTTTTTTTAGCCCGTTTTCTCCGCGAGTTTCGAGACGACACGTGTGGCGATTTCCTCGACGTTCCACAGCCGGCCCAGTCCTTCGTAGCCGCAGGCGAGGATGCCCTCCTCCGGACCGATGAATTCCGCGCCGCGTGCGCACAGCGTCTCGACGTTTGCGACGGTCGCGGGATGCGCCCACATCTTGCCATTCATTGCGGGTGCGATCAGCAGCGGCGCACGCGTGGCGAGGGCGATGGAGGTGAGTGCGTCGTCGGCGATTCCGCATGCCAGCTTTGCGATCACGTTCGCGGTGGCGGGTGCGATGACGAGCAGCGACGCGCGATCGGCGAGCGCGATGTGACCCGGATGCCAGGATTCCTTTTCGTCGAAGATCGAGGACGTGACCGCATTACGCGACAGCGTCTGGAATGTGAGCGGAGTGACGAACTCCGTGGCGTGACGTGTCATTACGACATGCACGTCGAGTCCGGCCTTCACGAGACGGCTGGTGAGATCGGCGGCCTTGAAGGCGGCGATCGATCCGCAGACGCCGAGTAGCACGGTGCTCATGGGATCACAGGAACCTTCGACTGAGATAGCGTTCGGCGCGCATGATCGCACGCAGTTTCTCGATGTCCTCCTCCATCGATCCACTGATGAGCGTGTAACGGTATTCGCGCCAGCGCTCCATTTCCGTGGCGGCATTCCGGATGCGGAGCTCGATTTGATCGTCGGTCTCGGTGCCGCGCTTCTTCAACCGGCGGCGAAGTTCGTCGAGGCTGGGAGGCATGATGAAGATGTCCGCGAGGGCCTCGAGAATGAATGCGTCGCCACAGGAACGGATGCTCGCCGCCCCTTTCGTGTCGATGTCGATGAGCACGTCCACGCCGGCGCGCAGATGCTCCAGGACGGTTTCCTTGAGCGTGCCATAGCGGCGGCCATGAACCTCTGCGTGCTCAAGAAAATCCCCGGCCGCGACGCGGCGTTCGAATTCCTCGTCGGAGAGAAAGATGTAGTCCTCGCCGTCGACCTCGCCAGGACGTGGAGGGCGTGTGGTGCATGACACGGCGTAGACGAAGTCGGGCTTTTGCCGGAGCGCGGTGGTGAGGGTGGTTTTCCCCGCTCCCGAGGGCGCGGAGAGGACGTAGAGGATGCCGGTGCGGCGGAAGTCGGAGCTATTCAACGTTGAGGACTTGTTCGCGGATGCGGTCGAGTTCGACCTTTGAATCGACGACGAGCCGCGTGAGAGCGGAATCGCCGGCTTTCGAGCCGAGGGTGTTCAGTTCGCGATAGATTTCCTGCGTGAGGAATTCCAGCGCGCGACCGACGGGTTCGGTCGAGTCGAGTTTCTGGGAGAATTGATCGAAGTGGCTTTCGAGGCGGGTGAGTTCCTCACTGACGTCGCACCGCTCGGCGAACATGGCAACCTCGGTGGCGAGGCGCGGGTCCTCCAGGGGAAGCTGGAGTCCGGATTGCGCGAGGCGGGTGTGGAGTTGTTCGCGGTAACGCTTTGTGACACCGGGGGCGAGTCGCACCATTTGTGTCCGCCATTTCCGAAGACGGCCGAGCCGCTTCGTGAGATCGCGGTGAAGGTGGCGGCCCTCCTTCGCACGCATGGCGAGCATGGCGTCGAGCGCATCGGCAAGGGCGATGGAAATTCCCGGCCACATCTCGGTGGCGGAATGTTCAGGTGTGCGGAAGACGCCCGGAATGGCGAGAAGGGTGTTGATGTCGATCTCGCCGGCGAGGCCGAGCTCGTCCTTTACGGCGCGGATGTCGGCCAGCAGTCCGCGCGCGAGGCGGCGGTCAAATTCCACCACGGAGGAATTCGCAGCGGCGGTGATTGTGACGGCGACATTCACCCGGCCGCGCGCCACCCGCGCGATCACGGCCTCCCGCACGGCGGGCTCACGGGCTGCAAATTCGCGGGGAAGCTGGCAGGCGACCTCGATGCCCTTCCGGTTGACCGATGCGCATTCCACCACGCAACGCATTCCGTCGATGGACGATTCGCCGCGTCCGTAACCGGTCATGCTGTTCATCGGAAAATCCTTAGCGTGAATGTGAAAAACGGGAAATCAGGAAAAGTCCATCCACAGTGCCTGACGAAAACAAAAGCGGCGCTGGTGTTCGAAGTGCGTCCAGCCCGCGCGCCGCGCCATGGCAGCCATTTCCTGGAACGAGAAGGCGCGGCGCACGGAGATGCGGGCGTCGTGACGAGTCATCGGCTCGCGCATCCACAGTGTCGTGAGCAGGTCCACCCCGAGAGTGCCCGCGGTGCAACGCCGGAGGTCGGTGACGAGAACGTGTTTCCGCGAAAGACCGGCGGCCCGACGAAGAACAAGGGCCGCGTCGTCGTCGCTGAAGTGATGCAGCGCGAGCGAGCAAAGGACGATATCCCAGATTCGCTCCTCGCCAAAGTTGCGAATGTCCGCGCAGTGAAACCGGATGTCTGGTGGCGCGTTTCGTCGCGCGATCTCGAGCGTGGAGGACTGTGCATCGACGGCGTCGATCTCCACTTCGATCCGGCGTTCCGAGGCAAGTCGGGAAACGAGACGCGGAATATCCCCGGCGCCCGTCGCGAGATCCAGAATCCTCCACCGGCGACCAGGGTCCAGGCGGGCAGAAAGAAATTCACGGACGATCGCGTGGCTCCCGAACAACCGATTGAGCGTGACGAGATTTGCGAGGTCGCGCTCGAGTTCGGGCGTCACGGGCTGCTCGAGGTCCATCTGCTCCCGGACCGCAGGGTCGAACGTCCGCCGCGTCATCGTGTGGAGCGCCACATGCGAGCGGCAGGCCGGTGTCCGGAGTCACGGCAGATGGCGGGAGTCATCCGCGCAGGGCGAGAGCTGCGAGCATGCGACCCGTGCGGCCTTTCTCGCGGCGGTAGGAATAGTAGCGGTCGGGCTGGCTGGCGGTGCAGATGCCGGCATCGTGAAAACGCCGGATACCGCATTCGCGGGCCTGCGCGGCGATCGTGGACGCAAAGTCGATCTCGTAGTGCGGCGGGCGGATGCACGGGCTGACCACGACCACCAGATCGCCGGCGGTGGATCCGTAGTGCTCGTTCAGCGCGCGGACCGATGCGGCGAGAATGTTGGCTTCCGTGCCCTTTCTGCCGGAGTGAGCGAGTGCGATTGCCCGGTGGACGGGATCGAGGAGAAAAATCGCGGCGCAATCGGCGACGTAAATGCCGAGGGTGACGTGGGCGGAGTTTGTCGCGAGCGCGTCCGCGCCGGGGGCGGGACGGGAGGTCGGAGCGTCGACGATGGCAACCTTTGCACCGTGGACCTGCTCCGCATAGGAGCGCGGCGGAAACCCCAGCGCGTCGAGCCGTGCGTCGTGGGCCGGGCGAAGCCTCGCGAGAACCTCGTCACGCTCGCCGTCGATTTCGATTCCAGGAATTCGCGGGACGAACGCGGCGCGCACACAGGAAAGCTCCTCGAGTGCGGGGAACGTCTCGACGGCGGGGAGCGAGGCGACGGTCATTGCCGCGATCAGAAAATTCCGAGGAACTTTCCGCGCTTCGGTTTCGGAGTCGGCTCGGGCTCTCCGGACTTCTTCCGCTTGTTCGCCTCGATGATTTCGCTCGCCTTGACGGTGCGTTTCGCCGCCGGGGTGGGCGACGCCTTTGCGCCAGGCGCGTTGGCGGCGAGACCTTCGATCGGGTCCTCGTTACGGAGCTTGCCGGGAAGCGGCGGCTGCGGTGCGGTGGGATCGGTGATCTTTTTGAACTTCGAGCGCTCGCGGGGCGTGAGGGGATCGTCGAAGATCTCCTCGTATTGCGCGTCGAGAGAGAGCGCGAGGTCGTAGTTGGCCATCGCGGCGAGATAGTCGTAGCGGGCCTGCAGCACGGTGGTCTGCGCCTGGAGGAGCTGAACCTGCGCATTGAGGACGTCGAGCTGGGTGCCGGCGCCGGCGTCGAGGCGTTCCTGCGAAAGGCGGAGGGCCTCGGTGGCCTGAACGACGCTGGCCTGCTGACTTTCGAGCGTTTCCTCGGCCGTCTGCAGATTCGAAATGGCCTGCTGGACGTCAAAGATGACCTGCCGGACGGAGTTGTCGTAATTGATCGCGGCCTGCTCGAGCTGGGCACGGGCCTGCGCAACCAGGCCTGCGGTTTCCAGACCATCGAAGATGGCCCAGCTTCCGTTGAAGCCGAAGGACCAGCCCTGCGTGACCTCGCCGAGATTCTGATAGGCGCTGTTGTTCTGCCATCCGTAGCCGGCGGTGCCTGTCACGGTGGGGAGATAACCGGCGAACTGGACGCGGACGTTCTGCGCGTTGGCGAGAATGTTCCGTCGCTGGGCCTTGAGCGCGGGACTGCGCTCGATCGCGATGCGAATGGACTCGTCGGGGTTGATGACGCGGGGGTTGTAGGGCAGCGTGCCGACGACGTTGAACGGGACCTCGCTGGGCTTCTTCGTCTTGTAGTCCATGCCGAGGACCTGAACGAGGTTGTATTGGGAGATGCGCAGGTTGTTGAGTGCGCTGATGAGCGGCGGCTTCGCGTTGGCGAGGGCGACCTGTGCCTGCAGGACATTGAAACGCGGAACGGTGCCGGCTTCGTAGCGGTTTTCCTGATCGGTGAGTTGCTCCTGGAGGAGGTTCACCGATTGCTGCTGGGCGACGACGAGGGCGCGGTTGAGGATGACCTGGTAGAAGGCGAGCTTCACGTTTGCGATCGTCTGGTCGATCGTCTGGCGCAGGGCGAAGTAGGCGCTGTCCTCGATGAACTGCGCCGACCGGATGCCCGCGATCGCGCCGCCGCCGTCGTAGAGCAGCTGACTGGCCTGGAAGCCGACACTCCACGACTTGTCGTTCACGTAGGTGGAACCGCCACGCAGGCCGCTGAAGTCGATGGGAATCATCTCGCCGTTCGGGCCGGGGATGAGGATCTCGCCGCCACCGCCGCTGGAAGGACGCTTCGGGTCCACGAGCGAGCGGGCCTGCTGCTGGTAGGCTGAGGTGGCGGTGATGTGCGGAAGGATCTGCGAGCGGACCTGGATCAACTGGCCACGTGTCAGGCGGATCTGCTCGATCGCATTGAGAATGTCGGGATTCTGGTTGAGCGCGGTATTGATCGCCTCATCCAGCGTGAGATCGGGAACGTTCGGATTGCGCTGGCTCTTGGCGAAGGCCTGGATCTGGGCAATGGCCTCGGCGTTGAGCTTTTCGATCGTTTCCTTGCTCGGTTCGATGTTGTCCAGGGTGCGCGGAACGTCGGGCACCGGCGCGGGCGGCGGACCCGGATCCGCAAGCTGGGGATCGAGATCGGGCTCGATGGGTGCGCCGTCCTCGGGCTGCGGCGTCGGCGGTGGCTTGATGGCAGGATCGTCGAGCACCGCTTCGTAGGTCGGCGGCTCGGCGGGTTCGACAGTGTCTCCCGGAAGCGTCGCAGAATATGTGGGCGAACCCGGTGCCGGCGTGGGAGTTGGCGTGGGCGCAGGAGTGGGAGTCGGTGTGGGTGCCGGCGCGGGAGCGGTCGACGGATCTTGTGCGAAGGCGGATGCAGCAAGGGCGGCAGCCAGCGCGACGGAACGGAAAATCATGAGCGGGATGTGCTGGGTTGGCTTTGGCAGTAGGCGATGATCTTCGTGTAGATCTGGAGCCACATTCGCTGTTCTTCGGCGGTGAGTTCCCCAAGGACGTTGTTCAATCGCTCGATCATGTCCTGACGCATGACCTCGACGAGGGCGCGTCCTTTGGAAGTGATACGCACAAGCACCTTTCGGCGGTCGTTTGGGGAAGTGGTGCGCTCGACGTAGCCGAGTTTCTCGAGTCGATCGACGAGTCCGGTCGCAGCGGCAGTGGTGTGATTCATCTTGTCCGCGATCTCCGACATGCTCAGCACTTCATCGGCACCGACCTGTCCCAGAAGAAAAAATTGCGGGAACGAGACCTGGCCTTCTGCCAGTGCCGAAGAGAGCTGAAACATCAGCAATCGATGCAACGTCAGCAAAATGTCTGCCAGCTGGACCACTTCTTGCGGGCTGATGCCGCGTTGCTCAAGAATCTTCATCTGATTTCTTAACGGGGTTGAAAATAAGCGATTCTTAACTACATGCGTCAACCGAAAAGACGAGAACTTCGATAGGCGTTTCGGCGGGCAATGTAGCGTTTGGGTTCAGGCGCGCGATGGCGTTGGAGGCGGCCAGAGCGGCGAGTCCGTGGGATTGCTGGACCTGGGCGGGGTGGAAATGGCCGTCGCGGACGGTTCCGCGCAGGTAATGCGGGCGCGACCCGGGATTGGATGCCGGGGAGGCCAGTGGGACGTGCAAGTGTCTTGGGAGAGCGGACTGCCGGTTTGTGCCTCCCAGGCGAAGAAGTGCCGGGCGAACGAAGAGCGTGGCGGCGACGAAAGAGGAGACGGGATTGCCGGGGAGCCCGAAAATCAATCGATGTTCCCAACGAGCGAACAGCAGCGGCCTGCCGGGCTTGATGTCGACCTTCCAGAAAATGCGCTCCGCACCGAGCCGGTCCAGAGCGGCATGGACCGGGTCGTGATCGCCCACGGAGGCGCCTCCGCTCAACACCAACACGTCAGCGTCGGCCAGGGAACCCAACGTCTCCGCGAGCGTGACGGGGTCGTCCGGCGAATGCCTGGTGGCGCAGATGGTCCCGATGTCGCCGAGCATGGCGGCGAGCATTGGAGTGTTGGAGTCGATGGATTCCCCAGGTGCGGGGACGGCTCCGGCGGGGAGCAACTCATCGCCCGTGGAAACGATGCCGATTCGCGGAAGCCGGTGCACTTCGATTTCCACAATTCCAATCGAAACCAGCAGTCCGATGCGCGCGGCGTTGATGAGGTCACCGGCGTGCAGCACGGTCTGCCCCGCGCATAGATCGCCGCCGCGCGGGCGGATGAATTCACCCGGTGCCACCTCGCACCGGACGCGAATGCGATTTCCGATGCGCTCGACATCCTCCTGCATGACGACGGAGTTTGCGCCGGAGGGAACCGGCGCGCCGGTGAAAATTCGCACCGCCTCTCCTTCGCCGACGTGCAGGTTTCGGTCGCGTCCCGCCGGCTGTTCCCCGGTGATGCGCAACTCGTCCGTCGCGTCCTCTGCGCGGATCGCATACCCGTCCATCGCCGACTGGTTGAACCGCGGCAGGTCGATCGGGGAATGCACATCCACCGCGGCGCGGCGACGAAGCGCACAAGCCACAGGAAGGCGCTCCGGCGGCAGCGGTGTTGCCGCTGCGAGGATTCGTTCGATCGCCTCGCTCTCGGAAATCACGGGGTTTCCGGCGAGTAGACGCGATCGCCGATCTGGGGTTTTCCTCCCTCGATGTCGGCGATGAAGAACGGAGGTTCGCGGTCCGCGGAAATCTTCAGCGAGCCGGTTTCGAGATCGTTGCCGACGGAGCGGACGACCAGTCCGACCGGAGGAATTGGGCCGCCCTGGGTATCAACAAGCGCATAGCCGGCCTGTTCGTTGACGAGCTGGATTCTCCCGATCCAACGCGGCGGGAGCGCGGCGGGCGGGGTTTTCTTGCGAGGAAAGATCGAATGCCACAGGCGGGAGAAAAGACCTTCACGCGGGGTGGGCACCATAATCACGTCGGAGGGCTTTTCCTCCGGTGTGGAACGGGCCTTCGGCGGAAAGATTTTTCCCCACGTCCTGCTCAGAAAATTTCCGGGTTTCGGAGTTGGAGAGGGGATCGGTGCCGGCGCGGCGGTGACGGTGGCTTCTTCGCCGGTCGAGGCTGCCTCGTCCGTTGCCGCGTCGTCGGATCTGACGACGGTTTGCTCCGTGCCGCCGCCTTCCGTGGTCACCGTGATGCGATAGACGGGCTGCGGTTGAAGAGGTGTGGGTTCAGGGGCGGGGGACGGGGCCCCCGGTGGTGTTTCCGCCGCGGATTCCTGCGACGCAGCCATCTCGGCAGGGGCCGATTTTCGCGTTGCACAACCGGGGGCGAAAAGCAGGGCGATCGCGAGGATTGCGGCGATCCAATGCTGCAGGGCGACGGGATGTGGTTGGGACTCCATCGGCGCGGGGAAGTATTCCGGGGAACGTGAGGCGAATCAAGGTCGCGGATTTTTGCAACTTCCGCGAAGGCCGGCGGTTCATTCCGGAGTATGAAACTTGATTCTCCCATTCGTTTGTTTGCCATCGCTTGCACGGCCGTCGCGTTTTCCGCTTCCACCGTTCAGGCGCAAAGTCCGGACGGCGGCGCCGCCCGCAAGCCCCCCACGGTCGAGGAACGCCTCGATCGGATGAAGAAGGATCTCGAACTCTCCGAGGAGCAGGTCGCAAAGCTCAAGCCGATCCTCGAGGACGTGCAGACCAAGATGACCAAGCTGCGCGAGGAAGCCGGCGACGATGTCAACGCGAGGCGCGAACAGGGTCGCAAGCTCTGGGACGAGATGCGCGCGAAGATCGATGAGGTTCTCACGCCCGAGCAGAAGGAAAAGGCGGAGAAGCTCCGTTCCGAGCGTCGCGGCAGCCGCCCGAATGCGGACGCTGGCGCGAAAAAGGACTGACCGTTCTCTGGAAAAGGGACAAGGCGGTTCCGAGGGTAGGGGTTGCTCCGGAACCGCCTTTGCCTTTTGTGGAATCAATCGCGGTGATACGGCGTGCCGCGCAGGATTCCATAGGCGCGGTAGATTTGCTCGAGCGTCACGAGCAGCGCGAGTTCATGCTGCAGCGTGAAACGGCTCACCCCCAGCAAGAGATCCGCCTGCTTGCGCACCCTCTCGGAGTGTCCGTCCGCTCCGCCCACAAGCACGGCAACATTCTTCACGCCGTGCAGTTCGAGATCGCCGACGACGCGTGAAAATTCCGGGCTCGTGAGCTGCCGTCCGCGCTCATCCATCACGATCCGGTGGCATCCTTCCGACCGCTCCAGCAGAGCGAGACCCTCGTCGCCCCCTGCACGCAAGGGCGAAAATTCGATGGGTGCGAAATGCCGGATCCGGCCCAGATATTCCTCGATGCCCGCGCGGGCGAACGGCAGTTTCGGCCGGCCGATGGCGGCGATGGTCCATTTCATCGGGGTTCAGCGCGCGATGACGCAGGTGGAAATTTCATGGATTAAGCGTTTGACAGAGCCGGCAGGTCGTGATGTCTTCTTGACCCTTTTCATGAAGACCTTTTCGGCAAAAGCACAGGATGTGAACCGCGCCTGGTGGGTGATCGACGCCAAGGACCAGATGCTCGGGCACGTCGCCGTTAAAGCCGCGACGCTCCTGCGCGGCAAGCACAAGGCGACGTTCACGCCGCACGTGGATACCGGCGATTTCGTCGTCGTCATCAACGCGGATAAAGTCCGCATCGGCGGCAAGAAAGAGATTCAGAAAACCTACATGAGCTTCTCCGGATATGTGGGCGGCCACAAGTCCGAGACGTTCCGCGCCCGTCGCGAGCGTCGCCCCGAACTGCTCATCGAGCGTGCGGTGAAGGGAATGATCCCGCACAACCGCCTTGGATCCGCGGCGTATCGCAAACTCAAGGTTTACCGCGGCTCGGAGCATCCGCATTCCGCGCAGAACCCGAAAGCCGTCTCCCTCTAAGATTTTCCGATGAGCAACGAATTCACCGCCACCGGTCGCCGCAAGACAGCGATTGCCAAGGTGTGGGCCACTCCCGGCACCGGCACGATCCGCGTCAACGACCGCGACTTCACCGATTATTTCCCCAGCCTTTCGATGCAGAATGACATTCTGCGTCCGCTCGAGCTGGTCAACAGCGTCCATTCCTTCGATGTGCGTGTGAGTGCCACCGGCGGTGGCATTCAGGGCCAGGCGGGCGCTCTGCGGCTCGCGCTTTCCCGCGTGCTGATCGAAATCAATCCCGAGCATCGTCCGGTCCTCAAGAAGGAAGGCATGCTCACCCGTGACCCGCGCATGAAGGAGCGCAAGAAGCCCGGCCAGCCCGGTGCCCGCAAGCGCTTCCAGTTCTCCAAGCGCTAAGGAGGAACGAGAAATTTCCCTCCCGAGGAAAAAGGCCGGCTGTCCATCGTGGCAGCCGGCTTTTTCATTTTCTGGAAGTTGGGAGTTGAGCGTGGGGCGCGAAGAGGAAACTCTGGCCCGGCCATGAGAATGTATTTCGCTTGTTTGTGGATGTTCATCGCATGCGCTGTCGCGGTGGCTGCGGAGGGACCCGGGGAATTCGAGGTGGCGGGATTCCGGTTCCAGCGGCCCGACGACTGGGGCTGGGTTGCGCCGTCTGGAATGCGCAAGGCGCAGCTCTCCGTGCCGGGTGAGGGCGGGGCTGTGGCGGACGTCACGTTCTTCCACTTTGGACCCGGGCAGGGCGGTGGCCCGGAGGCGAACATCCGGCGCTGGGTTTCACAATTCGAAGGCGGGGCGGAGAATGCGATGCAGAAGACCGAGCAGTTCGGGAAGACCCGGACGTGGTTTGTCACCGCGTCGGGCACCTTCCAGAGCGGGATGCCTGGCGGTCCGACGACGCCGATGGAAGGCTACGCATTGCGCGGGGCGATTCTCGAATCCCCGGGCGGCGACGTCTTCGTGAAAATGACGGGACCCGCCGCGGTGGTCGCCGGTGCTGCGGAGACGTTCGACAGGATGATCGAGACAGCGGCGACTTCCGCCAAGTGAGCCCGCTTGCGCGATCGAGGCGAACTTCCTAGATTCCGCTTCATGCCTACCTACGTTTACGAGACGGTCAACCGGCCGACCCGTCGCTACGAGATCAAGCAGAGCATGAAGGATGCGGCGTTGCGCGTGCATCCGGAGACGGGCGAGGAGATCCGGCGCGTGATCACGGGTGGTTACGGCTACATGGCGAAAGGAAAGGGTGCCTCGTCGCCGTCCTCGCATTCCTGCTGCCACGGAAGCTGCGGCTGCGGACATTGAAAATCTGAACTAGGGGCAAAGGGCGCGACCGGCTCCGCGTCGCGTCCTTCATCCGTCTTTCCAAAAAGCGATTTCATGTCCAACCGCCGCGCGCAACTCGGGATCATCTTCCTCACGATCCTGATCGACATGATTGGATTTGGAATCGTGATTCCCGTGCTGCCGCTTTACGCGGAGCAGTATGGCGCGACGGCGGTCCAGAACGGGATGCTGATCGCGGTGTTTTCACTCGCGCAGTTTCTCGCCGCGCCGGTCTGGGGAAAAATCTCCGATCGGGTCGGACGCAAGCCGGTGCTGTTTGTGAGCATTCTCGGCACTGCGCTGGGGTTCTGGTTGATGGGCGCTGCAACCACCCTGTCGATGCTCTTTGTCGCGCGGCTGATCGACGGAATTGCCGGCGGAAACATCGGCACTGCACAGGCCTACGTGGCCGATATCTCGACGCCGCAGGAGCGGGCGCGGGCAATGGGTTTGATCGGTGCGGCATTCGGACTCGGCTTCATGGTCGGACCCGCCATTGGAGGAATCATGGCCGGGAAGTTTGGCTATCACTCGCCCATGTATCTCGCGGCCGGGATGGCGCTCGTAAACGCATTGGTGGTGCTTGCGATCCTGCCCGAGAGCCTGCCGCCGGAGCGTCGCGGAGAGGGGAGGCGGGAATCCGTCTTCGCCGTTCTCCATCACAGCGACCGCGCGCTGTATCTGCGAGTCACGGCAACGTATTTCCTGCTGACCATCGGATTCTCGATGATGACGTTCGTTTTCGCGCTGTTTCTGTTCCACCGGTTCGGAATCGATTCGCTGGGCACGGGCGTGCTGTTTGCGCTGGTGGGATTCATCGGAGTTGTCATCCAGGGCGGGCTCATCGGCCGGCTGGTAAAGCGATTTGGCGAGGCGCGCCTGGCGACCTTCGGGGGTGCCATCCTCGCGGCAAGTTTGTTTGGACTGCCGTTCGCAAACGGCTGGCCCCTGCTTCTCGTCTTCAGCATGGGGCTGGCGATCGGAAACAGCCTCTTCATGCCGACGCTCACCAGCCTTGCGTCCCGCAGTGTAAAGGCCGGGTGGCAGGGACGCGGACTCGGGCTTTTCCAGTCGGCGGCGTCGCTGGCACGCTGGATCGGTCCCGCGCTCGCGGGCGTGCTGCTGGCGATGGATCTCGGCCGGGCGAAGGAGTTTTACGCCCGCACGCCGCTGTGGGCCGGCGCGGCGATTGTCGCGGTTTCGGTGATCCTCACCCTGCGTCTGCCGAGGACGGTCGGGCCGGATGCGGCGAAAAATCCCGCGGCCGCCTGAGCATGGCCGATGTTTTCGCATTGTCACCGTTTCCCGCGTCCCTAGCATCCTCGGGGCCCGCCAATCCATGTTTCGCACCACGCCCGAATTGAAAGTCTTCACCGGAACCGCCCATCGCGGCCTCGCCGAAAAAATCTGCTCCTACATCGGCGTGCCGCTTGGCGACGCGCTGGTCAGCACGTTTCCCGACGGCGAGACGTTCGTGAAAATCAACGAGAACATCCGCGGCCGCGACGTTTTCATCGTCCAGCCAACGTGTCCGCCGACGAACCAGAACCTGATGGAACTGCTGATTCTCGTCGATGCGGCGCGGCGCGCGAGTTCGGCGCGAATCACCGCCGTGATTCCGTTCTTCGGCTACGCCAGGCAGGATCGCAAGGACCAGCCCCGAGTGCCCATCACCGCGAAGCTCGTCGCGAATCTCCTGGTCGCCGCGGGCGTGCAGCGCGTGCTCACGATGGACCTCCACGCGCAGCAGCTCCAGGGGTTCTTCGACATCCCGGTCGACCATCTCTACGCGCTGCCGGTGCTCATGCAGTATCTGCATTCCAAGCAGCTCGAGAATGTCGTGGTCGTCTCGCCGGACGTCGGTGGCGTGAAGATGGCGTCGGCTTATGCGCAGGCGCTGGGAGCGAGCCTGGCAATCGTCGTCAAGAAACGCAAATCCGCCACCGAGACCGAGGCGTCCCACGTCATTGGCGACGTCTACGGCCGGAATGTTTTGATTGTAGACGACCTCACCGAGACCGCCGGCACGATCACCAAGGCGGCGGCCATTCTCCGGGACCGCGGGGCGCAGGAGATTTATGCTGGCATTTCGCACGCGGTGTTGACAGATTTGGCGGTTGAGCGATTAAAGAACTCTCCGATCAAGGAGTTGATCACCACCGACAGCACGCCTGTTCACTCCGGCGCTGTCGGCTGCGTCAAAGTGCTCTCCGTCGCGGAACTGCTGGGCGAGGGCATCCTGCGCATCCATCAGGACGAATCGGTGACCTCGCTTTTTGAGCTCAAGAAGAAACCCGAATAAACATTTATGGCCAAGCAAGTGAAACTCTCCGCACGTCCGCGCTCCGAGGCAGGACGCAATGCGGTCAAGAAGGTCCGCGCCCGTGGCGCCGTGCCGGCAGTGATCTACGGCGCGCACGACGAGCCCGCGAACCTTGAGGTGAATCTCCGCGAAATTGAGGCGGTTCTCGCCCATGCGGCGAACGAGCACGTCCTCGTCGATCTCGACATCGCCGACAAGGGCAACAAGCTCGCGATCATCCAGGAAGTCCAGCACCACCCGGTGCGCGGCGACATTCTGCATGTTGACTTCCATGCCGTTTCCACCAGCGAGACCGTGCAGTCCGAAGTGCCGATCGAAGCGACCGGCGAGTCCACCGGCGTGAAGAACTACGGCGGCATCCTGCAGCAGCAGGTTCGCTCGCTCCAGATCGAGTGTCTCCCGCAGAATCTTCCCGACGTGCTCGTGGTCGACGTTTCCGCCCTCGGGGTGGGCGACTCGCTGCACGTGAAGGATCTTCCTCTTCCGGAGGGTGTCACCGCCCTTGCGGATCCCGACATCACCGTCTTCATCGTCTCGGAGCCGAATGTGAGCACCGAGAGCGATGCGGCTTCCCCGGTGACGGCGCCGGAGGTCATCAACGAGAAGAAGCCCGAGGCCGAGGGCGCGAAGTAGCGCCCGCAGCGGATGGAGGAACCCTGTTTCCGCCTGGTGGCCGGACTCGGAAACCCTGGCAGGGAATATGATCGCACGCGACATAACGTGGGGTTCCTCGTCGCCGACGTGCTCGCGCGTCGCGCCGGATCTGCGTTCACGCACGAAACACGCTGGAACGCAGACACCGCGAAGGCCGGGTCCGTCACGCTGATGAAGCCGATGACGTTCATGAACCTGAGCGGCGAATCCGTCGGCGCGTTCTCGCGTTTCTTCAAGATCGAGCCGTCGCAGGTCCTCGTCGTCCTCGACGACGTCGCGCTGCCCTTCGGCCGGCTGAGACTGCGCAAATCCGGCAGCGCCGGCGGGCACAACGGGCTGGACTCCGTGATTGAGCATCTGGGGTCCACCGGGGTTCCGAGATTGCGCGTCGGCATCGGCGGGCCGCGGGGTTCGCTCACCGGCCATGTGCTCGGAAAATTTTCCGCGGAAGAGCAGGAAATGCTCGATCGCACCGTGGAGTCCGCCGCCGACGCGGTGGAATTCGCGATCTCCGGTGGCATCGACGCCGCCATGAATCGATTCAATTCCAACGAACCACTACATCCATGAAAAAACGATATGAAGCCCTGCTCGCGTTGAATACGCGCGGCAAGGAGGACAGCGCCAAGGACATCATCGAGCGTCTCGAGAAGGAGTTCACCGCCGACGGCATCACGGTCGAGCAGGTGCAGCGCCTCGAGCGCCGCGAGTTCGCATATCCGCACAACCACGAGAAGGCCGGCTACTACGTGAATTTCATCATCGCGGTCGAGCCTGAGAAGCTCGACAAACTTCGCGCGAAGTTGAAGCTCGACGCGGACGTAATGCTGCAAAATTATCTTGCCCTGCCGGCGGCCAAGGCTGCCGCGGCCTGATCCTTCAACCCCTGGCACCATGGCAAACGTCAACAAGGTCATCCTCATCGGGAACGTCACACGGGACCCCGAAATCAAATACACGCCGAAAGGCACGGCGGTGACCGATGTTGGTCTCGCGGTGAACCGCTTCATCCCTGCGTCGGATGGCGGTGAACGGCGCGAGGAGACGACGTTCATCGACGTCACGCTGTGGGGCCGGCAGGCGGAGATCGCCGGCGAATATGTGAAAAAGGGCCGGCCGGTCTACATCGAAGGCCGGCTGCAGATGGACACCTGGGACGACAAGCAGACGGGCCAGAAGCGCTCGAAGCTGCGGGTCGTCTGCGAAAATCTCCAGCTCCTCGGTTCCCGCGATGGCGGAGGTGGTGGCGGTCGGTCGAGCTACGAGGACGATGCTCCTCCGGCGTCCCGTTCGCGCTCCTCACATTCCGCTCCGCCGTCCGAACCGGAGGACGATGACATTCCGTTTTAATCGATCATGACCGATTCCCCCGCTCGCACCTGGGAAGGCACCCTGGCCTTTCTGACCCTCCGCATCTGGCTTGGCATCCGCTGTCTCGTTGCCGGCCTTGAAAAATGGGCGGGGTCGACCACCGTCAAACAGCCGTTGCTCGATGAGTTTGGCGAGCCCGACATCAGTGGTGCGATGGTCGAGGTGAAGCAGAAGGTCTACGCGCTCGAACACTACCAGGGAATTCCCGAGGCGCTCATCGCGAAGTTCAAGGCCGAGCCGCTGCTCCCGGACTTTGCCCTCGGTATTTACGGCACCGTGCTCGGACCAATGCTTGTGCTGCTCGGTGTCACGCTGCTGCTTGGCATTCTCCCGCGCGTGAGCCTGTTTCTGACGGGCCTCGTGTTCACGTCCCTCACCGTCGGGCTCATGCTCATCAAGGCGGACGACGGCGTGGCATGGCTCGGCATTCACATCGCGCTTGTCGCGATGGCGCTCGCGCTCGTCCGGCAGAACCGCTTCGCGCTGTTCAACCGTTTTTAATTCCTTTTTGCCCGTCATCTGCGGGCGATACGAAGGTTGCGGTCCTCCCTCTCGGGTGGTAGCGTTTCGCCCCCCGGTGGAATGGAAGCTGCTCCCAAGCAGGGTGCTGCCAGTCCCGACCGCCGGGATCTGCCTTCAACCATTAGAGAAAATTCCGAATGTCGATCGAACACGCTTACCCAGCCGCAGCACGCGGCACGCTGTATTCCACGGAGCACGAGCACGATGCCTGTGGAGTGGGACTTGTTGCCCAAATCAGCGGTAAGCGAAGCAATCGCATTCTGAAGATCGGCCTGCGCTCGATTTGCAGTCTCATGCATCGCGGCGCGCTCGACGCCGACGCGAAGACCGGTGACGGCGCCGGCGTGATGACGCAGATTCCCTACAAGATTCTGGCGCCGGAAGTCGCGCGGCTTGGTCACAAGCTTTACGAGGAATCCGACCTCGGTGTCGGTGTGCTTTTCCTCCCGCATGACAACGCCTACGCGCAGGCGCGGGCGAAGGCGATCACCGAAGAGGTGCTGGAGAAGCGGGGATTGTTTCTTTTTGGTTTCCGCGAGGTGCCGATCAACATCCGCGTCCTCGGCGAGAAGGCGCAGTCGACGATGCCGCGCATCGAGCACGTCCTTATCGGCAAGCCGGCGGGGATGGACAGCGACGACTACGAGCGGCGGCTCTTCCTTTCGCGGAACGAGATCGAGGACGCGGCCGACGCCGCCGGCATCCGGAATTTCTACATCCCTTCGTTTTCGCATCGCACGATTGTCTACAAGGGGCTGCTTGTCTCCTCGTCGCTCGAGAAATTTTATCCCGATCTCAAGCGCGACGATTACGAGACGGCGATCTGCGTCTATCACCAGCGTTACAGCACGAATACCTTTCCGACCTGGCCGCTCGCGCAGCCGTCCCGGATGCTCGCGCACAACGGCGAGATCAATACCGTGCGCGGCAATCGCAACTGGACGAAGGCCCGCGAGGCGGAACTCCGGGCGGACTTCTGGGGCGAGGATGTCGACCTGCTCAAGCCGATTGTGCAGGCCGGCGGATCCGATTCCGCAAGCCTCGACAACGTGCTCGAGGTGATCACGATGTCCGGCCGCAGTCCGCTGCATGCGATGACAATGCTCGTGCCGCCCGCATGGCGGTCGGAGAAGAAGATGTCGCCCGCGCTGCAGGCGTTCTACGAATACCACCGTTGCATCTGCGAGCCATGGGACGGCCCGGCGGCGCTCGTGTTCACCGACGGACAGACCATCGGCGCGTGCCTGGACCGGAACGGGCTGCGCCCGGCCCGGTATACGCTGACCGAGGACGGCATTCTTTCGCTGGGTTCCGAGGTCGGTGTGGACAGTCTTCCCGTCGACAGCGTGATCGAAAAGGGCCGGCTTGCCCCCGGCGAAATGATCGCGGTCGACACGGTCGCGGGCAAATTGCTGCGCGACTTCGAGATCAAGGAGTCGCTCGCGGCCTCCGCGCCATACGCGGAGTGGCTCGACAAATATCTCGTGCGTTTCCCGCTCGCGAAGCCGGACGAAATCGTTGCGCCCGGGGATATCGACGTGCTTGGCCTGACGCAGCGGCAGATCGCATTCGGATTCTCCAGCGAAGAGGTGGACATGATCCTCACCCCGATGCTGAAGACCGGCGCCGAGGCCGTGGGTTCCATGGGGGACGACACGCCGCTTGCGGTGCTCTCGCTCAAGCCACGACTGCTCTACACCTATTTCAAGCAACTCTTCGCGCAGGTCACGAATCCTCCGATCGACCCGATTCGCGAGAAGCTCGTCATGTCTCTGCACACCGTGCTGGGCTGGCGGCGCAATCTGCTCAGCGAGACACCCGAGCACGCCGAGCAGGTGATGGTCGATTCTCCGATCCTCATCGACAGCGAGATGGAGCGGCTCCGGAACCTGCCCGAGCCGCACAAGGCGCTCACGGTTTCGATTCTGTGGCCCGAATCGGAGGGCACGGAAGGTCTTCAAAAGGCCGTCCGGCGCATTTGTGCCGAAGCGGAGAAGGCCATCGATGACGGTGCTCGCATCCTCATTCTTTCCGACCGGGGCGTGGACCACGCGAATGTCGCAGTTCCTGCGCTGCTGGCAATGGGCGCCGTTCACCATCACCTCACGCGGGTTGGCAAGCGCATGCGCGCAAGTGTGATCGTCGAGACGGGGGAGGCCCGCGACGTCCACCAGGTCGCCTGCCTCATTGGCTACGGTGCGAGTTGCGTGAATCCCTACCTCGCGCTGGAGACGGTTCGCGAGGTTGTCGAAAACGTGAAGGCCGCCGCGCAGCGCCAGCTCGCCGCTGCGGGCGAGGACGAGGTGCGTCTGCAAAAGGCGAAGGCTGCCGTGGCGGAGGCCGAGACGCTGAACTACGGAACCGCCGTTGCGAACTATCGCACCGCACTCGAGAACGGTCTGCTCAAGATCATGTCGAAGATGGGCATTTCCATCGTGAGCAGCTATCGGGGCGCCCAGATCTTCGAAGCCATCGGCATTTCGTCGAAACTCATCGAGGAGTGCTTCGAGGGCACCTGCTCCCAGATCGAAGGCGTGGGCTACGAGGAGATCGCTGCGGAAACTCTCACGCGGCATAAGCTCGCGTTCGGAGACGCCGTTCCAATCGAGCCCGGCAAGCTTGAGGATCCCGGCTACTACCGGTTCCGGCGTGGTGGAGAAATCCATGCCGTGACCCCGCCGGTCATCCAGAATTTCCACACCTACGTGGGCATCAAGGGCGCCGACAAGGCCGGCAAGGAGGAGGACTACCGCAAGTATGTCGAGTCCGTCCGGGCTTCGCATCCGAATGCACTGCGGCACCTGCTGGACCTCGTTCCGCTGCCGCACGGGCCCGTTCCGATCGAGGAAGTCGAGCCGATCGAGGAGATCCGGCGCCGTTTCACCACGGCCGGCATGTCGCTTGGCGCGCTCAGTCCCGAGGCGCACGAGGCGCTCGCGATTGCGATGAACCGGATCGGCGGCAAGTCGAACAGCGGTGAAGGCGGCGAGGATCCCGCCCGGTTCAAGCGCCGTGAGAATGGCGATTGGGCAAACAGCGCGATCAAGCAGATTGCGTCCGGCCGTTTCGGCGTGTCCGCCGCCTACCTCGCAACCGCCAAGGAGATCGAGATCAAGATGGCGCAGGGGGCGAAGCCCGGTGAGGGCGGACAGCTTCCCGGCCACAAGGTCACCGCTTACATCGCGCGGCTCCGGCATTCCGTGCCCGGCGTGACGCTGATCTCGCCGCCGCCGCATCACGACATCTATTCGATCGAGGACCTGGCGCAGTTGATCTACGACCTCAAGCAGGTCAATCCGCGCGCGCGCGTCTGCGTGAAGCTTGTCGCCGAGGCCGGCGTCGGAACGATCGCCGCTGGTGTCGCAAAGGCGCATGCGGACATCATCCTTGTCAGCGGCCACGATGGCGGCACGGGAGCCTCTCCGCTCAGCTCGATCAAGAACGCCGGAGGTCCATGGGAACTCGGCGTTGCGGAGACGCATCAGGTTCTCATGCTCAACGGCCTGCGGAACCGCGTCACCCTGCGCACCGACGGTGGTATGAGGACCGGCGAGGACATCGTTTACGCGACGCTTCTTGGCGCCGAGGAATACAACTTCGGCACGGCCGCCATGATTGCGCTCGGTTGCGTCTATGTGCGCCAGTGTCACCTGAACACCTGCCCGGTCGGTGTCGCCACTCTCGACGAGCGGCTTCGCGGCAAGTTCAAGGGCAAGCCAGAGCACGTCGTGAATTTCTTCAATGGCGTCGCCCAGGAGGTTCGCGAGATCATGGCGCGGCTGGGATTCCGCACGATCGACGAAATGATCGGGCGGGTGGAATGCCTGCGCCAGCGGCATGTTCCCGATCATCCGAAGGCGAACACCCTCAATCTTTCCCGCCTCATCATCGATCCGGCCAAGGACGACCCGTCCGCCGTGCGCTATGCGACGCGCGAGCGCAACGACGGGCCCGAGGATCAGACGCTCGATGAGATCATCCTTCAGGATGCGAAGGAGGCCATCAACGACGCCGAACCCATCAGCCTTTCCTACAAGGTTTGCAATACCAACCGCTCCGTCGGCACGCAGGTGTCGGGCGAGATCGGTTACCAGCACGGCGGCGAGGGACTCCCGGACGGCACTGTGGAGCTCAAGCTCGAAGGCAGCGCCGGCCAGAGCCTTGGCGCGTTCCTCGCGCCGGGCGTGCGCATTGTCCTTACCGGCGAGGCAAACGACTACGTCGGCAAGGTGATGAGCGGCGGCGAGATCATCATCCGGCCGTGGCCCGACCACAAATTCGAGCCGCACGCCAACAGCATCATCGGCAATACCGTGATGTATGGCGCCACCGGCGGTAAGCTCTTCGCAAATGGCCGCGCCGGCGAGCGCTTCTGCGTCCGCAACTCGGGCGGCATTGCCGTTGTCGAAGGAGTCGGCGATCACGGCTGCGAATACATGACCGGCGGCACTGTCGTCATCCTGGGTTCCACCGGAAAGAACTTCGGTGCAGGTATGACCGGCGGTGCGGCCTACGTGCTCGATCTCGCGGGAGACTTCCCGGACAAGCTGAATCCGCAACTCGTCGTGGCGGAGCGGCTCAGCGCCGATGAGGATGTCGTGGCTCTGCAGGCCTTGATCTATCGTCACCTCGAGGTGACGGAGAGCCCGCGGGCCCGGGAGGTTCTCAACGACTGGGAGAACTTCAAGACGAAGTTCTGGAAGGTCGTCCCCAAGGTCCCGCCGGCGCCGAAGCCCGAGCCGAAGGAGGAACCTGGCGCCAAGGGGCCCGATCAGGAGTCCAAGGCGACGATCACCGAGAACGTCACAGCCTCCCGCTAGAAATGTTCCGCTTCGCCTTCCCTCCCTCTTCTGTTAGAGAGGGAGGGAGCGTCGGAACTTAAAACGGGGGGGATGTGATGCGAACGGCGAGGATCCAGGAAATTCCAGAGCCGGACCGTCCCCGGGAGAAGCTGACCACCCGCGGTGCGGGGAGCCTTACGGACGCGGAGTTGCTCGCCATTTTTCTTCGCACCGGCACTCGCGAACGCAATGCGATCGAGGTTGCGCAGGAGGTGCTTCAAGCGCGCGGGGATCTTTTCGCACTATCCCGTTGCTCGGTGCGCGAGCTGGTGAATTCCGCCAAGGGAATCGGTCCCGCGAAAGCGGCGGAACTTGCGGCTGTCTTTGAGGTTGGCAAACGACTCGCCCGTGGAACGTCAAGCCGTCCCGCGCTTGAGACGCCCGAGGCGGTCCACGATCTCGTGGCGCCGGAGATGTGGGCGCTCGATCGCGAGCGGCTGGAGGTGCTTCTCGTCAATACCCGCCATCGCCTGATCTGGCGCGAGGTGGTTTCCGTCGGCTCGATCAACGAGAGCATCGCGCACCCGCGCGAAATTCTCCGGCCGGCACTCATTCACTCGGCCTACGGATTTTTCCTCGTGCACAATCACCCGTCGGGAGATCCTACGCCCAGCGATGCCGACCGGCGTCTCACCCGCCGGATACGCGAGGCTGCGGACCTGCTGCAGGTAAATCTGATCGATCACATCATCGTCGGCTCGCCCGGGGAGGGACGAGCCGCGTATCACAGCTTCCGCGCCGCGGGCGCGCTGTAACGGGCGCGGCCCGTCGTCAAAATCAGCGCGCCAGTCGCGCCGCCGCCGACTGGGCTTCCAAATGAACGTCCCGCACGCTGACCCCCGCGCTCTCCGCGACGGAGCGGCAGGATTCAAACTCCGGTGATGCCTGGACGAGTTCTCCGCCCAGCCAGCCACGCTTGACCTCGACCGGGCCGTGGGACGTGTCCACGGTGACCATTTCGCGACGGAGCTTCAGCCGCTCGCAGGTGTGCATGCGGACACCGAATGCGCTGGTTTCCCGGAGAATGGCGCGTGCGAACTCCTCCGCCCGGGAAGGTTCCGCGAGGACGGTCAGCTGAAACGCGGGACGCCCTTTCTTCATCACGATGGGTGTCACGAAAACATCGAGAGCTCCCGCGGCAAGCAGGCGTTCCGTGGCTGCGGCGAGCAGTTCCGGGGGAAGGTCGTCGATATTGCTCTCGATCGCGACGACGGCATCCCGTTCCCCATCGGAATCCGTGATTCCCAACACGGCCCGGAGAACGTTGGGGTAACCTTCCGGATTGCGGGAGCCTGCACCGTAACCGATGCGCTCGATGGCGAGCGCCGGCATCGCACCAAACGATTCCGCAAACTCCGCGAGGAGCGCCGCCCCGGTCGGCGTGATGCGTTCGCCGGGTTCGTCGATCTGGCTCAAGGGAATGCCTGCGAGAATTTCGAGCGTCGCCGGGGCGGGAAGGGGAAATCGCCCGTGTGCGCAGTCGACGAAGCCGGTTCCCTCAGCAAGGGACGAGCAAAGAATCCGGGGTTTCCCGAGAGCCTCGATGCCGGCGCAGAATGCGACGATGTCCACGATCGAGTCCACTGCGCCCACCTCGTGAAAATGGATCTGCTCCGGCGGCAGACCGTGAACCTTTCCTTCCGCGATGGCAATTCGATGAAAGACAGCGATGGCTCGCTCTTTTACGAATGCGGAGAGGGCACTTCCTTCGATCAGCTTCCGGATCGCCGTGAATGACCGGCCGTGCTCGTGATCGTGGGAATGGGCATGATGGGCGGCCGGGGAATGGGCGTGATCATGCACATGAACGTCGAACTTCACCGCGTCGATGCCTCTTCGCGATTGGCGGGAGACATGCAGGTGGAATTCGTCCTCCATTCGCAACGGGGAAAGCGCCTCATCGAGTGTGTCCCGGGAAATCCCGAGATCACAAAGGGCTCCGACCGCCATGTCGCCGCTGATGCCAGAGAAGCAATCTAGAAAGAGAGTGCGCATCGGAGAAGTCAATGGGTAGAATTTCGGGACGATGACATACCGTTCCCTCGTCGGCAACGCTGCCGCGGCCGTCATTTTTGCGATGGCGTTTCACACCCATGCGGTTGAGTTTTCGGAATTGAACGAAACATTCGGCATCCCGATTTGGGCGGACGCGAACTTGTGGGACGACAGGGATGTCGAGGTCGCCCAGCGGCTGCAGTGGCCGCCGGAGAGCCGCACGACGTCGGACTCCAGCTTCCGGATTTACACGAAGTCCGACACGCGGGTGCTCGGCACGCGGCCGTTCTCCATGGTGATGCATGGGAGTGAAGGAAGTCCGGACCAAATCTCGATGGTGTTTGCAAACAAGGGGGATTCCTCCGGGCCGGACGAACACGGGAGACCCGTGGATTTCAACCGTCTGATCGCAGCTGACACCCGCGCAATCACGGATCGGCTGACCGCGTTGCTCGGCCCGCCCGGCATCGACAAGTTTGGACAGGGGCAGGGAACCTCCGAGCGGGTCAGTCGCTGGGACTGGAACGGACATACCATTCTCCTGGCTGCTCCGCGTGGAGAGTATGTCGCGGTGCGCATTGTGCCCACCTCGGCGGCGGATCAGGAGACCGTCACAAAGCTTTCGGATGCGGAGCTTCGCGAAAAATTGAAGGCCCGGATCATCCGGCGGGACAACGGCGACGTTTTGCTGGGCGACATCCCGATGGTGGACCAGGGACCGAAGGGATATTGCGTGCCGGCGACGTGGGAGCGGGCTCTTCGCTACATGGGCGTGCCGGCGGACATGTATGTGCTTGCGATGGCTGGCCAGACCAAGGCGGGCGGAGGAACGAATACGACGCGAATGGCCGGTGGGGCGAGCAATCTCCTTCAGCGTCACGGTCGGAGACTGGTGACGACCGGCGGCCGCGTCAGCGTTCGCTCGGTTGCCCGGATCATTGACGAGGGACTGCCGATTCTCTGGCGGATGCGGGTGGAAAGGGAGACGGACCGTGCCGTCTCCGAACGATCCGCCCTCCGTCGGAAGGCCACCGACTGGGACGAATACAAGGAGTCGCTCAAGCCGGTGCGACGGGAGGCGCGAAAGATCAAGACCGATCCGGATAATGGCCATGTCTGCATGATCATTGGCTACAATGCCGACACGCAGGAGCTGGCGATTTCGGATTCGTGGGGACCCGCCTATGCCGAGCGCTGGATCACGATCGAGGAGGCGGAGGCCATTGATCAGCGCGAGTTCATGATCGTGAATTGGTAGCGAATTCGAGGTTCATTCGTGCCACCCTTTCGGGGCTGTGAAAAAAATCGAAAGTGCAGTGGATTTCCGGCGTGGGGTTGATTAACTGACGCGCTCCATGTCTGAGTTCGGAAAGGCTGACGCCATAGCGCTCTACAACGTCGACCGGTGGGGCGGCGGGTATTTCACCGTGAATGCGGAGGGCCACGTTGCGGTGCGCCCAAACGCGTCCCCGAGGGAGGAAATCGATCTCATGGAAATCGTCCATGAGGCCCGGGGGCAGGGGCTCGCGTTTCCGATGGTCGTTCGATTCCAGGATCTGCTCCGGCACCGTGTCCAGACGATCAACCGGGTGTTCTCCGAGGCGATCGCGGAGCTCGAATACAAGGGCGTCTATCGCGGCGTCTTTCCGGTGAAGGTGAATCAGCTTCGCGAGGTCGTGGAGGAGATTCTCGATGCCGGAAGGCCCTACCATTTCGGCATGGAGGCGGGCAGCAAGCCGGAGCTGATGGCGGCGCTCGCGGTGCATTCCGACGAGGAGAGCCTGATCGTTTGCAATGGCTACAAGGACACGGAGTTCATTCGCATGGCTCTGCTTGGGCGCAAGCTCGGCAAGACGGTCATCATGGTCGTCGAGAAGCTCGAGGAACTCGTCCATATCCTCCGGATCTCGCGGCAGATGTCGGTGGAACCCTACATCGGATTCCGCGTGCGACTCCTGTCCAAGGGCGCCGGCAAATGGGCGACGAGCGGCGGCGAAAACGCGAAGTTCGGATTGTCCACCGCGGATCTCGTCGCGGCGAGTGACATGCTGCACGAAGCCGGGCTGGCCGGTTCCCTGAAGCTGCTTCATTTTCACGTGGGCTCGCAGGTGCCGGACATCGGCACGATCAAGCGCGCGACCCGGGAGGCTGCGAGATTCTACGCGAAGCTTTACAAGATGGGGCACGCGCTCGGTTACCTCGATGTGGGCGGCGGGCTTGGAGTGGACTATGACGGCTCGCGCACGACGTTTGACAGCTCCACGAACTACTCGTTGGATGAATACGCGCGCGACATCGTCTACAGCATTGCGGAAATCTGCGACGCGGAGAAAGTGCCGCATCCGACGATCGTCAGCGAAAGCGGACGTGCAATCGTGGCGCACCACTCGGTGCTGCTCGTGGAGGCGTTTGGATCGATCGAGAAGAGCAAGCCGCATGCGCCGGTGACCGCCGACGAAAGCGATCCAAAGCCCGTGCATGAGATGCTCGAGATCCGCGAGAATCTCGGCAGCAAGAACCGCCTCGAGAATCTTCACGATGCCCAGGAACTCCGCGAGCGGGCGCAGGGAATGTTTGATCTCGGTCTGCTGGACCTCCGGGCGAAGGCGAAGATCGACATGATGTATTGGGAGATCGCGGGAAGGATCGTCGAGATGTTCCGCGGGATGCGCTACATTCCAGAGGAGGTGAAGGAAATGGAGGTCGCGCTGGGCGACCAGTTCCTTTGCAACTTCTCGGTCTTCCAGTCGCTGCTCGATCACTGGGCGCTGGGTCAGCTTTTCCCGGTGATGCCGATTCATCGCCTCAACGAACTGCCGGACCGCAATGCCACGCTCGTGGACATCACTTGTGATTCCGACGGCAAGGTCAGCAAGTTCATAGACCTCCACGATGTGAAGGAGACGCTGCCCCTGCATCGCTGGCAGCCCGGCAAGCCCTACTACGTGGGATTTTTCCTCACCGGGGCGTATCAGGACATCATGGGTGACCTGCACAACCTCTTCGGCCGTGTGAACGAGATGCACGTCTTCCTCGATGAGGACGAGGATAGTGGCTATTACGTCGAGGAGGTGCTTCCCGGAAGCACGGTGGGGCAGGTGCTCTCGCTCACGCAGTGGGACACGAACGAGCTTGCGAGGCGGATGAAGGCGCAGACCGACGCCGCGATCAAGTCCGACCGCCTCAAACCTAAAGAGGGCATGCGGCTGCTCGCCGACTACGAGAGGGCGCTGACCTCCTACACCTATCTGAGCTTCGAAGACCAGAGCGAGAACTGACATGCCAAACCGCACTCCACTTTACGACTGCCACATTGCCGCCGGAGGGCGAGTGATCGATTTCGCCGGCTGGGAAATGCCCGTCCAATACACCGGCATTCTTGACGAGCATCGCGCGGTGCGGGAGGCGGTCGGGATGTTCGATATCTCGCACATGGGCGAGTTCCTTGTTCGCGGCGCGACCGGGGAGGCATGGCTCGAGGGCTTGCTGACGAACCGGGTGGCAAAGCTCTCCCCCGGCGAGGCGCAATACACACTCATGTTGAACGAGCGCGGCGGGGTGATCGACGATCTCATCATCTACCGGCTGGGGCCGGATGAATTTCTGCTCGTCGTGAATGCCGCGAAGATCGACGAGGACGCCGCGTGGTTGCAGAAGCATCTCGTGGATGGCGTGGAGTTTCGCAACGTCAGTGCGGAATTCTCGGCCGTGGCCGTGCAGGGACCGAAGGCGCGCGATGTGTATGCCTCGGTCTTTGGCACAGAGCTGCCGCCCGAGCGCAACCGGGTTCTCTCCGTCTCGTTTCAGGGATCGAGCGGATATGTCGTGACGACGGGATACACCGGGGAGGATGGCTTCGAGATCATTGTTCCCAATGCGGCGGCCGCCGTGCTCTGGAATGCGTTGCTTGCCGCCGGTGTGAAGCCATGCGGCCTCGGGGCGCGCGACACGCTCCGGCTCGAAATGGGATATCCTTTGAATGGCTCGGATCTTTCCCCCGATCGCACGCCTCTGGAGGCGGGGTTGGGATTTTTCGTCGATCTCGAGAAGGGTGATTTCATCGGACGCGAGGTGCTTGCTGGACAGAAGGCCCAGGGCGTTCCGGCGCGGCTTGCCGGGATCGTGGTGACGGAAAAATCCCCCCCGCTGCGTTCCCATTATCCGGTTTTTGTGGACGGGGCGCAGGTTTCCGAGACGACGAGTGGAGCGCTTTCGCCCAGTCTGGGATATGGGATCGCGATGGCGTATCTTCCCAGCGGATTCGCGAAGCCCGGCCAGCCGGTGGAAATTGAAGTGCGCGGAAAGCGCTACTCCGGTAGCGTCGCGAAGAAGCCGTTTTACAAGAAATCCTGATTCCATGAATGTTCCGGACGACCTCAAATACGCACAGACTCACGAATGGATTCGCGCTGAAGGCGACATCGGCATCGTGGGTGTCACCGACCACGCACAGGAGGAGTTGTCCGACGTGGTTTTTGTCGAGCTGCCGGAGGTCGGCAAGGTCGTCGCCGCCGGCGAGACCGCGGCCGTCGTGGAGTCCGTGAAGGCGGCCAGTGACATTTACAGTCCGGTTTCCGGCGAGATCGTGGAGGTGAATGCCGCGCTGCAGAACGATCCGGGATTGATCAATACGTCGCCCTTTGAGAGCGGCTGGATCTTCAAGTTGAAGATTTCGGATCCTTCCCAGCTCGAGGCGCTGAAGTCCCCGGAGGCGTATCGGGAGCAGATCTCCTGATGAGCAGCGGGGTGTTTTCGTTGGGCCGTTTTGCGCGGCGTCACATTGGGCCGCAGCCGGCGGACATCGAGGAAATGCTGAGCGTCGTCGGCGCGGAGTCGCTCGATGCGCTCATCGACGAGACGGTGCCGGCGGATATCCGCCTGAACAAGCCGCTCGACCTGCCGGCCGCAAAGACCGAGGAGGAGGCACTTGCCGAACTCGCGTCGATCATCGGGGAAAATCGGATTTTCCAGTCGTGCATCGGCATGGGGTATTCCGCCTCGCACCTGCCTGCGGTGATCCGCCGCGGAATCCTGGAAAACCCCGGCTGGTATACCGCCTACACTCCCTATCAGGCGGAGATCGCTCAGGGCCGGCTCGAGGCGCTGCTGAACTTCCAGACGATGGTGTGCGACCTCACCGCGATGAAAATCGCCAATGCGTCGCTTCTGGACGAGTCGACCGCCGCGGCGGAGGCAATGGCGATGTGTCACGACGCAGCCAGAGGCGGTGCGTTTTTTGTCGTGGATGGCTGCCATCCGCAGACCGCCGCGCTTCTTCGAACCCGCGCGGAGCCGCTTGGCATCGAAATCCGGACGGGATCAATCGAGGATCTGCCGGCCTCCGGCGTGTGCGGGGTATTGATTCAATATCCAGCGACGGACGGACGCATCACGAAGCTCGGACCGCTCATCGACAGGATCCACGAATCAGGGGCGCTGGCCGTTGTGGCGGCGGATCTGCTCGCGTTGACGCTGATCGAGCCTCCCGGCGAATGCGGGGCGGACATTGTCATCGGATCCTCGCAGCGCTTTGGCGTTCCCCTTGGATACGGCGGGCCTCATGCGGCTTTTCTTGCAACGAAGGACGAGCATAAGCGGCGCATGCCGGGGCGACTGGTCGGTGTGTCGAAGGATGCCGACGGGAATCCCGCGCTGCGACTGACGCTGCAGACCCGCGAGCAGCACATCCGCCGGGAGAAGGCGACGAGCAACATCTGCACCGCGCAGGTGCTTCTTGCCGTGATCGCCGGCATGTATGCGGTCTACCACGGTCCGGACGGGCTTCGCGCCATCGCCCGTCGCGTGCACAACAAGGCGGTCGCTCTTGCCGCACTCGTGCGCAAACTTGGATGGCAGGTGGATGATGGCCCATTCTTCGACACCATTTGCGTGCGTCTCGGAGAGACCCGGGCGGCGGAGATCCTTCGCCTTGCGGAGGGCTGCGGCATCAATCTCCGGCTGCTCGACGAGCATTCGGTGACCATTTCGCTGGACGAAACCACCGGCTCCCTCGACGCGTTTGCGCGGATTTTCAATCACGGCAACGAGATTTCCTTCCCGATCGAGGAGCCGCACGCGGCGATCCCGGATTCGCTTGCACGGCGCTCGGAGTTCCTCACGCATCCGGTGTTCAATCGTTACCACACCGAGACCGAGTTGATGCGTTACATGAAGCGCCTGGAGTCGCGCGATCTGTCGCTGACGACGTCGATGATTCCGCTCGGTTCCTGCACGATGAAGCTCAACGCCGCGGCGGAAATGCTGCCCGTGACGTGGGAGAAGATCGGCGGGCTCCATCCCTTTGCACCGAAGCAGCAGGCGGAGGGGTATCACCGCATGTTCGCCCAGCTCGAATCGTGGCTCGCGGAAATCACAGGATTTGCAGCGGTGTCCCTCCAGCCGAATGCGGGATCGCAGGGCGAATACGCGGGCCTGCTCGTGATTCGCGCGTGGCACCAGTCCCGCGGCGAAGGTCATCGCAACGTCTGCCTGATTCCGAAGTCGGCGCACGGGACGAACCCCGCAAGCGCCGTGATGGCGGGCATGAACGTCGTCGCTGTGGCCTGTGACGGAAACGGGAATATCGACATTGAGGATCTCCGGGCGAAAGCGGAGGAAAACCGCGATTGTCTCGCGGCGTTGATGGTGACCTATCCCTCGACGCACGGAGTGTTCGAGCGACCGATTCGTGAAATCGCAGACATCGTGCACGCTGCGGGCGGCCAGGTTTACATGGACGGCGCGAACATGAACGCGCAGGTCGGTCTGTGCCGGCCGGGGGATTTCGGGATGGATGTGTGCCATCTCAATCTGCACAAAACATTCTGCATTCCGCATGGCGGAGGTGGTCCCGGTGTGGGGCCGGTGGCCGTCGCGGCGCATCTGGCGCACTTCCTCCCGGGCCACTCGATTGTTTCCACCGGTGGTGACCGCGCGATTGGCGAGGTTGCGCAGGCGCCATGGGGCAGTGCGAGCATTGACGTGATCTCGTGGATGTATATCGCGATGATGGGGCCGGACGGTCTGGCCGAGGCGACGAAGGTTGCGATTCTGAACGCGAACTACATCGCACGCCGGCTCGAGCCGTATTTCCCGGTGCTTTACAAGGGCGGTAGCGGCCGTGTCGCGCACGAGTGCATCATCGACGTCCGCGACTGGAAGGATCGTGCCGGGGTGGATGTCGAGGACTTCGCGAAGCGTCTGATGGATTTTGGATTCCACGCTCCGACGATGAGCTGGCCCGTGCCCGGAACGTTGATGATCGAGCCGACCGAAAGCGAATCGAAGGCGGAGCTTGACCGATTCTGCGATGCAATGATCGCGATCTACGTCGATCTTTGTGCGATCGAGGAAGGCCGGCTTGATCGGACGAACAATCCGCTCAAACGAGCGCCCCATACGGCGCGACAGGTTTCCGCGGATGTGTGGGATCGTCCCTATGCGCGGGAGCACGCGGCATACCCCGCGGCGTGGCTGCGTGAGCACAAGTTCTGGCCTGCGGTGGCGCGCATCGACAATGTCTACGGCGACCGCAACGTGTATTGCACCTGCCCGTCGGTCGAGGATCTGGCGTCAGCGTGATCCCGGGTCCTTCGCGGGGGGCGGAGCGACGGTCAGCGCGTTGAATTCCGGCTCGTTCTTCAGCGGCTCGAAGATCGGGTCGCGGAACAGTCGTTCGCGGAACGGCACGCCGCCGAGTTTGAGGGACGTTGCGAGGGAGGCGATCGAGGCCTTGGGTTCGCCGATCGCGAACTGTGCGCGGGCGAGGCGGTAGAAGGCTTCGGCGGACTCCGGTTCGACCCTGGTCCACGCGGTGGAGAGCTCGACACTCTCCGACCAGTCGCCGTTCACCTCCGCAACCTGGATGAGGAAAAACAGCACCTGCGGTGTGTCGCCAAGGGTGCGACGGCCCTCCTTGGTCATCCGCTCGACATCGCTTCGGGCGCCGATGCGGGAATAGAGCGTGACCAGCTCGTTCAACGTCTCGAGCGTCGGCGCGGATCTCCATTTCGCGAGTGCGGATTCGATCTCCGCCTGCATTTCCCGCCGTTGCACGGCGAGACCCAGCAGGCGGGGAAACTCGGTGTTGTTTGGGTCGAGCGCGCGACCCGCTTCGAGCCGAGCGATCGGAGCTTCGTATTCGCCCTCCTTCCAATCCAGCTGGGCGAGCGCGACGATCGCATCGAGATTGCCCGGCCACAGCTCGAGCGCCTGGAGATAGGCGGCGCGGGCCTCGCGATCCATCTCGCGATGGGCATAGAGGTTCCCACCGGTGAGCCGGAGCTTCGAAAAACTGCGCTGTGCGTCGAAGTCGTGTTCGAAGTGGGGATCGCTCTTCAACCTTGCGACGTAGTCGGTCCAGAACTTCATGTCGCGCTCGACGGCGTCGGGCGGAAGTGTTTCGAGGGGCTCGGGTGCAAGGCGATAGAGCAGTCCGTCCGGGATCGCATAGGGATAGCTCCACGTCATCGGAAAGCTCTCCTCCACAAAGAAGGTGTGACGGTCCTTGTTTCGCTGAAAAATCCATTCCGCGACACGGCCGTGGAACGCCTGGCTGACTTCCTTGCCCGTGAGTGTGCGCACCTTCTCACCAAGTGCGGCCGCTGCCTCCTTGCGAAGCGCCTGCATTTCCTCCTGTGTCGGGAGAATCAGCGCTTCCTCCGGATAGTTTTTGTCGCGCCCGAGCCATTTCTCGAAGCTGTTTCTGACGCGCGGCCGGGCCTCCGAGTAGTGGTCGCGGATGTAGGCGAGATAAAGCCGGTCGGCGAGGCCGTTTTGCGTGAGGATGTAGAGATCGCGACGGTCGAAGTTGGGGTCGATTCTCTGATTTTTCGGAAGCGTGCTTTCCCCGAGGATGAGGTAGGTCGGGATGAATCGCCCGGGATCGGTTCCGCCGAAGACAACGCTCCCCTTCGGGAGATCGCGCAGCATGTCGTAGCCGTATTGCCATCCGAGCCAGTTGCCGCGCTGGCTGGCCTGATGGTGATTTTTTGCAATGGGCCAGATCGGGAGGAGCAGCAGTGCCCATGCTGCGGATTGCAGCCGTGGAGAGCGGGCGGAGAGCCATTGAAGCGTGAGGAGCACGCCGATGCCGCAGATCAGGGCGAATGCCAGATTCGTGTAGGTGTGATAGGGCATCTGCACCCACCAACCGGCGTTGTCGATGCGCGCCTTGTCGAGCACGGGCTGGACGAATCCGGCGCCGATGAACGCAAGAATGAGCACGTAAATCCACACCCGCATGGCTGTCGGACGACGCAACGTCCCGAGAAATGCGACAGCGAAGAAGAGCACGGCAAGCGGTGAAAAACTCCGCACAAGCTGACTCCAGAAGAACGCCGACCACTGGCGGAGCGCACTGGTCGTCGAGGGATTTGTGTCATCCTCTTCGCGCGTGACCGGCGTCTCCCTGCCGGCGACACCGAGAATTTTGCTGAGCGCCCGGAGGCTCTGATCCGAGAGGCTGCCTTTGTATTGCGAGCGGTTGAACGAGTAGAAAAATCCCTCGGGCGTGCGCGTGTAGGCCCAGTTCATCGGCGGATTCGTTGCCGATGCGACCGGCATGTAGGCGTAGGGCAGCAGGCCGATGATGAGGATGAGTGGAATGAATGCGGTGAGACGCCAGTTGAGGCGGCCGCGTTTGAGGATCAGTCCCAGCGCGAGGATGGTCGCCACCAGCCAAGTGAGACGAATCGCGGCGCGCAGAACGACCGGGTTGTTCGCAAGCATGGCGAACGCGAGATAGGCGATCAGCGCGCAGACAGCCACCGCGAGAAACAGATCCCAGAAAAGGTCGCGGCGAAGGAGCAGGACGACGAGAAACTGGAGAGGAATGACGGCGAAAACGAGGACGAGCTGGTGATTACTGAAGGCAAGGGCCAGCAGGAAAAAGCTCCAGTAGAGACCCGCGAGGCGGTCGGGATTGCGAATCCAGATGTAGAGACTTGTCAGATAAAGTCCGACGAGCAGGGCGTGAAGCGTGTAGACCTCGACGATCACCGCCTGGGACCACATCGAGAAGCTGAACGCAAACACGAGACTGATCGCGACGGCCACGATCGAAGCGGTGCGCTGCCACGCGGGTTCGCTCGCATTGAGAATCCAGAGACCGGCGTTGCGGATGAGCATCGCCGCGAGGCCAACGGCGAAGGCTCCGCAGACTCCGCTGAACACCGCGAGTTCCCAGGCGACATTTCCGAGCGGGAGCAGCTGGAACAGCCACGCGAGAATCGTCCACAGCGGGTAGCCGGTGGGATGTGGCACTCCAAAATGCTGGGCGGCCACGATGAATTCGCCGGAATCGAGAAGAGTGACGCTCGGGGCGGCGGTCCAGATGTAGGCGACCAGAGAGACCAGCGCGGCGATTGAGCCGGTGATCCAGTCCGCACGATGAAAGATGCGGAAGTTATTCATGGGATTTTTCCTCCTGGGAAATGCGCGTATGGTCGCGCAGAGCGAGCTGAATGACGCGCCATGCAGCCTCAAATGCTATGCCGGCGGTCATCTTGGTCTGCCCGACGCGGCGTTCCGTGAAGACGATGGGAACCTCTGCGATGCGACATCCGGCCGCCCAGAGCAGCCAGTGCAACTCAACCTGGAAGCCGTAGCCGTCGGCCCGAAGCTGGCTCCAGTCGATGGCGCGCAGCGCGGACGTCCGCAGCGCCTTGAATCCGCTGGTCGCGTCGGTAAGAGGCAGGCCGGTGATTGCTCGGACGAAGCGTGACGCTCCTGCGCTGAGGAGCAGTCTGTGCTGCGGCCAGTTGATCACGCGGACGCCGTCGAGATAGCGACTGCCAATCGCGGCATCGAAGCCGTCGTTTAATTTTTCGATCAGACGAGGAATGTCTGCGGGATCGTGCGAAAAATCGGCGTCCATTTCGATGCAGGCGTCGTATCCGCGATCCATCGCCCAGTGAAATCCGTCGCGATAGGCGGAGCCGAGACCGAGTTTGCCAGTGCGCGGGAGCAGATGCAGGCGGGTTCCAAAGGCCGGGTGGCTGCGAACCTTTGCGGCAGTTCCGTCGGGAGAGGCGTCGTCCACAATGAGAACGTGGACGGCTGGACCGGCCGCCAGGGCGGCATCGAGAATTTGAGTGATCGAGCCTTCCTCGTTGTAGGTTGGGATGATGACAAGGGGACGCGCGATCGGCGTGGCGTCATTCGGAACCGGGATATGTCGGGTCGCTGTCGGCGAAGCGTAGAATCGTCGGCGCGCCTTTGGAACCACCGGAACGATCACGAGTGCGCAGAGAGCGAAGAGCCAGCCGATGCCGCCTGTGACGAGACATACGGAATACCACGCGGGTGGACGAAATCGAAACTCGATGGTTTTGTCGGCCGCGCGAACGAACGTTGCGGGAAATCCGCCTGCGCCACGGAAGACCGCTCGTGGTTGACCGTCGACCGTGACGGTCCAGTCGGGATGCCACGATTCCGAGAGAACCACCCAGCCTGCAGTTCCGGGGGCGTTGAGTCGCACGGAGGATGGCGTGCGGTCCTCTGAGGCATCGAGCTTCGTGAACTCCGGCCCTTCTTCGGCCCGGGCCTGGTCGGTGGTCTTCGCGTTCGCAAGCGAAGCGGTGTCGTTTGTTGCGAGAGGATTTGCGACGACGAGATGGTTCAGGGCGCCGAGTTCGAGCGCATCGACATACTCCTGATAACCGGGCTCTGCGCGGGTGACGGATTGCGCGAAGAACGCGGGATACAGCGAGCGCGGGTTGTCGAGCACGAGAAAGCCCTCGTTCTCCAGCGAAACCGGCAGGAGCGAGCGAAACCACTGCTCGGAACTTTTCGAAATGCCCGAATCGAAGCGATCAACGAGCAGGCTGCCGATGCCGGACAGTCGCATGTAGGTCAGCAGGTCGGTGGCGGAGATCCGGGAGGCGCGCTGCATGCGAGCGGTGTCCGTCGGCATGAGGTAGCGGTTCAATGCCTCCGTCGAAAGCGGCCTTCCCGCGGTGAGCGGCAGGTCGAGAGGGAAGTATCTTCCGGTGATCGGGTAGACGCGGCCAGAGCCGGCGGCGAGCGAGTCCGTCGCCTTGCGGTAGTCGGAGAGGAGGTCGGACGACAGTCCCTCGGCGCGGAAGGGTTTGAAGTAGGGGGCAAAATCCGCCGCTGCGGCGGCGAGCGCACAGATGGCTGCGACAATGCGAACCGATGTTCTCGGGATGGTTGCGAGAAGACCGACCACGGCGAGCGCGGCGGCGACGCACCACGCGAACGTGCCGTTCAGGATCCAGAACGAATCCGGCGCGCGCAGATCGGAAAACAAGGGAAACTTCTCGAGCAGCCGGAATGCAGGGGCGAACAGGTAGATTCCGAACACGAGCAGAAAGATTGTCGTCCGCCAGCGGCATCGAGGCGTGCACCAGAAAAGAAAGGCTCCCTGCGCGGCAAGAAGCAGCCAGTGGAGGGGAATCGCGAAATCGGTCAAGGCGTCCGCCGAGGCAAGAATCTCGAAGTGTCCCTGCCACACAGTGCGGGGGCCGAGCGAGATCCAGAACATCAACAGGGCGATGAATGCGAAGATGCGAACCGCTGTGGTGCGGGGATCGAGGCGCGGCGCCTGCCACGTGCGGATGGCGGTCCACGCGACCGCAAGGAATCCGACAATGCCGAGGTAGTATCCGCCCCGGTCGATATGCAGCGATCGCGGCAACATCATGAGGAGCGAGCCATCGCGATCGAGCCAAGAGGTGGCCGATTTGGCGGAATAGGCCGCCTGCCATTGAGCGAACGGATCGAGTTCAAACACGGTCATCAGCCCGCGCTCCCGGAAGAGTGGGAGAAGCGGAACCACGCCGAGCAGCAGAACGAGCGGAGTGGACCAGAGCGCGCCGCGCACGAGGCGTCCGCGGCATTCCGGGCGCGAGAAAAAGAGCCAGAGCGCAAAGACCGCCAGGGGGATCGCCAGGGTGGCGCCCATTTTGCTCCATGCCAGCAACGTTGCGGAGTAGGAAACCGCAAGCAGCAGAGCGTCCCATGGGGTGCCGCGTTCGGCAACGCGGAGCAGCGCAAGGAACGTGAGTGGCACCAGCGGCACAGCGGTGACAATCGTCATGTGTTCCTGCCAGCCAAGACGCAGGAGGAGCTGTGGACTCAGGAGGTAGGCGCAGCCGAGGGCGAACCCTGTCCACCCGTTCCGGTCGAGTCGGGCTCCAAAGGCGTAGGCGGCGAATCCGCCGAGTGCCAGGAGGGCCAGTCCCGTGATCTTCATCGCGACGATGGGATCGCTCACGAGCGCAAGCGCGGGAGCGTAGGCCGGAACGGACGCGGCAAAGCTCATCAGCGTGACCGCCGGCGCGCCCGTCATGTAATCGGGCGACCATGCGAAGTCGCCGGAGCGCAGGAGCCGGAGAATGGATTCGATCTTCGCGGCATGACCGATGAGTTCGCCCGCAGTGAGTCCCTGTCGGAACCAGCCGAAGCCCAGAACCGACAAATAGACCGCGACAAAGAGCGCGAAAACCGGCAGGGGGCGGCGCATCGGCGACGGAAAAACTCAGGCGATGGAATTTCGCCGCATGAGCTTTTCCACGGCGGGCGTGATGGCCGCGAGATCGGCGGGCTCCATGCGGTCGATGAAGAGAATGCCGTGGAGGTGATCGTGCTCGTGCTGGACCGCACGGGCGAGAAGACCGGTCGCTTCGAACTCGAGAGGCTCGCCGTCGAGTCCGAGCGCCTTTACCCGGACGGTGGTCGGACGCGGAATGGCCCCCTGAAGGCCCGGGAAGCTGAGACAGCCCTCGGTGTCGGATTCCACCTCGCCGGTCGGGGTGACCTCGGGGTTGACGAGAACGAGAGGCATGTGTTCCTCAAGATCGACCGGCTCGCCGGAGATGATCATCTGGCCGGGCGCCTCCGCCCCGGCGACATCGATGACGCAAAGTTGCAGGGGCAGCCCGACCTGCTGCGCTGCGAGGCCGACGCCGTGGGCGTCGTTCATCGTCTCGATCATGTCGTCCGCCAGTTTGCGAATGCGATCGTCGATTTTTGTGATTTCACGCCCTTTGGCGCGGAGCGCGGGATGGCCGTATTCGACGATGGTCATGATCATATCTGGAAATGGGCGAAGCTTTATCCCGGTCAGGGAGTCGTGGGATTTTCTGCGGGTTTGGTGAAGGCGGGAATGTTTTTCACTCCGGCTTCCTTCAGAGCGTCGAGAACCTGGACGATGAGTCCGAAGGATGCCTTCTCGTCGGCTTCCATCGCGATCGGCCGGTCGGGATTCTTTTCCCGGGCTTCACGAAGTCGGGCGCCGAGTTCATCGATCGTCAGGGGGGTTCCGTCGAGAGCGATTTCGTCCTCGCCCTTTACGACAAGCACGAGAGGCTCCGTCTCGACCTCCGCGGAAGGTGTCGCGGTCTTCGACTCGGGCAGATTGATTTCAAACTGCGGCTGCGTCTTTTTGAAGGTCGTCGTGACGATGAAAAAGATCAGCAGGATTGCGAGGATGTCGATCAGCGAAACGATGTTGATCGTCGGGGACCGCCGCTTCTTGGTGTAGAAATTCATGCCACTGGTTCGATGGCAGGCTGCTGGTCGGGATTCGGGTAGCACTTGGCCAGCAGTTCGGCGGTGATCGATTCCATCTCGACGGCCATGACCTCGATCTTTCGCATGAAATAGTTGTGCGCGATCAGGCTGGGAACCGCGACGGCAAGGCCCATGATCGTCGTGTTCAGCGCCTCGGAAATGCCGCGGGCGATGATCATCGGATCGCCGCTGCTGCCGACGGTGGCGAAGATGCCGACAAGACCGGAGAGGGTGCCGAGCAGGCCAAGCAGCGGTGCGGCGCCCGTGGAGATTTCCAGGATCACGAGGCCGCTCTCCATGCGGGCGGTTTCATGACGGGCCTGCGTCTGAACAGCCTCGGCGTTGTCGGTGCGTGGCCAGGACAGGTGACGGATCAGGGTGAGAAGAATGCGCGAGAGCGGCGAGGGTTGTTCGCGAATCAGGCTGTCCAGACGCGTCAATTCGTCGCCGGGTTCAAGGCGGCGCACCTCTTCCTCGATGGCCGGAGGCATCACCGAGGATTCCCGCAGGGCGACGCCGCGGAGAATCATCACCGTCGTGGCAATGACGGAGAGGGCGAGCAGCGGAATCATGAAGAAGCCGCCTTTCACGAAAAATCCGCCGATGGCGTCGATGGCAGAGGCTGTGAAGAGGTCCATTTTGGGAAGCCTTTGACGATAGCGGGAGCCGGAGGGGGTGCAAGAGCGCGTTGCCGCTTGACCGGGAGCCGGAGCCGGGGGGACTTTTGATGGCATGGCACTCGACCTGAGCCGGCGGATGCGCCGGAACCGTTCCTCCGCGGCCATCCGCGCGCTGGTGCGGGAGACAACCCTCACCGCCGCCGATCTGATCCAGCCGCTTTTCGTGAAAGCCGGCGATCCGGAGGCGGTGCAATCGATGCCCGGTGTGCGACGCCATTCGATCGCCTCCCTGCTGGAGGAATGTCGGAAGTGTCAGGAGGCCGGACTGCAGGCGGTCGCCGTTTTCCCCTGCATCGATCCGGCGTTGAAGGACGCGGCGGGGATCCATTCCACGGCGAAGGACAATATTCTTTTCGAGGCCCTGCGCGCGATAAAGGCGGAGTTTCCGGCGCTGCTGACGATCACGGACGTCGCGCTGGATCCCTACACCGACCATGGACACGATGGGCTTCTCTCGACCGGAGGAGGGACGGTCGACAACGACGCGACGGTCGAGGCATTGTGCGCCCTTGCGATTGCCGAGGCGGAGGCGGGTGCCGATATTGTCGCCCCGTCCGACATGATGGATGGACGGGTTGGCGCGATTCGCGAGGCGCTGGACGATGCGGGATTCGAGAAGGTTCTGATCCTGTCCTACGCCGCGAAATACGCGTCGGCGTTCTACGGTCCGTTTCGCGATGCGGTGGGCAGCAAGGTGGGGGGAAATCCGTTGGACAAACGGGACTATCAAATGGATCCCGCGAATGCGCGCGAGGCTCTGCTGGAGGTGCAGCTCGACGAGGCGGAGGGCGCGGACATTGTGATGGTGAAGCCCGCCGGGCCGTATCTCGACGTCATTCGCGCCGTGCGGGAGACAACGGCGCTTCCCGTGGCGGCCTATCAGGTTTCGGGCGAGTTTGCGCAGATTCACGCCGCGGCGCGGCTGGGCTGGCTTGACTACGAACGCACGCGCGACGAGGCGCTCCTCGCAATCAAACGCGCAGGTGCGGACATGATCCTCACCTACTTTGCGCGGGAGGTTGCGGAGTCGTTGAGATAGCGGCGACGCTCAGTCCAGATGCCCGCTTTGACGGAGCGCGGTGACGATTTCCGCTGCGGCCGTTGAGCGATTCAGTGCGTAGAGGTGCAGACCGGGGGCTCCCGCCTCTAGAAGCTTGCGGCAGAAGTCGATGGTGAATGCCATGCCGCGCTTGCGGACCTCTACGCGATCTTCGCGAATGGGTTCGAGCAGAGCGCGCAGCGAATCGGGGATCGACGCGCCGCAGACCGTGCAGAAGCGCTCAAGTGCATTCCAGTCGATCACCGGCAAAATGCCCGGGATGATCCGCGGCTCGCGGCCGAGGAGTTGGGTTAGGTGCTCCCGCATCTCGAGGTAGGGGGTGACGTCAAAGAAGCATTGGGTGATTGCTGCGCACGCGCCCTTTTCGAATTTTCGGCGGAGGTTCTCCCAGTCTGCCTCACGCGAAACGGCATCGGGGTGCTTTTCGGGAAACGCGGCGCAGAGGATCGCAAACCGGCCATCTTCGCGAATCAGATCAATGAGATCGCTTGCGTATTCGCATCCGCCGTCGGTGGGGATGAATCGCGGCTGGCCTTTCGGAGGGTCGCCGCGCAGCGCGAGCAGATTTTCAATGCCGTGCGAGGCGTATTCATCGAAGAGCGAGCGCAACTCCGCGCGCGTCGCGTTCACGCAGGTGAGATGCGCCATCGTGGCGACCCCGGTCGTGCGGGCGATGTGCTCGACAACCTCGCGGGTTTTCTCGCGCGTGCCGCCGCCGGCGCCGTAGGTGACGGATACGAAATCGGGTCCAAGAGGGACGAGCTGGTCGATCGTGTCCTCGAGCGTGTGCCAGCCGCGCTCGTTCCTCGGCGGGAAGAATTCGAAGGAAAGCGTGCGCGTCTTGCGCGCGAACAAATCGTCCAATCGCATGAGAGGGCGAGCCTAGGCGCGGGGCAGCGAAGGTCGCAAGCTCCAGTCGCCCGGGCGTGTCTGGAAGATAAGTTAAGCAATAAAAGATTGACGGCACTAACATTTTGGAGCATCCCTTTCCGCATGCGAGGGGGAGGAATATGGCTGGCTGGATTGGTGGTTGTGGCCCTTGCGGGACTTTGGGGCTGCGGCAGACCCGTCGAGTCGGGAGACACCGGTGAAGGCGACGGGGCCATCCGGGTCGTCGCGACCGTGGGGATGGTGGGCGACATCGTGCGCAATGTCGCGGGGGATCGCGCCGACGTAACGGTCATCATGGGAGAGGGTGTCGATCCGCATCTCTACACGGCCTCCCGTGACGACGTGGCGAAGTTGGTCGGGGCGGATATGATTTTTTATTCCGGCCTCATGCTGGAGGGGAAGATGGCCGATACGCTTGTCAAACTTGCACGGAAGAAGCCGGTTGTGGCGGTGACCGAGTCAATCGACAAGGAATCGCTTCTGTCCCCGGAGGAAATGGAGGGGCACTACGATCCACACCTGTGGATGGATCCCCTGGCGTGGGCGAAGTGCGTGGATGCCGTCGCCGATGCGCTGGCGGAACACGATCCCGCGGGCGCCTCGACCTACCGTGGCAATGCGGCAGCCTGCAAGGCGCGCATGGAGGCGCTGCACGCCTACGGGAAGCAGGTGCTGGGTTCGATTCCTCCGGAGAAGCGCGTTCTGATCACCTCGCATGATGCCTTCAACTATTTTGGTCGCGCATTCGGTCTCGAGGTGCAGGGGGTGCAGGGACTTTCCACGGAGTCGGAGACGGGATTGCAGCGCATCAATCAACTCGTGGACCTGATCGTCGACCGCGGTGTGGAGGCGGTCTTCGTGGAGACCAGCGTGCCTCGCAAGAACATCGAGGCCCTGGTGAATGGCGCCCGGGCGCGCGGTCACGAGCTGCGAATCGGCGGTTCGCTCTTTTCCGACGCGATGGGTTCGGCCGGGACCTACGAAGGAACCTACATCGGGATGCTCGACCACAACATCACGACGGTGGCCCGCGCGCTGGGCGGAGAAGTGCCGGCCGGTGGATTTCAGGGGAAACTCAATGAACCGTGAACCCCGGCATGCAACGACGGAACTCGGGCACGAGCACACGCCCGGCTCACCGTTGTCCATTCACGACATGACCGTCGCCTACCACCGCAAACCGGTGTTGTGGGATGTGGACCTCGACGTGCCTGCGGGGAAGCTCGTTGGCATCGTGGGGCCCAACGGTGCGGGAAAGAGCACGCTTATCAAGGCCGTGATGGACTTGATTCCGAAGGCGTCGGGCAGGGTGCTGGTGTTTGGGAAGCCGTATCGCGAAAGCCGGGGCCGCGTCGGATACGTGCCGCAGCGCGAAAGCGTGGACTGGGATTTTCCGGTGAGCGCGCTCGATGTGGTGACGATGGGACTCTACGGAAAAATCGGCTGGTGCCGACCGGTCTCGAGGAAGCACCGGGACGCCGCCAGGGAGGCGCTCGACCGCGTCGGAATCGCAGACCTCGCCGGACGGCAGATCAGCCAGCTTTCCGGAGGGCAGCAGCAGCGGACGTTTCTTGCGAGAGCACTCGTGCAGGATGCGGATCTTTATTTGATGGACGAGCCGTTTGCGGCGGTGGATGCCGCGACGGAGCGGGCGATCGTGCAGGTGCTGCAGGATTTGCGCGCGGCGGGAAAAACGGCGGTGGTCGTTCATCACGATCTCCAGACCGTCGAGGACTACTTCGACAACGTCATTCTCATCAACATGCGCGTGGTTGCCCAAGGACCGTGCAGTGTGACCTTCACGCGCGAGAATCTGCAGAAGACCTACGGCGGCCGGCTGACGCTGCTCGACGAGGCCGCCGAGGCGATGGCGAGGAGGGAGAAGCACTGAACGGCTCACGCCCATGCAGGATGTTGCGGCGCTCGCTGCTGGCGGGCGTGGGGCTTCTCGCGATCTGCGCCGGTGCGGCGAGCGGAGCCGACAGTCTCGCGGGCCGTTCCGTAGCGTGGCCTTCGACGGATGAGATCGTTCGCGTGGCGACGCTGCGCGATCACAACACCCGGGTGGTCCTGCTTGGAGCGACCCTGCTCGGAATGGCCGCTGGGCTGGTCGGCAGCTTCACGTTGCTGCGCAAGCGAGCCTTGATGGGAGACGCTTTGAGCCATGCCACGTTCCCCGGGATCGTGCTGGCGTTCCTGCTCGGGAATGCCATGGGACTAGGCGAGAAGTCGCTGCCTCTGCTGCTCGCCGGCGCGACGCTGTCCGGCGTGCTCGGCGTGCTGACGATCCTGCTGCTCGGAAGGTTCACGCGAATCAAGGAGGACACCGCTCTTGGCGTGGTGCTCGGAGTTTTCTTTGGCCTCGGGGTGGCGCTTTTCAGGGTCGTGCAAAATCTTGGAAGCGGTTCCGCGACCGGCCTGCAATCGTTCATCTACGGCAAGGCGGCCTCGATGGTGCCGCAGGATGTCGAATGGATCGCGGCGGCATGCCTTCTCGCGATCGTGGTCTGCGCGGTGTTTTTCAAGGAGTTCCGTCTTCTCTGCTTCGATTCCGGTTATGCCGCCGGGCAGGGGTGGCCGGTGCTCGCGCTCGATACCGTGATGATGGCGCTGGTCGTGACCGTTACGGTGGTTGGCCTGCAGGCGGTGGGCCTGATTCTGGTGATCGCGTTGTTGATCATCCCCGCGGCGGCGGCGCGTTTCTGGACGGAACGCATGGTTTCGATGGTGTGGATCGCGGCCGTTCTCGGCGGATTGAGTGCGATGCTTGGCGCGGCGGTCAGTGCCTTGTTTCCGAAGCTCCCATCCGGCGCGATGATCGTGATTGTCGCGGCGTCGGTCTTCGGCTTCAGCATGCTGCTGGGTTCCGCACGTGGAGTGCTGCCGCGCACGGTGCGTCAGCGCGCCCTTCGGAAAAAGGTCGGCCGGCAAAATCTCCTCCGGGCCATTTACGAGATCAACGAGCTGTCCGGCGACGATGCGTCGGTGGTCGGCTTTGACACGTTGCAGACGAGGCGGTCATGGTCCGCAGCGGAACTGCGGCGACAGGTGGAGCGGGCGAAGGCTTCCGGAGATCTGGTGACGACGGCCGGCGGCGTGCGACTGACGCAGACGGGGCGCGAGGAAGCGGCGCGAATCGTGCGCAACCACCGGTTGTGGGAGATGTATCTGATCACGCATGCCGATGTGGCACCCAGTCATGTCGATCGGGACGCCGACATGATCGAGCATGTGCTAGGCACCGCGATGATCGAAAAACTCGAGGCCCTTGTGGAGGAGGAACGGCTGCGAAGGAACGTCCCCTCGAGTCCGCATCCGCTGCAACCATGAGTGGCGTCTTTCACGGCTGGAGTTGGGAACTTGATGGCTGGATCGTCGTGGTCGGCGTCCTGTGCGCGATGGCGTGTGCCCTGCCGGGAAATTTTCTCGTGCTCCGGAAGATGAGCATGATGGGCGACGCGATCAGCCACGCGGTGCTTCCGGGACTCGCCGCCGCGTTTTTTCTCAGCGACAGCCGCGCGAGTTTTCCGATGTTTGCGGGGGCGGTCATCGCAGGGGTGCTGACAGCCTTGTTTACGGAATGGATCCGCGGGCATGGGAAGGTGGATGAGGGGGCGTCGATGGGCGTCGTGTTCACAACGCTTTTTGCGATCGGACTCGTAATGATCGTGCAGGCCGCGGATCACGTGGATCTGGACCCGGGTTGTGTCCTGTATGGCGCGATCGAGCTCACGCCGCTGGACACCGTTCGCGTCGGAGCGTGGGAGATTCCGAGGGTGGCGGTCACGTTGTTCTGCGTCCTCGCCGTGAACGCTGCGTTTGTCATCGCCTTCTACAAGGAACTCGAGGTGAGTTCGTTTGATTCTGCGCTTGCCACTTCGATGGGAATCAACGCAACGGCGATGCATTATGCGTTGATGACGCTGGTTGCGGTGACCGCGGTCGCGGCGTTCGAGGCGGTGGGAAACATCCTCGTCGTTGCGGTGATGATCGTGCCTGCGGCGGCTGCTTCCATGCTCACGGATCGCCTCCCGATAATGATCGTCTGGAGTCTTGCGATCGCAGTGCTCGGCGCAGTGGCGGGGCATCTAGGCGCGGTCGGTGTTCCTGCGGCGTTCGGCTGCGGCAGCGTCAGCACGGCCGGATCGATCGCCGTGGCGCTGGGTGTCCTTTTCGGACTGGCCGTGCTGTTTGGTCCGCGGCACGGGTTATTGAGCCGTGCGACGCATCAACTGCGCCTGTCGTGGAGAATCGCATCCGAGGACGTGCTGGCGATGCTCTATCGAATCGAGGAACGGACGGTGGATTCGGATATGCTCGCAGAAGCAATGCGTCTTCCGCGTCTGCGGGGATGGCTGCTTCTCCGGGGGCTCGTTCATTCCGGGCTCGTCACACGGAAGGGTGCGGATGTCGAGTTGACGGAGAAGGGTCGCATGATGGGGCGCGATCTCGTTCGCTCCCACCGGCTTTGGGAGACGTATCTCTCACGGTATGCAGCGCTTCGCGAGGACCATCTGCACCTCTCCGCCGAACGCCTCGAACATGCGACCGGTCGCAACATTCAGGCGGGTTTGGTCGAACGGACGGATTCCCCGGAGGTTGATCCGCAGGGAAAGCGGATCCCGCCGCCGACCGACTAGTCTTTTTCCCTGTCCGGCGTCTCGAACTCGAAGCCGTGCAGTTTTTCGGTCTCGTCCGGTATCGAGAGGACCTTCCAGATGCACCAGCCGAAGAGCGTCGTGACGGAGCCGATGGAAAGAATGAGAACGATCCAGCCTCCGGTCGTCATTGAGGAGCCTCCGATGAGTTGATGATCGGTCTGCGATAGGCGTCGGCACGGTGGACGAGCAGCGCGACAAATGCGCCGAATGTCAGAATGATGCCCACCGCGCCCCAAGCCACGGGATTCGGGTTGGGGCCGACGAGATCCAGCACGTAGCCGCTGATCTCCGCATGCGTGCTGCCGAACTGGATCCCGAAGAGGTTCTGCAGCGTCCACAGCGCGAAGATCCCGAGCAGGAAGACCGGACAGAGCACCTGCATGATGGGTTTGAAGATCCATGGAATCCGGATCGCCGCGCCGAGATGAGCCTCCTCGAAGCCGCGTTTGATGCCGAAGACCCACGCGAACGCAATGATCTGGATGGTCGCGAGCACGAAGATGAGAAAGGTCCCGACCCAGAAATCCAGAGTGTCGAGCGCCTTGAGGTCCTTGCTGAACCAGACGACGAATCCTGTGCCGAGGGCGGTGATGATGCCGAGGATCGACACGGATTGCTTGCGACCGATGTTGAGGGACTCTTCGAGAAACGCGATTCCCGGCTGCAACATCGAGAGCGAGCTGGTAATTGCCGCGAGGAAGAGGAGGAAAAAGAAAAGAAACCCGAAGAGCCAGCCGACCGGAAGTTTTGCGAACACGAGCGGAAGAACCTGAAATCCGAGCCCGAACGTTCCCTGGCCGGCCACCCCCGCGATGCCGAGGAAGGCGACCGCCGCGGGCAGCGTAATGAGCCCGCCAAGAGCGACTTCGCAGAATTCGTTCGCGCTCGTTGCCGAGAGACCGCTGAGCACGATGTCGTCGCGACGACTGAGGTAACTGGCGTAGGTGACGATCACGCCAAAGCCAACGCTCAGGGAAAAGAAAATCTGCCCGGCGGCGGCGAGCCAGACGCCGGGTTTGCGCAACTCTTCGAGAACACCGATCTTTCGAACCCGCAGTCGATCCGGCGCCGCAGCCGCCTCCCGCTCGGCCTCTTCGATCGAACGTTCGCTCACCAGTTCGCGGTCGCGCTTCCAGCCCGTGCCGTCATATGACTCCATGACGACCTTCTGGGGATTCCACATGAAGCCGAGGCCGTTGCTGACATTGCGGTCGGGATGCGCCGGGTCCGGCGTTCCAAGTGTGAGCACACGAACAAGAATGATGATCGCAAGCACGATGAGTGCCGGCATGGCCCAGGTGCAGAACCATTCGATCCCCTTTGCGATGCCCCGGTAGATCAGGAAAAAATTCAGGAGAAAAACGAAGATGATGTAATCGCCGACCTGATCAAACTGGAATCCCACCGAGGCGCCGTCCTGTGCGCTGCCGATGTAACGCGCGAAGAACGCGCCGGCTTCCCCCGGGGTCGAGAAATGCATCCGGCCTGTCAGAAAATTCATGGCGTATCCCAGACACCAGGACTCGATGACCACGTAATACATGTAGATGACGACCGGAACGATGACGCCAATGACCCCCAGATATTTTGCCGCAGGATGACGGAGCAGGGCGTGAAATGCGCCGGGGCAGGAGTGGAAGCCCCGTTCGCCAGCGTGCCGGCCCATCGTCCATTCCGCCCAGCAAATGGGCAGCCCTATGATGAGCAGGGAGATGAAGTAGGCGAGCATGAACGAGCCGCCGCCGTATTGCGCAGCCTGCCCCGGAAAACGCAGGAAGTTTCCCAGGCCGACGGCACTGCCTGCCACCGCGAGGATGACACCAAGTCGTGAGCTCCATCGTTCCCTGGGGGCACTCATTGGCCGGGGAGGCTAGCGCACCGATGGGGCGATGCGCAATCTTCCGCCGCCGAAAACCCCGCGCCGCTCACCGGCCAAAAACTTTGTGAAAAATTTCACTTGCCCCCGGGGGAATATTTGCGATGATGTTCCTCGTTCTGGGGGGAACAGTGGGCCGTCGTAACACTCGTTGCGGCGGCCCATATCTTTTCCGGCGATCCTCCGGCCGGATGGAGTTTGCGCTCCGCGGACGAAATTTTTCGTTGCAATCCTCGAAGTCCGATGGCACTTTTCCACCATCAATCGCGGGATGGAGCAGCCCGGTAGCTCGTCAGGCTCATAACCTGAAGGTCGTAGGTTCAAATCCTACTCCCGCAACCAATTTCAAAGCCCTGTAAGTCAGCGACTTACAGGGCTTTTTGTTGGTTCCATTTTCTTTCTGAAATCAGGTCGAAAAGCGACTTGTGCCCAGAATCGAATCGATTTTGTGCCCAAAAGGGTTCCGCGCAGCCAGGCCGCCTCCGAAACGGGACGGAATTCCCGCAATCTTTGGAACGAGGCATGGCATCGATTTACAACCGCGGCACAACCCAGGCCGCATCCTGGTGGATCAAGTTTTCCGATCCGCGCACGGGCGTGGTCCACAGGCGCAGTCTTGAAACGGCGGATGGCTACCGTGCGCGACTTCTCCAAAAGAAACTCGAGCACCTGCTGGCACTTCGCCGCCCGCAGCTCTCGGACATAGAGATCCCTCCTGCGGTTCTCACGGTCATCGACTAGAAATCCTCAACGGTCGTCCCACAAGTGTGCAACGTGCCGCTGCCCCCCACGGCACCGGCGACGGTGGTGACCGCCAGCCCCAATCCGGACCGAAGGATGTCAACCCCGAAGGAGTTCATGAATCTGTCTGCGTCGAGTGAAGGGAACCTTCCATCGCCGGCAGATACTGACGAGATCTGCGCGACCATTGCCAAACCCAAAATGCGCAAGATGCACGGAGGGCACCTTCTCCATTGAAGACACAAGTCACTAACTAACGAGAGTTGAGTAATGGACCGTATTTGTCCGATACTCCCTGATAATCTCCCCCGGAAATGTCTTCAGGCTTCTACGCACATTCCGATCCCGCTCACCCCGACCCGGCGGAAGCAAGCCGGTATTGGGAGCCATTGTTCAGCCCGGAGTGCCCGGCTCTGAGCGGGCAGCATTGCGCTGCGTGTGAAACCTTGGAGCGAATGCACGGGCATCTGAACAAGGTGGCATGGTGGACGGCCAAATTCGCGGCAGAGATTTATCCGGATGGTTCCGACCGTGAGGCGGCACGACGGTGGGGTCATCTCGCTGGGCTCTGGCATGACCTCGGGAAGTTTTCCGAAAGGTGGCAGGCTTATCTTCGGACCAAGGCCGACATCCATTCCGATGAAGTGATCGGTCGAATGGACCATTCGACGGCGGGAGCCAACTACGCAGCGTCGAGATCGGTTTACGGACAACTAATGGCTTACGCGATTGCCGGTCATCATGCCGGACTAGCGGATGGAACAAGATTGCGCGCGCGATTAACGCAATACTCCACTCTTGCAGAAGTCATTTCACCTGCGCGAGCTGCAGGACTCCCTCTGGATCTGGAAATTCCCGCACCGCCCTTTCAAAAGCGAACCACTCCCAAGGAAAACGCCTTCGGATTTGGCTCGTTTGTCCGGCTGTTGTTTTCGTGCCTAGTAGATGCCGATTTTCTCGCGACGGAGTCCTTTATGGAGCCGACGCGGGGCGCACAACGTCCTCTCTGGCCCGCCGACTTGCTCTCTAAAATGAATGCTGTCCTCCATCGGCATATCGATAAGAAGCAAGCCAGCGCGCCGGATACATTGGTGAATCGGCAGCGGAAATTGGTTCGCGAAGCCTGCTTGGAAAAGGCCGCGCTGCCCCCGGGATTTTTTTCCCTCACGGTTCCCACCGGCGGCGGAAAGACGCTCGCGTCGCTCTCTTTTGCGCTCGAGCACGCATTGAAGCACGGCCTCCGACAGATCGTCTATGTCATCCCCTTCACATCGATCATCGAACAAAACGCTGGGGAATTTCGCTCCGTATTCGAAGAGCTTGCGAAGGAACTCGATCGGGATGTCGTGGTTGAACATCACTCGAATCTCGACCCGGATCGCGAGACGACCGCCAACCGTCTTGGCGCGGAAAACTGGGATGCGCCGCTGGTCGTCACCACCAGCGTTCAGTTTTTCGAATCTCTGTATGCCGCGCGCACCTCACGATGCCGAAAGCTGCATCGGCTGGCACGAGCCGTAGTCATTTTCGATGAAGCTCAGGCACTCCCCGTGTCGTTGCTCGCGCCATGCCTTGCGACAATGAAGTCCCTCGTCCGGGATTTCGGTTCCACGCTCGTCCTTTGCACTGCCACGCAGCCGGCGCTCAAGCACCGAAAGAACTTCGAGATCGGATTGGACGCGGATGAAGTGCGGGAAATCATTACGGATCCGCGGGAGCTTTTCCTGTCGCTACGCCGAACGCGCGTGGAGCCACTCGGAACCATGCCCGACGAGGCTCTGGTCACTCATTTTCAAGCGCAGCAGGCGGACACCGCCCTTTTCATCGTGAACCTCCGCCGACACGCTCGTGCGCTCTTCGAGCGCCTGAGTCACCTCCCCGGCACGTTCCATCTGTCGGCGCAGATGTGCCCCGAACACCGCAGTCGTGTGCTGGAAGAAATCCGAAAGAGACTCGACGAAAATCTTCCCGTCGTGCTGGTGGCCACCCGCGTGATAGAGGCTGGCGTCGACATTAGTTTCCCCTTGGTTTACCGGGCGGAAGGAGGCCTCGATTCCCTGGCCCAAGCCGCAGGACGCTGCAACCGCAACGGCGAAATGCGCGACGATACGGGCACCCCCGCTCTCGGGCGGGTCTTCGCATTCCGGTCGGCGGATTTCCCGCTTCCTCCCGTTTTGAAGGATATGCAGGAAGCGGCCAGCGCGGCTGGACAACTTGAAGAGAGACACCGTGCCGATCTTCTTGGGCTGGCGGCCATCGAAGAATATTTTCAACTCCACTACTGGCAGCGTCGCGAACAAACGAACGGATGGGATCAGCCGCCGGGAAACGCCCCGTCGATTCTCTCGAACTTCGAACTCGGCAGCTCCGGAGCGGAACTTTTTTACAGTCTCGGCTTCGCGTCTGCGGCGGAGGCGTTTCGCCTGATCGACAGCCCGACGAAACCCGTGATCATCCCGTGGGGAGAGAAAGGCGAGACCCTATGGACACGCCTGCGCAGTGGAGAAATCGGCGGCTGGGCTCCGTCGCGAGCCGATTATCGCGTGGCGCAGCGACTGACGGTCCAGATCCCTATCGGCTCATGGGAAAAACTAAATCAACAAGGCCAGTTCCACCTCTTCGCCGAAGGAGCCCTCCCCATGCTCATCAACGCGAGGCTCTACGACGAGCGGATCGGCCTCGATACCGACAACCCCACTTTCGACGGAATCATCTAGCCCAATTTTTACACCAATGGCCTACGGAATTACTCTTCATGTCAGCGGCGATTTCGCCTGCTTCAGTCGCCCGGAGCTTCATGTGGAGCGGCTCTCCTACGAAGTCATCACCCCCTCGGCAGCTCGCGGGATTCTGGAGGCGATTTACTGGAAGCCTCAAATCGCGTGGCGGGTTGATCGCATACACGTGCTCAACCCCATTCGATTCACGACGATTCGCCGGAACGAGATCGCGGTAAAGGCCTCGGAGCGCAATGCACGAAGTGCGATGAATGCGGGACGTGGCGACATTGGCATTCTTATCGAGGATCATCGCCAGCAACGGGCCGCGACTCTTCTCCGCGAGGTTTCCTATGTGATCGAGGCGCATTTCGACATCCTCGACCGGCGGTTCGAGCGCGGCGGACCGGAAATGTCCGGAAACGACGCTGCGGGCAAACACCTCGATATGTTCAATCGCCGAGCGCGACTTGGACAGTGCTTCCACCAACCCTACTTGGGCACACGGGAGTTCCCTGCACGCTTTTCTCTGGTGGAAGGCTCCCTTCCCGCGTCGCAGTTACCCGACGATCAGCGAAATCGCGACCTTGGGCTGATGTTTCACGATTTCGTCTACATCCCAGATCCCAAGGGCAAGGTGGTCGAGTCGAACCAGCGCCGCCGGTTGCGGGCGGAAGCACGCTTTTTCCACGCCCGGCTTCGCAACGGCGTGATGGATGTTCCACCGCTTTCTCAAACTCTCGCCTGAACCATGATTCTCCAAGCTCTCCGTGGTTACTACAACCGTCTCGCCGACGACCCGCACAGCGGTGTCGCGCGTCCCGGTTACAGCGAGCAAAAGATCACTTTTATCGTTGTCCTGAATCCCAACGGCACGCTCCACGAAATCAAGGACGGGCGCCGCGAGGAGGTGACGATCTTGCGAAACGGCAAGCAGAAGGTCGATTTGCGCTCCACACCCATGATCGTTCCGGGCGGAGCAAAACCATCCGGCTCGGGTCTAAATCCGGGATTCCTGTGGGACAACACCGCCTATCTCCTGGGTTACAAGCCTGAGGATCCCAATCCCCAGCGCACACGCGAAAGCTTTGAAGCCTTCCGTGCCCGCCATTTGGAGGCGGAAGCTGCGATCAATGACACCGCATTTTCCGCCGTTTGCCGCTTCTTGGAAGGGTGGAATCCCGAGAGGGTGGGGGAGTATCCTGTCCTCGCAGATCTCACAACGGGGTTCGGGGTCTTCCAGATTTCCGGAGAACAGGAATACGTCCACGATCGCGCTGCCATTCGCGCTTGGTGGGACTCCCAGCAAGAAAGTGCGAAATCCGGAAAAATCGGATTCTGCCTTGTGACGGGGCGGGAGTTACCCCTTGCCACGCTGCATGAACCGGCGATCAAAGGAGTGGTTGGAGCCCAGCCGGGCGGAGCAAAATTGGTGTCGTTCAACTGTGACGCCTTCGAGTCTTACGGGAAAGAGCAGGGAGAAAACGCTCCCGTAAGCGAGGAAGCGGCCTTCGCCTACTGCAACGCTCTGAACCTGCTCCTTGGCCGGGAGCGGCAACGCCTCCAGATCGGAGACGCGACCACCGTTTTCTGGACCGATCAGCCGAGACCAGCCCCCGGCGAAATAGCCGCGGATGAACTGGTCAGCTTCCTCCTAGATTCCGCTCAACAAGAACCTCAAGACGCGGGCTTGAAGAACCGCATTCGAGCGGTGCTGGAAAAGGCCGCGCAAGGCCAGCTCGCGGCCGACGATCTCGGCAAGGCAACCACGCCGTTCTACATCCTTGGTCTTTCACCAAACGCTTCGCGGCTGTCGGTGCGATTCTGGCACCAGAGCACGCTTGGCGAAATCAGCGAGCGACTACAGCAGCATATTCAACGGCTTGCCCTCGTTCGCCAGTGGGACGAGACCGCCAAAAACCCTGATCCCCTCATTCCATCCGTCTGGCAGATTCTGCGGCAGACCGGGCGGGAGGCGAAGGACATTCCCCCCCTCCTTGGGGGCGCGCTCATGGAAGCCATCCTCAGCGGGGGCAAATATCCCGACGCTCTCGTCTCGGCCATCCTCCGTCGCATCAAGGCCGACCGCGATGTCAATTACCTCCGCGCCTGCGCCCTCAAGGCGTGGCTCATCCGCAACCAAGAACAATCCATCCAACCCATGCTCGACGAAAGCAATACCCAGCCCGGTTATTTGCTCGGCCGGCTATTTGCCGCCTTGGAAAAAACCCAACAGGACGCCCTCGGCGATGTGAACGCCGGCATCCGCGACCGATTCTATGCCAGCGCCTCCTCGACGCCGCGTGCCGTGATGTCCCGCCTGTTGAAGATGTTCAACTTCTACATCGCAAAGCTCGAAGGTGGCCAAAAAACCAACCGCGAGAAGCTCGTGCAGGACATCCTCGACCCGTTGCGCGACTTCCCCGCCCATCTCACGATCGAGCAGCAAAGCCTCTTCGCTCTCGGCTACTACCACCAACGCAAGGCGTTCTTCACCAGGAAAGACGACTCTTCCAAAAACTAAATCCCACCATCCAATCCCAAAACAATCACACCCATGAACCGCTACGACTTCGTTTATCTCTTCGACGCTCAAGATGCGAATCCCAACGGCGATCCCGACGCCGGAAACCTCCCTCGTGTGGATACCGAAACCGGCCACGGCCTCGTCACCGACGTCTGTCTCAAGCGTAAAATCCGGAACTTTGTCCAACTCACAAAACCGGAATCCCAAGGCCAGGACGGCCCGGGATTCGACATCTATGTCCGCGAGAAAGCCATCCTTAACAACCAGCACCTCCGCGCCTACAAGGCTCTCGATCTTGATCCCAAAAAGGCCAAGCAACCCGAGGTGGAAAAAACGCGCGACTGGATGTGCAAGAATTTCTATGACATCCGCTCCTTCGGAGCCGTGATGACCACGGAAATTAACTGCGGACAAGTCCGCGGTCCGGTGCAGTTTTCCTTCTCCCGCTCCATCGATCCGATCGTGACCAGTGAATTCTCGATCACTCGTTGTGCTGTCGCCACGGAGCGTGAAGCCGAGAAGCAATCCGGCGACAATCGCACGATGGGACGCAAATTCGCCGTTCCCTATGCGCTCTACCGCACGAATGGTTTCATCAATCCATTCCTCGCGGCTCAAACGGGATTCTCCGACGAGGATCGGGAGTTGCTCTTCACAGCCCTCGAAAACGCCTTCCAGTTTGACCAGTCCGCGGCACGTCCAGCGGGGAGCATGAACCCACGCGCTCTTTTGGTCTTCGAACACGACTCGCAACTCGGTTCTGCCCCGAGCCACAAGCTCTTCGACCTCGTTTCGGTGAAGAAAAAGCCGGAAGTGGAGGTCGCCCGTTCGTTTGCAGACTACGAAATTTCCATCGACGAGGCGGCGCTTCCGAGCGGCGTCACCCTCATTCGCCGCATTTGAGCCAGGTGCCTGACGAGCGCGACATCTTTCAAATCTGCGTGGACGCCGCAAAGGCTGCCGGTCTGGAGTTTCTCCTCATCGGCGGCCACGCGGGGAACGCGCGCGGCTACGAGCGAACCACGCTCGACTTCGACTTCCTGATCGCCGGTCACGACCTCGGGGCATGGAGTGAAATTCTCGAGGGCGCCAACTACCGGTTAAATCACGGAGAACATTCAGGCATTCGCGCAGTTCGTTCCGGGAGAGGGCGAAGGGTTTCGAATCGATCTGATGCTTGTCGACGCCGCCACCTTCCGCAAGCTGATCGAGGGCAGCGAGTGGATCGATTACGGGCGCCGCCTCGTGCGGGTCGCCGGAGTGCTGCATCTGATCGCGCTCAAATTGCACGCCCTTCGCAATGCAGACCGCGCATTGCTCGCCAAAGACTATGTCGATATACTATCGCTTATCCGCCGCAACGCCTTGAGTCCCGCGTCTCCAGAGCTTCTGGAGATCCTGAATCGCTATGCCACCGACTCCATCCGCAAACGACTCCTGCAAGACCTCCAGCAGCCTCTTTGATCTGGATCTGCCGGTCGTCGGGGAAAGCGAAAGCCCGCTGCCTCTCGAAGAGCCGTCCTACGAGCTGATGTGCCAGCATGCGCTCTTTTTATTGCGTTCGGGGGGACAGCCCGTCTCCCAGCCCAATCCTGAGCCGTTCGTGCTCGATTAAGGCCACATGGCAGCCGGCTATGGAATCCATTCCCATATCCGCGCTGCAGCATTTCCTCTACTGCGAGCGGCAGTGCGCCCTCATCCATGTCGAGCGCGTATGGGTGGAGAATTTCTTCACCGCCGATGGGCGCGTTCTACACGAGCGCGCACACGAAGGGCCGTCAGAGTCGCGGCCGGGACTTCGCGTCGCGCGCGGTCTCGCTATCCGCAGTGAACGCCTCGGCATCCATGGACAGGCGGATGTCGTGGAATTCCACTCGGATGGGTGCGTGGTGCCGGTCGAATACAAACGCGGCAAGCCGAAGACACACCGCGCCGATGAGGTGCAACTCGCCGCGCAGGCGCTCTGTCTCGAGGAGATGCTCGGCGTTTCCATCCCTAATGGGTGCCTGTTCTACGGCAAGACCCGACGGCGCCAGGAGGTCGACTTCGATTCCTCGTTGCGGCAGCTCACGCAGGAGATCATCGCATCCACTCGGGACATGCTCGCCCGCCAGCACACACCTCCGCCTGTCTTCGAGGCAAAGAAATGCTCCGCCTGCTCGTTCCTCGAAGTTTGCCTGCCGAAGCTGTCACGGCGTTCAGCTGCCGCACATTGGTTCGAGCGGGAACTCGCCTCTCATCTCGAAGGCTGAATCTTCGCCACCATGCGCCAGCACCTGAACACCCTTTTCGTCACCCGCGAAGGTGCCTATCTCGCGAAGGACGGCGCTGCGGTGGACGTGCGTCAGGAGGGCAAGTCGTTGCTTCGCGTGCCGCTGCTCAATCTCGACGGCATCGTCGCTCTCGGCTACGACATCGGTGCGAGCGCGCACCTCATGGCTGCTTGTGCGGAAGCCGGGGTCACTCTTTCCTTCTGCACACCCAACGGACATTTCCTTGCCGCGGTGCAGGGCTTCACCTCAGGCAACGTCCTCCTTCGCCGCGCGCAATACCGCGTCGCCGACGATCCTTCCGCATCAACGGCCATCGCTCGCTCCATGATTGCCGCGAAGCTCGCCAATACACGCACGGCCTTGCAACGCGCTGTGCGTGATCACGGTTCCACACCCGCCATCGAGACGGCCACGGCGATACTGGCGCGAAGCGCGACCGCCGCGATGCAAGCCCCCAACCTGGAAACATTGCGCGGGATCGAGGGCGATGCTGCCGGAGTGTATTTCCGCGTCTTTGGAGGCCTTATCAAAGTTGATGGATTTCCGCCGTTCACAGGGCGTCTCCGCCGCCCTCCACCCGATCCGGTCAATGCGTTGCTTTCGTTTTTCTACAGTCTGCTTGCTCATGACTGCCGGTCGGCACTCGAGTCCGTGGGACTCGATGCTGCCGTCGGATTTCTCCACCGTGACCGGCCTGGCCGTCCGTCGTTGGCTCTCGATCTGATGGAAGAGTTTCGGCCCGTCCTCGCCGATCGAGCCGCATTGACCCTATTGAACCGCCGTCAGCTCTCACCGTCTGATTTTCGCACGGACGAGCTCGGGGCCGTTGAGCTTCGCGACGAAGCACGCAAAACCGCCCTCACGACATGGCAGGAACGCAAGCGTGACGAGATCACCCACCCCTTTCTCGAAGAGAAAACCACCATCGGATTGCTTCCCTTTCTTCAGGCCCGACTTCTTGCGCGTTACCTGCGCGGCGACCTCGATGCTTATCCTGCCTTTCTCTGGCGATAGAACCCATGCAGCTTCTCATCACCTACGATGTCGCCACCAGCACGGAAGGTGGACAGCGCCGGCTCCGCCGCGTCGCGAAAGTGTGCCTCGATTACGGACAACGTGTGCAAAACTCGGTATTCGAATGCCAAATTGACCCTGCGCAGTTCGTCGAGCTGAAGAAGAGGCTGTTTGCCATCGTAGACCTCGAACACGACTCGTTGCGATTTTACAACCTGGGCGCGGATTGGGATCGCCGGGTCGAACACCACGGCGTCAAACCTTCCATGGATCCCAATGGATCCCTGATCGTGTGAACGCGCGAACCGCTAGCGACCACGTCTGACACAGAACGTTCGCGGCCCTCAAAAATCTCTGACGGGCAATGATCTTTGAAATTTGAAATATCGCTTTCCAAGCGACCCGTGCCGTTTGGCAGATGGTTCGCGGAAACTGGAAGATTGGCGTTTGAGAGTGAAAGACTTACCCTCAAACAGTCGCTCCCCACGCGGGAGCGCGGATTGAAACTCACGGAAACCTTGCTTACGGCGGCAACAATGGGTCGCTCCCCACGCGGGAGCGCGGATTGAAACCCCGTCAGCAGCGGGCAATCCACGCACGCGCCGCGTCGCTCCCCACGCGGGAGCGCGGATTGAAACGCGCTGCATCTGAAATGGATGAAGCTCTACCGCCGTCGCTCCCCACGCGGGAGCGCGGATTGAAACGGTGGGGCACTCGAACCAGATGACGCGGTCGAGATGTCGCTCCCCACGCGGGAGCGCGGATTGAAACATCTCCGCCGCGATCTCCTGGATGCGTTTCACGGGTCGCTCCCCACGCGGGAGCGCGGATTGAAACATCTCCTTCCCTCAACCCGAACCCGAACCCGAAACGTCGCTCCCCACGCGGGAGCGCGGATTGAAACAAGAGCCACGCCGGCATGAGCGCCGAGAAGGTCGGTCGCTCCCCACGCGGGAGCGCGGATTGAAACACCAGCTCCCTCGCATGGGCGCAGTGGTGCCGCGTCGCTCCCCACGCGGGAGCGCGGATTGAAACACCCGCGACAGCGCCCTCCACGTGAAGATCGAAGGTCGCTCCCCACGCGGGAGCGCGGATTGAAACATCCTGGGCGTCTCCCACATCGGCAAGACCTGGGGTCGCTCCCCACGCGGGAGCGCGGATTGAAACCGTGAGCCGCGGTTGCGCCGCGTGCGTCAGCTCGTCGCTCCCCACGCGGGAGCGCGGATTGAAACGCATCGCACCACGTCGCATAGCACTTAGCTAAGGTGTCGCTCCCCACGCGGGAGCGCGGATTGAAACACTTGGGAATCGGCGAGTGACCGGCCTTCCGGGGTCGCTCCCCACGCGGGAGCGCGGATTGAAACACTCTGCGCAAGGGATTCGTTTTTGCGTTCGACCGTCGCTCCCCACGCGGGAGCGCGGATTGAAACTGGAAGTGGTATCAGGAGGATCCGGAGGAAGGCGTCGCTCCCCACGCGGGAGCGCGGATTGAAACCGGGCGGGATCGTGGCGGTGGCGGAACTGATTCGGGTCGCTCCCCACGCGGGAGCGCGGATTGAAACACAACCGCCTTGGAATGGACGGGATCGAGATTCGTCGCTCCCCACGCGGGAGCGCGGATTGAAACACTCGCAGATTCTCAAGAGCGGGCGGTCGGCGGGTCGCTCCCCACGCGGGAGCGCGGATTGAAACACAATGGTGAAGGTGGAATTCAGGGCATGACCATGTCGCTCCCCACGCGGGAGCGCGGATTGAAACTCCCGGGCGAGGCGACGCTATCCGTCAACGGGAGTCGCTCCCCACGCGGGAGCGCGGATTGAAACAGCTCGTCGGTGTTATAGCTTGGCTCAAATCGACGTCGCTCCCCACGCGGGAGCGCGGATTGAAACGCGATCGCTTGTGCGAGCGTCTGCCCGTTCGGCGTCGCTCCCCACGCGGGAGCGCGGATTGAAACCAAAAGTGACGCGCAACGAAACTTGCAAGGTCGCGTCGCTCCCCACGCGGGAGCGCGGATTGAAACTGCGCCAGAAGATACTCGGATCGTCTCTCATGGAAGTCGCTCCCCACGCGGGAGCGCGGATTGAAACTTTTTCCCGCCATCCGAATCGTCAGCCTCAGTCGTCGCTCCCCACGCGGGAGCGCGGATTGAAACGAAAGGTTCTCGGACAATGAATCCAGATTCGAGGTCGCTCCCCACGCGGGAGCGCGGATTGAAACCGCGTGGCAGACGAGCTGGAGGAGCACGGCAGCTGTCGCTCCCCACGCGGGAGCGCGGATTGAAACCGCCGCTTGTGTTTGTTGTGAGCCACCGTCCCGGTCGCTCCCCACGCGGGAGCGCGGATTGAAACACCAACCTTGATGAAGCCTTGAGCATCGCGCAGGGTCGCTCCCCACGCGGGAGCGCGGATTGAAACGGCACCAGTTTGCGCACTCGCAAAAAGTCGAATCGTCGCTCCCCACGCGGGAGCGCGGATTGAAACATCCCCTTTCTCATGAGGAAGCATTGGCCGAAATGTCGCTCCCCACGCGGGAGCGCGGATTGAAACACGTTCGCCGGCGCGAACGCCACATCGTCGAATGGTCGCTCCCCACGCGGGAGCGCGGATTGAAACAGCACCCCGGAACGGAACCGCTCGCCGAACTCCGGTCGCTCCCCACGCGGGAGCGCGGATTGAAACATGTTAAGCGTTACCGGCTGAGCTCATATTGCAGGTCGCTCCCCACGCGGGAGCGCGGATTGAAACCGGAAGTTGGTGCCGGCGGCGGTGTTCAGCACGAGTCGCTCCCCACGCGGGAGCGCGGATTGAAACTCCGCCAGCGACGCGAGCGAATAGAGCGGCCCGCGTCGCTCCCCACGCGGGAGCGCGGATTGAAACATCGCCGATCTGGCGCGGCTCTCCGTAAACGCTGGTCGCTCCCCACGCGGGAGCGCGGATTGAAACCACGCGGAAAAGCGATGACAGTGCAGAAGATCAAGTCGCTCCCCACGCGGGAGCGCGGATTGAAACATCTCGTCGTTGCCAATCGTCTTGGTGACGAGCGTCGCTCCCCACGCGGGAGCGCGGATTGAAACATTGGCCACGCTTGAGCGCGCGTGTCAATGGAGTGTCGCTCCCCACGCGGGAGCGCGGATTGAAACACCCCAAGCGGCCCCTCCTCATCCACCCACGACGTCGCTCCCCACGCGGGAGCGCGGATTGAAACATTCTGAACGGCCTTGTTTGTCTCTTTCCTCCCCGTCGCTCCCCACGCGGGAGCGCGGATTGAAACACTGGCTTCCCGTCGCATGGCTCAAGCGGGCCTGTCGCTCCCCACGCGGGAGCGCGGATTGAAACATAATTCCCCCTGTTGCTCGGTAACAAATACCGAAGTCGCTCCCCACGCGGGAGCGCGGATTGAAACACAGACTCCCAAATTTTCAACGCTAAATCCCTTTGTCGCTCCCCACGCGGGAGCGCGGATTGAAACTCGGACAATGAACCCTGATTCGAGGAATCCCACGTGTCGCTCCCCACGCGGGAGCGCGGATTGAAACGCGCAATGAGCCTCGATCGCGCGAATGATGCGCCGTCGCTCCCCACGCGGGAGCGCGGATTGAAACCGGTATCAGCGCCATCCCAACCAAAGACGGCTGCCGTCGCTCCCCACGCGGGAGCGCGGATTGAAACATTTCCTCGCGGCCCTCGCGCCATTCTGGGGAATGTCGCTCCCCACGCGGGAGCGCGGATTGAAACGGCGGCCGTTAGACTCGCCAGCATTTTTCCGGCAGTCGCTCCCCACGCGGGAGCGCGGATTGAAACACGGCTGCGGACACTGGCCCGTTCGTCGCATGGAGTCGCTCCCCACGCGGGAGCGCGGATTGAAACGGCGATATCTGGCCGAAAGCAATTGACGGCGGAAGTCGCTCCCCACGCGGGAGCGCGGATTGAAACTCAATAACTCGCGTCATGGGGGAATCCCTTGTTGAGTCGCTCCCCACGCGGGAGCGCGGATTGAAACATTGCAGACAATCCGCGAAACGTAGGCCGGTCCGGTCGCTCCCCACGCGGGAGCGCGGATTGAAACACCGGAGAGGAAATGGAATTGGATATTGTCGCAATGTCGCTCCCCACGCGGGAGCGCGGATTGAAACATCGCGTTTGACTGCTAAGTTTTCCAAACCAAAAAGTCGCTCCCCACGCGGGAGCGCGGATTGAAACTGTTCGGCGGCGAGGTAGCGGAGAAGGCGGGGGAGTCGCTCCCCACGCGGGAGCGCGGATTGAAACAAACGACGCGCCGAATCTGCATTTTCTGCGGGGTGTCGCTCCCCACGCGGGAGCGCGGATTGAAACGCCTAGGTCGACTTCGGACAAGTCGGGACCATCGGTCGCTCCCCACGCGGGAGCGCGGATTGAAACCCGAGACTACTGCGCCAGACCTAAGCCGGGCGCAGTCGCTCCCCACGCGGGAGCGCGGATTGAAACTGATCGCGTCAAGCAGGCGGCTGACGATATCGAGGTCGCTCCCCACGCGGGAGCGCGGATTGAAACATGCATTATCGCCGTATCGCAGGCGCTTGCCAGGTCGCTCCCCACGCGGGAGCGCGGATTGAAACGCGGCGTCCTCGAAGAGATTTCCCTTTTGCACGCGTCGCTCCCCACGCGGGAGCGCGGATTGAAACATGATTTTGGTCTTTGGTTTAGTGTTGCGTCGCTCGTCGCTCCCCACGCGGGAGCGCGGGTTATATACCAAGGTATAATTGAGGCGTCTGTCGGCGATGATAGGCTCGCCGCCGTATGCACTCAGCGGGCTGGAGCACGAATCGTCCGCAAGCCGGGACAGCGATTTGCAGGTGCCTCTGCAAAAGCGAGTGTCGAGGCAGCCTCAAAAGTGTATTCATCAAGACGAAACGGAACGCCCGTTCGATCTGGAGTCGAAGATGAACCTCTCTCCGCAAAACCACGATCCGTCGGGCCACGGTGGTGAGTCATTTCCAGACGGCTCTAAAGACACGATCACGTCCCGACGCCGTGAGGCTTACCTAGCTGCCGCCCAAAAGCTCAGTCGCACGGGAAGCTTCGGATGGAAGATTCCTTCGGGGGAGGTTTACTGGTCGGCGGAGACATTTCGCATCTATGAATACGATCCCGCCACGCGTCCCACCCTGGACCTAATCTTGCGGCGGGTTCACCCCGACGACGCTGAAATGCTGAGGGACACGATCGGTCGGATCACTCGCGACAAGGAGGATTTCGATTTCGAATTCCGCCTGCTGATGCCGAATGGATCGGTCAAGCATCTGCGCGCCGTAGCCCATCCCGAAACGGATGCGAACGGCGAAGTCGAGTTCGTCGGAGCTGTGATGGACATCACGGCGAATAGGGAAACCGAAAACAAGATCCGCCGGATCATCAACACGGTTCCCGCGCAGATATGGACCGCAGATGCCTCCGGACGGATCGACTTTATCAGCCAGCGACAGCTCGACTATTTTGGGACGAATCTCGAGCGGGCGGGCGGACACGAGCTAGGACGCTATGCGCATCCCGATGAGGCCGACGCGTGTCGACGCCAATGGAAGCAAAAGATTGAGGAAGGAAAGCCCTTCGAAACGGAGGTCCGGTTGAGGAGATTCGATGGGGAATACCGCTGGTTCCTGGTCCTGGCATCGCCGCTCTTTGACAACGAAGGAAATATTTCCGGCTGGTATGGAAACAATATCGACATCCACGAACGCAAGCAGGCGGCGGAGAAGCTTCGCGAGACTCAGGACTATCTTACGGAAGCACAGCGACTGAGCGGCACGGGCAGCTTCGCGTGGAACCCACACACGGGTGAGGTGCTCTACTGGTCCCACGAGTGCTTCCCGATGCTCGGTTTCGATGAGCGCGACGGGATTCCGTCCTTCGAATCATTTCTGGAGCGGATTCATCCGGACGACAGGGCGGGCATGGAAGGGCCTCTCTTCGAGGCCGTTCAAAACAAGGCGGACTTCATCCACGAGTATCGGGTCATTCTCCCGAACGGCGACGTGAGGGACATTCGGGGAATCGGGCACCCGGTGTTGGACGCATCGGGGGAACTTGTGAAGCTCGTAGGTAGCGTGGTCGACAACACAGAGCGCAATCGGGCTCAAGCTGCCTTGCGCGCGAGCGAGGAAAGGTTCCGGCTCATCGTCGATAATATTCCAGGTCTTCTCTGCACGCACACCCCGGATGGCAAGCTGGAGTTCGCCAATCAGCGGCTGCTCGACTACACGGGCCGAACCCAGGCCTCGATCTGCGATTGGGACTGGGTGTCGCTGATTCATCCCGATGATCTTCCGGACACGCTCAAGCATTGGGGGCATTCGATTGCGACCGGACATCCATATTCGGTCGAGCATCGCACGCGTGGCGCCGACGGAATCTATCGATGGTTTCACGTTGCCGGACTTCCGCTTCGAGGCGAGGACGGGCAGATCGTGCGCTGGTATGTTTTAGTGAATGCCATCGACGATCGAAAGAAGTCGGAAGAAGCATTGAGCAAAGCCCAGATGGAACTCGCACACATTACGCGGGTCACGACGATGGGCGAGCTTACGGCCTCCATCGCCCACGAGGTCAATCAGCCGCTCTCCGCGGTCGTGAATAACGCGAACGCCTGCGTGAACCTTCTGTCCGAAGAGACCCCCGATCTCGACGAGGTGCGGGATGCGCTCGAGGAAATCGTGGAAGATGCCGACCGTGCCGGTGCCGTGATTGCCCGGATCCGTCAACTCGCCAAACGAACCCCCGTCGAGCAAAAGCCCGTCGATGTGCGAAGCATCGTAGGAGATGTGCTGCTGCTGGCCCGTGCGGAATCTTCGATGCGCCGGGTCACGATTCGCACGGATTTGCCGACTGAGTCACTGCTCGTGCTCGGTGACCGGGTCCAGCTTCAGCAGGTGTTGCTCAACCTCGTGGTGAATGGCATGGACGCGATGAGCGCCGTCGACGTGCTCGAACGCAATCTCCTGATCCAGGCGTGGCGTGAGAATTCCAAGGAGCAATCGGAGATCGTCGTGAGCGTGAAGGACTCCGGCGTGGGGCTCAGCAAAGAAGACGCAGATCGGCTCTTCGAAGCCTTCTACACCACGAAGGCGCAGGGAATGGGGATGGGATTGTCCATCAGTCGTGCGATTCTCGCCGCTCACGGAGGAAGACTCTGGGCTGAGGAAGCTCGTCCAAATGGAGCGAAATTTTTATTCAGTCTGCCGACGGCAGATGACGCGGCGTCATGACGGAATCCGGCCCCATCGTGTTTGTCGTTGATGACGACGCGTCTGTGCGTCGGTCCACCGAGCGTTTGATGCGATCCGAGGGGCTGAGGGTTTTAACGTTTGCCACGGCACGGGAATTTCTAAAGCAGCCGCACACCGACCGCCCCGCCTGCATAATCCTCGATGTTCGTATGCCGGGACTAAGCGGAATAGATCTCCAGGCGGAGTTGAAAGCTTCGGGGATTGATGTGCCGATCATTTTCATGACCGGGCACGGGGACATTCCGATGACCGTGCGCGCAATGAAGGCCGGGGCAGCGGAGTTTCTCACCAAGCCAGTTAAGAGCCGCAATTTGATCGAAGCGGTTCGGGTGGCCATCGAGCGCGATCGGGAGGCCAATGAAGCGAAAGCTGCGAATGACGAGCTTCGCACTCGTTACGAGAGTCTCACGCCGCGGGAACGCGAGGTGATGAACCTTGTCGTGAAGGGCCTCCTTAACAAGCAGGTCGCCGGCGAGCTCGGCACGAGTGAAATCACCGTGAAGGTCCAACGAGGGCGTGTGATGCACAAGATGGCAGCGGAGTCGCTTGCTGACTTGGTCCGCATGGCGGAGAAGTTACAGCTTGCCGTCTGATCGTGTCGGTCGATCGCGGGCTGCGTATCATCGGTGGGGCTGCGAGGGCCGCGGCGGGGTTATACAAAGGTATAATGGAGAGGCCGTCCAAAGGTGCGCTACGTTTGTCATCATGAATCAAAGTAGCCTGAACAAGGCGCCCACAGACCTGCTTGTATCTGTTGTGGACGACGACGCCTCGGTCAGGAGTTCGATGCGCAGACTCCTTCGCAGTTCGGGCATGCGAGCCGAGGCTTTTGCGTCGGCTGAAGAATTCATTCAGTCGGGATTTTTAGACAGCACCGCCTGCCTGCTTCTCGATGTGTCCATGCCGGGAATGGGAGGCCTGGAGTTGCAGCGACGGCTCGCGGAGATGGATCGGAGGATCCCGATTGTTTTTCTCAGCGCGAAGGCGACCGAAAACGAGGAACGCGAGGCCCTCCAACAAGGAGCTGCCGCGTTCCTGCACAAGCCGGCGCGGCAGGAGGCTCTCCTGATCGCCATTCGCACCGCACTCACCGATCGCGCGAGCTGAGCGCATCGATCGCATCCTCACGCCCGCGGGCGTCTCGCGGAAGCCGGACTTTCCGCAGCTGTTCATGAGCGTCGCACGCAGCGGAATCGCGAATGGTGACGTCGTGCGCTCGCAGCGATCGCAAGGAAGCCCGATGGATTCGACGTCGAGGAATTATACGAACGTATAAGACACCTAGGTATAATTGCGGAACTGATCACCGCAGACCTACGTTGGCGATGTGAAAACGAACATCCCAACCAGCAAAAAAATCGTGGTGATCGGTGGCAGCGGACGCATCGGCTCCAAGGTCGTCGAGAACCTTCGTCAACTCGGCCACGACGTTGTGGCGGCATCGCCCTCGACCGGCGTGAATACCATTACCGGTGAGGGCCTTGCCGAGGTCCTGACCGGCGCGCAGATCGTCGTCGATGTCGCGAACGCTCCCGTGTGGGAAGACCAAGTCGTTCTCGAATTCTTCGAGACCTCGGGCCGGAATCTTCTCGCGGCGGAAGCGAACGCCGGTGTCGCACATCATGTGGCGCTCTCCGTCGTCGGCACCGAGCGATTGCTCACGAGCGGATATTTCCGCGCGAAGCTCGCGCAGGAAAATCTGATCAAGGCCTCGCCGGTTCCCTACACGATCGTTCGCGCCACGCAGTTCTTCGAATTCGTGGACGGCATCGCCCAGGCGGCGACCGTCGGAGCGTCCGTCCGCGTCCCGGAGGCAATGATGCAGCCCATCGTTTCGGACGATGTGGCGGCGGTTGTGGCCAAGGTCGCGCTGCAGGCCCCGCTCAACGGAACGGTCGAGACAGCAGGGCCCGACAAGATTCGTCAGGACGAGCTCGTGCGCCTCTATCTCGAGGCCACCGATGACCCGCGCACGGTCGTGACCGATCCGAGCGCGCTCTATTTCAACATTGCGCTCAACGACCGGAGTCTCACTCCCGGGGACAATCCGATCCTCGGCTCGACACATTTCACGGACTGGCTCCC